>Ga0208433_1000187_pt1 | contig 34039 bp, 32 predicted proteins | sample 3_EtaG_FD_184075 | JGI IMG/M metagenome (GOLD analysis project Ga0208433, IMG submission 184075) | Marine viral communities from the Subarctic Pacific Ocean - 3_ETSP_OMZ_AT15126 metaG (SPAdes) (version 2) | ecosystem: Environmental > Aquatic > Marine > Oceanic | place: Pacific Ocean | collected...
ACGGCATCCGCTGTGGCATCGGCTCTGGCGGCGACACTTCCACTGGCGTCATCTCTGGCTCGCATACCGCCACGCTTTACGGCTTAATAACTCATGATATAGGCGCTGTAAACATGGTGGCATCTGTTGAAATCGATGCAGCTTCATATCGCGGTGGCGGCGCTCTCTTGCAGGGCATAACCGGCTCCCTTGGGACCGCTCTTGAGATTTCGCATGCACTCGATGGTGGCTCCTTGGCGCGCGGCCTAAATTATTTTACAGCATCCACTAATCCAGTTACAGTTAAGATGCCAAGTGCTTCTTATGGAGACCAAGTAATTGTTAAAGCTTCCTCTGGGGTAACTGCGACAAATTATATTAAAATTACCGGTGCCATCGCTCAGTGGGGAGAGGCCGGCTCTATTGATGACCAGACCGATATTAAAATAACGTCGCCCCATGGCTCAGTCGCCCTAGTTTATGTTAAAGATAGTGATTGGAGAGTTATATAGCCCTTATCGTGGCGTTTAAATTTATTAATTTTGTCAACATTAGCCCACATCTTGCCATAAAATGAACATAGAGCGGACAAGGGACGTCTCTATTCAAATAGTAAGGCCTATTTATGAGTGTTGGGCGGTCTTTGTGTCGACCTAGCTACTTTAGGTAAAAAATAAAACAAAATGGAGGGTTTTTTTTATGGCTTATAAATTTACATCTGGGGACTTTACTCTCGGCACCGGCACCGTAACGATGACGGGAGATCTCTCGTCTTCTGGAGATCTTCACGTTGAACACGGGGGATATTTTAGTGGCTCTACTGTTGCTAATGGCGATGGCTTGCATGTGTGCGCAGGTATCAATGTGGGCCCCGCAGCAGTTTCTGGAAAAAACACCGCGATAGGTGTTATTTCTAGCTCCGCTACGGCAACGCTTTACGCTTTGACAACTCATGGTATCGTGGGAACATCAATTGAAGGCTCAGATCTTTCTTCTTCAAACACTTTGGTTGCTGTAGGAAATAGTCAATTCGGCGCCGAATCCGGCCCTGGTGCTTACGCATCTATTTCATCTGCAGGCGCCATCGCAGGCACATCACTTTCTTCTTCTGCAGACGCTACAATTGCCGGCGGCCTATATGTTAGTGGCGCCGCGGGGGCCCGGGTATCTTCGGGCCCGCTTTATGTCGGCCTCGGAATCGCAGCCGGCGTTGGTGTGGGTGTCATTTCAGGTTCTGCTCAGGCAACGCTTTATGGATTGGCAACTCATGAAGTAGACGCAGTTTCATATCGCGGCGATGGGGCGATGTTGCAAAACATAACAGCTGCAGCCGGCCCGGCCGCCAGCACCCTTATATTTAAGAGAGGCGATCTTGAGACAGTCCTTTCGGGAGGCATGAATTACTTCACTGCTTCAACGAATCCAATTACAGTTACATTGCCTACTGCATCGTACGGAGATATTGTTCATGTAAAGGCGTCGAGCGGTGTCAGTGTGACCAATTTTATCAAAGTTACAATGTCTATCGGCAAATCAGGCGAACTAGGTAATATTGATGGTGCTGTCGATGCAGTGATAGAGTCGCCATATGGTTCTATCTCAATGTGTTATGTTGAAGATTTCACTTGGAGAATATTCTAATAGAGTTTCTATAGTTTAAGGAGCCCCTTGATAGGGGCGTCTTTTTATATTGTACTAAATGGTATTTATGTTTTATTAACACTATTTACAATGAAAAACTATTTTTATAGGAGTTGTTAAATGTCATCTTTGCTTGAACAAGCATTTGTTGATGCTAAAGCTTTGAAAGAAGCCGCGTTAAAGAACGCTGAGGCGTCCATCGTAGAAAAGTACTCTGACGAAGTCAGACAAACTTTAAATCAAATATTAGAACAAGACGAATTGGGCCTCGGCGCCCCAATGGGTGCCCCCATGGATGCCGCAGCCAGCCCACAAGGAGACATCGCACAAGACGTTCCGCTTGGCGCCGCCGAAGGCGAAGAACTATGCGCATGCGACGAGGAAGGCGAAGAGTCAAAAGTAACAATCAATTTTGATGAATTGGCAGAATCTTTGAAAGCCCTTAAAGAAGAGCTTGGTGATGATACCGAAGATCTTGAGGAAAATGAAGAATTTGATATTAATGAAGAAGACTTGGCTGCGTTACTTGAAGCCGAGGACGAAGAGGATATCACCGAAGAGGCTCCTCCGGGCGTGGAAGCGGCCGCAGAGGAAGAAGCAGACTCTGATGCAATGGAAAAGGCCGGCCTGGAAGAAGCCTCCGGCGCCGATGAAGATGGAGAAGAGGAAGTCGACGCTGCTGTAATGGGCGAAGGCGAAAAGAAACCAGATGGTGATGGCGATGGTGTTCCGCCGTGGGCCGATAAAGACGATACCGACAAGGACGTTCAAGAAGAGAAGCTAAATAAAATAGCTGATGCCATCGCAGAAAAATTAACAGTGGATATGGGTGCTGATTTGACCGGCTGGGCCGGCCGCCGAGCGGAAGACACAAAGCATGCAATGGAGAAAGAAATTGCACACCGCCGCAGCACTGATGTCCAAGAAGAATTAGAAGATTTGAAAAAAGCTCAAGAAGAATTGGTTTTCGAAAATAACCAACTCAAAGAGCAAATTCATAGCTACGAAAAAGTAGTAGAGTCTTTGAAAGAGAGCGTTACTGACGTAAATCTTTCAAATGCTCGTTTATTGTATACGAACCGTGTATTGAGAAATACCTCCTTGAATGAGCGGCAAAAGCATAAAATTGCCGAAGCGATTTCTAAAGCTGGTTCTGTTACGGAAGCAAAGACAATATTTGAAACACTTCAAAGCACAGTGGAGGCCAAGCCTAGGCGAAGCCCACAGTCCCTGAGCGAAGCGATCAACCGTCGTTCTTCCATCCTTCGTGCGTCACCCCACAGTGAAACAACCACTGTGGATCCCGTGGCGGATAGAATGAAAAAACTAGCAGGTATTAACTAAAAAGGAGAAATTAAAATGGCTGGTATTGTTGAAAGATTAACAGAAGGTATCATTAATCGTGATATGCGCGCGGAAGGTCACGCCCTACTATCTAAGTGGGAAAAAACCGGATTATTAGAGGGTCTCAATAGCGACCGTTCCAAACAAGGAATGGCCCGTCTACTTGAGAACCAAGCAAAAGAGCTTCTTCGAGAAGCCACCGCAATGAGTGCAGGAGATGTTGATGGCTTTGCCGCTGTCGCGTTCCCCATCGTTCGTCGCGTTTTCGCTGGACTTATTGCTAACGATCTCGTTAGTGTTCAGCCGATGAGTCTCCCCTCGGGACTTATCTTCTTCCTAGACTTCGTTTTTTCCGGAGATCTGGGTGGAAGCACCACAACTGGTAAATTAGGTAACGTCGCGGGTAAGTCCATTTATGGTACTGACCGAGTTGGTGCCGAGATTACTGGCGGTGTTGACCTTGTTGACGTCCGTGGCGGTGACCTTTCTGGTCCTCGTCAGTCTGCGCGCGGTTATGCATATGCATCTCCGAGTGGTTCCGATGCAACTGTCGCCGGTCTTTATGTTACCGGCGCGGCCATCTTCCCGAGCATGACCAACCTCGATAGAAAGTTAGTCGAGTATGATCCCGATCTGCTTGCTCTCGATGATGGCACGGGAACAGCAACACACGCGGTCGCGATTATTGCGATTTCCGCGTCGGCTCTTTCTCAGCTTGACATACAGAACCTTTCTGCAATGACGAGTTCGACCACGGCAGGAGCAGACGTTAGGCACATGCTCGCTGGTGAGACTGGTACGACAAGAATCGCCTCTAATGGTGCACGTCTTGTGCGTCGTTTGACTCGACCATTACCCGCGGGAATTGCAGAGTCTATTGGTATCGACAAGTCCGTTGCAAGTCAGCAAATTTTGCTTACTTGGGTTGGGGCGACCGGGTCCTTGGGCGACGAGGTCCGCGTCACCGGCGCAAACCTCGGTCAGCTGGGCGCGCCAGCGCCGAAAGTTGCCATGTCTGGATCATGCACATGGCTCTTCCCACTGACCGATGACTTTGTTGCTGCTTCTTCGGCCAATGCTGTTGGTGCAATTCGTGGTGATACCCCATGGGGCCTTGAAGGTCAAGCGGATATCCCCGAGATCGACATCAAGGTGGATAGCATCGCTGTGACAGCGCAGACCAAGAAGCTGAAGGCTAAGTGGACCCCGGAGTTAGGACAAGATCTTAACGCCTACCACAACCTTGACGCTGAAGTCGAGCTTACCAGCATCCTCTCTGAGCAAATTGCTCTTGAGATTGATCGTGAGATCGTTGCTGACCTCGTCAATGGTGCAACTGCTGCTACCTATTACTGGTCTCGCTCGCCGGGTCTATTCTTAGACAAGGTGAACGGTGTCGAAGTTGGTGCTAGCTCTGCTGCCCCTGACTTCACCGGTACAGTATCCGAGTGGTACGAGACTCTCGTTGAGACAATTAACGACGTTTCTGCCCAGATCCACCGTAAGACTCTACGTGGTGGTGCTAACTTCATCGTCGTTGGACCTGAAGTTGCCAACATCCTTGAGTTTACCACTGGATTCCGCGCTTCCGTCACTGCTGATGACGAGAAGGGTAGCGTCGGTGCTATTAAGACCGGCTCACTGAGCAAGAAGTTCGATGTCATTGTTGACCCGTACTTCCTTCGCAACGTGGTCCTCGTTGGTCGACGCGGATCTTCTTTCCTTGAAAGCGGATACGTGTATGCACCTTATGTGCCGCTACAGACCACACCCACTATCTTCGGACCGGAAGACTTCGTGCCCAGAAAGGGCGTGATGACTCGCTATGCCAAGAAGATGGTGCGTCCTGATATGTATGGCTTAGTCATCATTCGCGGACTACTTGGTGAAGCTGGTTCCACGAGCTAAATCATAAACTTTTGATATAGTTTGTGTAAAAAGCACGGAGAAACGTGACACGGAAAGCCCCCGCCTTGAAAAAGGCGGGGGTCTTCTTTATTGGATTAACTAATTATACGCGAGACAGAAGTATTTCTTTTGTCTCACCTAAATTTTAAACACAAAATAGGAGGGTTTTAAATATGGGATCAAAAAGAATGGGCTTGGCGAGAACCCAAGCATTACTAGAGAGTTTGAAGAGAGACACGAATCTCGGAGCTTCTCAACTAAGGTATAAAAGAAAAGTACTTACAATCGACGATGAAACCGCTGAGACATCGTTAACTCACGACCAAAGTGGTACACTAATTGTATTGGGGGGTACGGCTGCTCAGATTCAAGTAATTAATTTGCCAACCATAACATCTTCAATGATTGGAACATTTTATGATTTTATTGTTACTGTTATTGGCAATAGCGGTGCCGCTGGTTCATATACAATTAACACAGGCGGTCATGCCACCGACACGACTGGAGGTTCTGCAACCAAAGGATACGATGATTATATCGGCGTTCTTCAGGTTTTAGATACATCGGCTGCTGGATATGTTAATGGCGATGAGTCAAATATTGTTCCGGCTTCGGGCGAGGGCACCTTGGTTCTTGCGGATGACACTAGTAATGGTGTTGTTGCTGTAGGGACTCATATTAGAGTTACTGCTGTAGCCGCTTCTACTATTGGAACAGCTAGCGGAAACACATGGCTGGTCTCAGGGACCATTATGACTGCTCAGGCAACTGGGTTTGTTACTACAGCCGTATTCACTGCTCCTTGATCAGAGTAAGTATACTTTTAGCATATTGTTTCAAACCCCCTTCTTCGGAAGGGGGTTTTTATTTCTCGAAACTAAATCAATATCAAAAAATGGTGATCTGCCAAATTTTTTCGCCTCCAATTTCTTGAGATTTTCGTTTTTGCCATTTTGAAACTACTTATTTGAAAGGAGAAGCTACTATGAACCCTCGTAGAAGATTAATGCTTAGAATGAAGGCCCGCGGCGATACCACAAGTGTTGAAATAATTCCCGTTGTTGAAGAAAGTGTTGTTGAGCCTGTATTAGAAGAAGTTGTCCAGAAAGTCGCAAAAGAAGTTGCTGCTGAAACCGCGCCTACCACAAAGAAAACTACAACGAAAAGAAGCACACAAAAAAAGACCACCACCAAGAAAAAATAGCGAATTTCTTAATTAATTAAAATGAAGCCCAACATATGGTCGGGCTTTGGGTTTAATTAACTATTTATTCAGTAGGAGGAAGTGCGTGTGCCTACCAATCTTAGTCCAAAATCTCAAACAAGTGCGATTGTCCTTACATCGACGGGATCGACAACACAGGTATCAGCCTCACTGCCATTTGGCATATATACGGGGTCTGTAGCTTTTCTTAGTGGGGCATCAGATCAGGTTGCCTATGTTTATAAAAAACTGGGTGGTGATGTTGTTGATATTGAGCTTACCCCAAATAATGTATATGCTGCCTATGAAGAAGCCGTCCTAGAATACTCATATATTGTTAACCTACACCAAGGTAAGAATATATTATCGGACGCGTTAGGCAACACCACAGGTACCTTTAACCACAAAGGAAATGCAACGTCTGGCCCCCTTAGCGCCAGCTTGAAGTTTCCAAGATTTGAAGCAAATTATACTAATAGAGTTGGCGATGGAGCTTCGACTATGGCCGGCCTCGGTGGGACGACCCCGATTTATTCGGCTTCCTTCACGACTGTTAAAAATCAACAGGACTATAATTTACAGACAATCATTTCCAGTTCTTCGGCTTCGGGCGTTAATGATAATGACGAGACGGTGCCATATGCAGGAAAAGTAACTGATAAACGCGTAATAATTGATAAAGTATATTATCGGTCCCCAGTGGCAATGTGGCGCTTTTATGGCTATTATGGCGGCATTGGTGTTGTGGGAAATTATACCACTTACGGACAATATGCAGATGACTCAACATTTGAAGTTGTGCCTACTTGGCAGAATAAGCTTCAAGCCATAATGTATGAGGATTCCCTGTATACTCGGGTTTCTCATTATTCTTATGAAATTTTTAATAATAATTTAAGGCTATACCCCACTCCACGTGGCGATGATAACTTTGCTGGCTATCTTGATCGTATTTGGTTTAGATTTAGAGTTAAAAGCGATGTGTGGGATGAAGATGGAGATATTGACACCGGCATTGAAGGTGTGAATAACATGAACACCCTTCCCTTTGAGAATATTCCATATGATAATATTAATGCAATTGGCAAACAATGGATTCGAAAATATGCTCTTGCGCTTTGCAAAGAGATGCTAGGGCAAATTAGAGGTAAATTTACAACAATTCCAATCCCCGGTGAAAGTGTGACGCTAAATCATTCTGAATTGCTATCTCAAGCGAAAGAAGAGCAGACTGCACTTAAAGATAAGTTGATGGAGATACTCAAAGAAGTAGAATATGTTGAATTAGCCAAGCAGGACCAAGAAAAAGTAACAGCGACGGAGGAAACTTTAAAAAGAGTTCCCTTACCAATATTTGTAGGATAGGAGAAAGTAAATGTCTGATAGTGAATGGTCCAGGCCTCCTGCTCCGCCCCCTCCGCTGTTTTTAGGAAAGAAAGAGCGCGACTTAGTTAAGCAAGTTAATGATGAGCTTATTGAAAAAATTGTCGGACAGCAAATTCTTTACTATCCTATTGATATGTCTTCAACAAATTTTCATGAACTATATGGCGAAGCAATAAAAAAGACTTATTTGCCTCCTATTCGCATTTATGCGCTTGTTGAATTTACTGACTACTCTACTGAATATATGGAAGGCGCCGGAATTGATAAAACATGGGAAATTAATGTTCATTTCCACGAAAGACGCTTACAGGAAGATCAAGATATGTACGTACGAGAAGGTGATTTTGTTTTATACGGAGATTTTTATTACGAGATAGTTAAGTTAACAGAAGCAAGAAAACTTTTTGGCCAAGTTGACTATGGTTTTGAAATTTCTGCAAGATGCAGAAGAGCAAGGAAGGGATTATTCGATGCTACCTAATAATTTTGATTTTGCACAATTAGATCCTGATTTCAAGGAGGGCACCCTTAAAGAGATAGGTATGCAGGCCTCAAACATAGAAAATATTGATTATGCGATAGTTTCATGGCTTAAGAAAGATTTAGATTTGAGTGCCACGACCAATGAAGGATTTATAAATGTGCCGGTTTTATGGCAAACGCCCGAGCGCTCATTTCAAATAAAGAATGAAAAAGACTTACGAGATGACGCCGGCGCCCTCAAACTGCCCTTGATTAGCATAGAGCGCACTACGATCACCAAAGATCCAACAAGGAAAGGGGGCTATCAGGCTCACATATACTCACGTGATATGAATGGGCGCATAGGAAGAATGGTTCTTGCCAAAAAAATAAAACAAGATAAAACACGAAATTTTGCTGTGGTGGCGGCGACAAGAGACAGAACCATTGGCAAATTGCAACAATATTCGCCAAGAGTGAATAAAAAGATTGTTATTCAGACCTTATCAATCCCTATTCCTGTATATGTTAATATTGATTATAAAATCACCATTAAGACCGAATATCAGCAACAGATGAATGAGCTTCTGACGCCTTTTATTGCAAGAACTGGGCAAATTAATGCTTTTGTAATGAGAAGGAGCGGCCATCTCTATGAAGGCTTTATTGAACAAGGCTTTGCGCACAACAATAACGTTGCAAATTTAAATGAAGATATGAGAATGTTTTCAACCGATATTACAATCAAGGTTTTGGGCTATTTGATGGGTGAAGGAGAAAATGACGATAGGCCCATTGTTAGAATAGATGAGAATGTTGTGGAATTGACCTACCCGAGTGAAAGCATAGCTTTCCCCGATGAAGATGACTTTTTTACATTATAAACCACTTCCTGAAGTGTCTTTGGAATTAAAAATACTATTTATTCATGATTACTCATGCATTTAAGCATATTATTTTAATAAGAGGGGCACGTAATGTCAGTTAAAAGTTTTAAGTTTGTATCTCCCGGGGTGTTTATCAATGAAATTGATAATTCCTTTATCCCGAAGAGGGTCGAAAACATCGGCCCAGTCGTCATTGGGCGCTCCAGACGCGGCCTAGCGATGACACCAGTTGCGGTCGATTCCTACTCCGATTTTGTAACAATGTTTGGAGATACGGTAGCAGGAAATGGAGGCGGCGATATTTCTCGCAATGGAAATTATCAATCGCCCATGTACGGCACATATGCCGCAAAAGCCTTCCTGAACTCAAAAGTTGCCCCTCTAACTTACATTCGCCTCTTAGGTCAGCAAACCACTGCCGGCTCAACTGCCGGCGGAGATGCTGCAGCAGGCTGGGCGACCGCCAATCGCATTACAACGAGTGCAGCCACTAATGGTGGTGCTTACGGCCTGTGGGTGTGGCCTTCGGGCTCAAGTTCGAACCTTGGAACAGGCTCGCTAGCTGCCGTTTGGTATCTTAATGACGGAATTCTACAATTAAGTGGAAACCTTCATCCCGGGCTTGGCGGCGATGCGCTCGATTCCCGCGGAGTGGGCAACGTTGTTGCCACTGACTCAGATGGCTTGTTTACTGTGTATGTTTCAGGTTCTCAAATAGCAGAAAAAATTAAGTTTGGCTTTGATGATACAAAAGAGACGTTTATACGCAAGAAATTCAACACCAATCCTCAAGTGGCAAATACAAACGCATCTAGTTTTTATCCGGCATCTACAAAGCAAGATTATTGGCTTGGTGAAACCTTCGAGCAGGCCCTCCGCCGCGAGGGAGCCTTGCATTCTGATGGGACAGCAAAAGTTGGTGTAATTCTTGGGATTGCACAATCAGGCTCTTCGGGCCCAGACAGCAGCTATGATCCGAGCAACATGAAGTCGCAGGCTTCCCGTGAAGCAGTGGCCGGCTGGTTTATTTCACAAGATTTAAACGCTGCTGGCGATTACGAGCCTGGAAACATGCAAAAGCTTTTCCGCCTCAAGGGCCGCGGCCACGGAGAGTGGTTACATAAGAATGTCAAAGTTTCAATTGAGAAGATCCGCCAAGCCACTACAACTACGACGGAGTATGGCACCTTCTCGGTTGTTCTAAGAAGTATTCTTGACACAGACAACAAAATTGAAGTTCTAGAGCGCTTCGACAATCTTAGCTTAGATCCAAAATCGCCAAATTACATTGCGCGCAAAATTGGAGACAAATATACAAACTGGAACACGACCACTAAAGCGCTAGATACGTATGAAACATATCCCAATAATTCAAAATTTGTATATGTTGAAATGGCCGATGCTGTTAAAGCCGGCGCATCCTCGCCAAAATACCTTCCATTTGGTTACTATGGTCCACCACGCCCGGCACAGGTGACAGTAACCGGCTCCGGGCTCACTAATCTCGACGATGGAGTCTCCGGCAGCGCCGGCGGCTATGTCGGCGCGCCACTGAACACCGGATGGTGTATTTCGGGCCGAAATAAGGTTGTTGGTGTGTGGAACAATGGCGCGACACCCACCTTTAATACTGACGTCTTCCTATCCGGCGCCGTGGCCGGCGCGGTCGCGACGGCGGAAACCACTCTATACGTAGCCAACGCACTTACCGGTGCGATGATCTGGCCATCGGCTAGTTTGCGAATTTCCGCATCGGATGGTGGCTTGAAAGACCCGACAAACGCCTATTTTGGATTTACATCTACAAGAGCCCAAGGTTCGACACGCCCAGATGCCAGTGTTGGAGATTTTGGCAGACTGTGGTATTCAGGATATTCCGATGATCCAACGAGCGCTTACCTTACTCAACAGGTTGCTGCGTGGTCATACATCTTCAGTTTAGATGACGTCGCGAAGGACGGAACCAGTGGTGGAGGCTATGCGTATCGCTCTGGCTCACGAGCCATAGGCGAATCAGTTACGACTTCGTCTTATACTGACTTGCTAGATGCAGGCTATAACCGCTTTACGGCGCCTTTCTGGGGCGGCTTCGATGGGTTCGATATTACAGTGCCCGATCCGCTCTACAATAATGGAATGAGCAGCACTTCTACAGAAGATAATAGCTATGCTTACCATACGTATCGCAGGGCAATTGATTCTGTTTCTGACCCCGAGGCTCTCAATATGAACCTCCTTACTGTTCCAGGCTTAACGCTGGATTCCCTAACGGGGCACATGATTGATGTTTGCGAGGAGCGCGCAGACGCCATGGCTCTTATCGACCTGCCAAATGTCTATATTCCGGCTCATGAGCAATATTATTCATCTGCAACAAGCCGAATTGGCACTGACGCAACACAGGCGGCAAGAGAACTTAGGGATAGAAGAATTGATTCCTCTTATGGTGCAACATTCTATCCTTGGGTCCAGGCCCGCGACGAAGGGACTGGCCAACTTATTTGGATCCCGCCAACTGTTGCTATGCTTGGCGTTCTGGCTAGTTCAGAGGCCAAAACCGACGTTTGGTTTGCTCCGGCAGGCTTCAATCGCGGAGGTCTTACCGACGGCGCTGCTGGAATTGCGATCACAGGAGTTACGCAGAGGTTGACATCGAAAGATCGCGATACACTTTATGAATCACGGATTAACCCGATTGCCTCGTTCCCCAATAGTGGAATTGTACTCTTCGGCCAGAAGACGCTCCAAGAGCGCCAATCTGCCCTAGATCGCATTAATGTCCGCAGATTGGTAATCTACATGAAGAAGCAGATTTCCATTCTTTCTACACAAATTCTCTTTGAGCAAAATGTGCAGGCAACTTGGAATCGCTTCAAGGGACTTATTGAACCGTTCTTGGCGAATATTAAGACTAGGTATGGTATCACCGATTATCGTCTAATTCTGGACGAAAGCACAACGACACCAGATCTTATCGATCAGAACATCTTATATGCTAAGATTATGATTAAGCCGGCCCGCGCCATCGAATTCATTGCCATTGACTTCGTTATCGCATCCACTGGTGCCTCATTTGATGATTAAAACATGGGGAAAATAATTTCCCTCACTACTTATTTTTAGAAACAGGAGAACTCAAATTATGCCATTTTGGTCAACAAACTTCGGAGAAGACGCAACCCTTAAAGATCCTAAAAGGAATTTTAGATTTACGATAGAATTTCAAGGAATACAGGCCGAGCAAGGGGGCGCCCTGGCATGGTATGCCAAGTCTGTTGGAAAGCCGAGCTTTACAGTTGAGAATGTAGAGCATCAATATCTTAATCACACTTTTTATTATCCTGGCTCCGTTACTTGGAACACAGTCAGTGTTGAGATGGTAGATCCAGTTAGTCCGGATATGACTGCAACATTTTCTGATATTTTAGTGCAGTCTGGCTATTCTCCTCCCACAAATGCTGATTCTTTAGGCACCATTTCTAAAGCAAAGGCCGCCGGCGCATTGGGTACCGTAATTATTACCCAAATCGATTCTGACGGCCAGCCGCTCGAAACATGGACACTTTGGAACGCGTTTGTTAAGGATTTTGCTTTGGGTGAATTATCCTATGGTGACGATGAGTTATCCACAGCCACAGTCGAGCTTATGTACGATTGGGCCCGCGTAGAGACAACCAATCCGTCAGTCGCAACCGCGGGCGGTGGTACTAGTTTCTTTAACGCATAATGACAATATAATTAAACGAGAGGTGTACATTGTCTAGAAATCAAGATCGCTTAGGAGGCGTTCAACAAAGAGATGCGAATCCCCCTGCACCGGCAATGGGAGAAGGAGGATTCTCGTTTGTAGTTCCGACAGAGTTTGTAGAACTACCATCAGAAGGCCAGTATTATCCAGAAGGCCACCCTCTTTGTGGCGAAACCTCTATTGAAATTAAACAAATGACCGCAAAGGAAGAGGATATGCTCACGTCTAAAACCCTTATTAAGAAAGGGGTGGCGATAGACCGAGTTATTGGTAGCTTAATTATTAACAAGGCAATTGATCCAGATTCTTTGCTCGTAGGCGATAGAAATGCAATCATTGTCGCCACCAGGGTGTCGGCGTATGGCAGCGAGTATACTACAAAGGTGGGATGTCCATCCTGTGGGGCCTCACAAGACTATTCTTTTGACTTAAATTCGGCAAAGGTATATCATGGCGAAGATTCGGATACCGTTGGTGTCACTGATAATGGAAATGGTACTTTTGATGTGGAGCTACCGCGCACAAAAGCGGTTGTGACTTTTAAAACTCTAACCGGAAGAGACGAAAAAGTGTTTTTCTCGGGGACAGAACACGACAAGAGACAGAAAGTAGATAGAATGATAACAAGACAGCTTAGTAGTATGATTCTAGCGGTCAACGGCGATTCAAGTGCTGAAGCAACGAACTATATGGTTAATAATATACCATCAGCCGATTCTCGCCATCTTCGTTTGGCATATCGCCTTACTTCCCCAAACATCGATCTAACCCAACATTTTGAATGTGATGAGTGCAGCCACGAGCAGGACATGGAGGTCCCGCTGAATGCGGACTTTTTTTGGCCTGACCGATGAATATATGGAGAGCATATATGAACAATTTTTCTTCTTAAAATATTCGGGCGGCTGGTCATTTAGTGAGGCGTATAACTTGCCAATTGGCTTGAGGGATTGGTTCACTAAGCGCCTCTTAAAGCAGCTTGAGGCAGAAAAAGAGGCGATTGAGAGCGCGTCAAAGTCAAAGGGCTCCCGCTCCACCACACACACGCTGGGCCCAGAGAATGAGCCAAAACCCCCTCCAAGGTATAAGCCGCCATCACGTCAGTAATTGAATCCCTTGTTTTTCTGTGAAAAACTATTTAATTTAGAACCGAGGGTTTCATTGTGGCATCAGAGAAAGATCTTAAGCTAGCTAAAGAATTAAATGCGAAACTTGAGGATAGGAAAGGGTTAGCTGAACGTTTAAATAAGCTCAGCAAAGAAGATCTGAAGAACATGCAGGAGTCGAAAGAACTCCATGAGTCGATCCGGACAGCGGTCGATGCTCTCGTCGCCTCCCAAGTTCAAGCTCTTGATCAGCGAAAAAAGCATGTTCAGAGCTTAAGAGATGAATTAACAGAATTAAATAAGATCGACTTATCGGAAAAGTCGCGATACGCCCAAGGCGTCATCCAAGAAGAACAGAAGCGCCGGATAAAAGAACTAGAAGAAGAAGAGTTAAAGTTACTTAACGAACGAATATTGGCCGGCGAAAAGCTTAGTGACCAAGATGAAAAAAGACTAAAGGATCTCGACAAGCAACAGAAAAAGCTCGAAAAGATGAAAAACGTCACCGAGGTCATGACCAAACTCACTGCCACGGGCCTTTTTAGCGGCGATTCCAGCAAGATGACCAGTTCGCTTAAAAGCATCGGTGGTTCCATGGAAAGCAAAATGCTCAAACCAATGGAAGATGCTATTGGCAAAGCCGACACCCTAGGTGGCAAATTCGGCGCTATGGTTTCTCTTCTTTTAGTTAAAGCACTCTTAGATTATGCCAAGGCCGCCGTCAAGCTTGCTTACGATTTGGGCAATGTTGAAAATGCCTTTATGAAGGCAACAGGCGCCAACGAAGAGTTCGCGCGCTCCGTAACAAACTCATACAAAGAAGGCCGCAGATTTGCAGCAACCGCAGCAGACATGAGTAAGGCAACACAAGGCCTTTATAACGAATTTACAGACTTCACATTCCAAGATAAAGACACAAGAGAGGGCCTGATCGAAACTGGCGCCGTTTTGGAAAAACTCGGAATAAGCAATCAGAAATTTGCACAAAGCGTCCAACTTTCCACTAAAGCACTTGGAATGTCTGCTGAAGGCGCCGGCCAATCAATGCTGGATCTTGAAAAATATGCCGAAGAACTCGGAGTGTCCCCAGAGAGGCTATCAAGCCAATTCCTTGAAGCCGGAGATTCTTTGGCCAAATTGGGCGAAAATGGCGATGAGGCATTTAGAGACCTAGCCGCGGCAGCCAAGATCACTGGCCTGTCAGTTACCAAGTTGCTAAACATTGTGAACCAGTTTGACACATTTGAGGGCGCCGCAAGACAGGCTGGCAAGCTAAATGCAGCCCTGGGTGGCAACTTTGTAAATGCCATGGATCTCATGATGGAGACCGACCCGACAGCTAGATTTGAGCAAATTAGAGACTCCATCCTAGATACAGGCTTGTCGTTTGATGAGATGTCATATTATCAGAAGAATTTCTACAAAGATGCCATGGGCCTTAGTAGTGTCGGCGATCTGGCCCTGGTACTTAGTGGAAATATGGATTCTGTTTCTGGAGCAACCAAAAAGACATCTCAAGAGTATGAAGATGCAGCCAAAAGAGCACAAACAGTCGCAAGCTTCCAAGAGCAGTTAAACATACTTTTTGCTGAAATGATCCCGATAATAACACCATTAATTGACGGCATGAGAAACTTCTTCGGGTGGATGTCCAAAAATGCAAAAATAATAAAAGTAGTAAGTGGGCTTATACTGACTATTACCGGCGCCATCCTGCTGTTTACTGGCGCGGGAACAGCCGGCGGCATTGCCGGCGTTACTTTGGGGCTCGGCTTGTTGTTTGATAGTGTTGAATATGGTGAAAAGAAGATGTCGGGACTGTCAATATTATTTAAAAAACTTGGTAAAGCTCTAGAGCCTTTGTGGACTGATTTAAAATTACTTTTTGAGCCTTTTATGTTATTGTTTGGAGGCCCCGGCGGCGAAATGGGCTTAATGGCGATAGCAATACCTATAATTGAAGCACTTGCGGTGGCACTCAATTATATGGTGCTGGGCGTTAAAATGGCCCTCGCCCCATATACAGCCGCCGCCGCCCTTATATCTGATTTTATTAAACTAATACAAGGTGATCTTACATGGGAAAATAGCTCGGTTGGTAAATGGTTTGGCGGATTTGCGCAATCAATTGCAGGCATAATAAGCCCTATTTTGGAGCTTTTAAACTATTTTGGTCTCATAGACGACAAAGTGGAAATGCTGGGCCACACTATGTTTGAAAAATCATATGCATCAAGCTTCTTAGACGGAATCGATAAATTTGGAGAAGGCTTTGAGCACATGGGCAGCGGCGTAAACCTCGCCATAACTCCGGTGACGTCTCTTATAGAAAAAATGATCGAACTCGGCGATTCGCCGATATTCAAGGTTGGTGCTGCAATTGCAGGCTGGTTCGGCAATGATGACACCGCCGCAGCAACCACCGGCGCCCCAGCCGCAGCCGCAGCAGCAGGCACCGGAGGGACCACGATGATTAATCAGGGCCCAGAAAACATAACAATTGAATTGAAGGTTGACAGAGATAAATTGGCAACCATAGTACATAAGATAAATGGCAAATCTTCAAGTAATGCTATAGCAGGGAGGGGGTAGAAATGGCGGATGAAAAGGGTAAGCCCACTGCAGCGGACTTTTATAATCAAATATTTGAGACGCACAAATATAAAGCAAACCAAGTTGGTAGTAAACCAGATGTTCCATATGCCGACGGATCGGACGCATATGCAAACAATAAGAAAATGTATATTTCGTTTTTGCACGTCCCCACTCAAACAAGCGTCTTCTTTAAAGCATTTATAACGGCATTTAACGAAACCTATACGCCGGCATGGGCGAGTGAAGAGGTTTTTGGTCGAGCAGATCCAATCTACACGTTTAAGCAAACCACAAGATCTATACAGTTAACTTTTATGGTTCCTGCAGCAAGCGAAAGCGAAGCATTTGAAAACCTTGGAAAAGTTCAGAATTTGGTCCAATTTCTATATCCAAACTACACCAAAGTTCAGGAGGCACAAACAATTTCCCAGGGTCCCCTTCTTAGGCTAAAAGTGATGAACCTTTTACAAGATGTGAACAATATGAAACGCTTGCCCCCCCAATCTAGCTTTAAGGACCTCAAAACTAAGTCAAAATATTATACTGAATATAAGTCCCGCGGAGCGGCCCCTCATCACGGGCTTCTAGGATTCATCTCTAGTTTTACAGTAAATCATAACATTGAGAATAGAGAAGTCGGCGTTTTCGAAAAAATAGGCAGTAGCAATACAGTTCTGCCAAAAAATATTGAGGTTGTTGTCGGCTTCACGCCGATTCATGAGCACCCACTGGGCTGGGATGTCAACAATAACTTCGGAAAAGGCAGCGACGGCCTCTCCGATGGCGGACTTTTCCCCTATGGAGTGGAAATGTACGATCCTCGCAAATCAGAATCAGATTTGAAAGACAAGACATGGGACAAGCTTATGAGCCCTCCACCTCTCGAAGAGGCCTTGGGCGTGGTCCCGGTCACCACCCAGCGCGCCCAGGTCGAGGTCATCCCGGAGCAGACGAAGGCCTCCGTCCAAGCCCAACTAGAGATCAGCATGAAAGCTCTGGGCTTCTCCAAGGGCCAGATCAAACATGGGATAGAACATCTGTGGAAACACTCGACACATGAAGGATGAAGGTTCGCATAAGCAGAGGACGAATAAATTATGGCAAGCAGATACAGTAAATTTAAAATTTTAGATAATGATAGCGATTATTATGCACCCCTTCGAAAATCGAGAGGTCTCAGAAATATCCAGCATTTTGAAACGCCCATATTGCACCACCCCGGCGTTTTGACAAGGGCTGTTATAAAGTCAGAGACCTATATGTGGAAATACGGCGATAGACTTTATAATTTGGCACATCAGTATTATGGCAACGCAGAATTTTGGTGGATTATAGCATGGTATAATGGATATCCAACCGAAGCATCAATTAGAAATGGCGCCATTATTGAAATTCCTCTTAGTCTAGAAGAGGTCACAGTGGCGTTGGGGTTATAATAAATGAGCACAGTAAGTAAATGTACACAGACCGGCGATTATGACCCTAATGGGTCGCACCTGCCAAATTTCTTAGACCGCATGAAGACAAAATGCGGCTCACTCGTCGGCGAGGGCGACAAGACCGGCAATTTGGACTGTTTTTATGAGGCCGCCAGCAAACTCAATTATTATATAAATAGGATTGCTGTCGGACCCGACTCCTGGGCTCAATACGGCGGCGGCGTGCCCGCCACGATTAAGGATGCCAACACCAAGGCACCTATAAACGTAAGCCCACAAACTTTTGATGGGTTGTTTACAGCAGTTCAAATTTCTTCTGGCCTGGCCGCCACCACCCCCGCGTCCCTGCCCGGAGATCTCAAAGCAGTCTCCACGTCACTAATCAACGCCGGCAAGCCCATCGAGCGCCCGACATCTTGGAGCTTGAGCAATATTAGAGGCTACCTTCCAGAGCCGGAAGGGTTAGCTAAAGCCCTGGGTTCAGACCTTGGCCGGGCAACCGGTCACGCAGACAGCACTAAGACCTGGACCGATGAAGCAATTTGTAAGGCTTACAACGGCATGACCACGGTGAAGGTCTTTGGGGCGCCCGGTTTCCCCGCGGGCACCATACAGATCAAGAACAAAAAAACCTACCATGGCCACATCGCTGCTGGCCAGCCGAACACCCCCGGCGGCGCCGGTGTTATCGGATACGTCGGAAAGTGCGTAGTTCAGGTCAACCCGGTACCCGGAAAAATCGAAATTGAACCCACATCGTCACATGCCATCGCACAGCGCCTCCCCAATCGCGACGACCCGAAGGGCGCAATGTTTATATCTAAGCCCAGTGGCTTGAGGCCCGTCGGTGGTGTATCGAAGAAGACCGGCGGCAGCACGCGCGTCCCGGCATCAGAAGAAGGCGCCACTATAGATTATACTCTGGGGACGCATGGATCATGGGCCGAAGCAGTTTCCGCATGGACGGAAGGCCACGAAACTGCCACCGTGGGCCTGTCCAAGGGCGCCCTTACGTCAGGCGTCCTGACGCAGGCACCCCAACGCGATATACTGAAAGTTAAACTTAACGCACTCTTAGGCTGGACAGGTGAACTCCTCGACTCGTATGGTCGCGAAATAGATTCCGACGGCACCGATAACCTCAAACTGCTCAAGGGCGACATCAATGCAGCCATCGCCCTCCTCGCTTCTCCCGGCCTCACGTCCTGTGCTAATGACGCCAACGACGCAATCGGCTGGATCGCGAAACAAGGCCAGACTAATGTAGGCGTGGCTCTCAACGATCCACTCGTCGGCAATGCCCAGACACGTCTTGATAATGCTCAGGATCAACGCCAAGCCAATCAGAATGCCGGCGGCGCGTTCGGCGCCGCAACCGTGACAGTGTCCCGGGACATTAAGTATAAAGAGCAGTGCATTCTTTTAAGTCAAATCTCCACTTTGGCTCAATATAGAAGAAATTTAGACAAAGTAGACCCCAAGGCCAATCGGCGATTGCCTTATATACCCGGCGGCCAGTATTTTGGAGGCGAAACTAAAGAAACCAATGCGCCCCTTTTGGTTGAAGGCGAATCATTTGGCTTTATGAATAAATTGACTCAATACGGTGGTATGAAACAATTTTTTGATATGACAAACGCTGAAATTGCTGGCCTGCAGCCATTAATAAGGCTATATAAAGTAAGGAATGCCAACGACCCCAGCGCAAAGACGGCTGAGCAAGAAATCGCCTTCGACTCCTACGCCACAAAAGAAGACGTTACGAGCATTTTTGAAACAAAGGAAAGGAGGGGGTTTGGCGTTGGTATTAAAGATTTTAAAATATCATACGAAGGACAAGATTTATTTGCGCAAAAAAAATCAATTAAGGCAACTTTAAAATTACAAGCAAATAGTTTTTCAGAGCTACTCAAAGAAAGGGGCCCCAACGGGCAAAAATATCGATATATCGATCTCGCACTTAAAACGGGTACGAAGTTCATCGAAAAGAGACCAGAACTAGACGAATTAAACTTCAGGCTAAAAGCTACCTTTGGCTGGGTGCCGATTACTAATACAATTTTAAGAAAGGAGGTCGTGACTGCCCTTAAAGGCACATTTGTGAGTGTGAACTTGACGCCAGTTACTCATAATTTCGATTTTGATGACCTGGGCCGAGTAACCTTTACAATTGAGTATTTTGCATATATTGATGAATTTTATGATAAGCCTAGAATGAATATTTTTACTCATGCCGGAACATACACGAATGTTCTGAAAAGAAAGATAGCATATGCCTCCGCAACAAAGGCAGCAAAATGCGATAATGATGAAGCTTCTCAGCGGGAAAAAATAGCTAAACAGAAAAAAGATGAAGTTGATAAAATTGAAAAAGAAAAAATAAGTATGTTAAACCGCATCTTTGCGCAGTTGTTCAGAGACAAAAAGATATATTTTTTAAATCTCTCTAGGCAACAACTAACCGAGGTAATTAGTTTAGGGCCTTATTTTAAATTTACAACCGGCGTTGCACTGACCACCCCGGACGCCGATCTTTCAGAATCTATGCAGAGTCGCTTGGCGACTGCATGGAAGCGAAAATTTGCGGCCGCACCCGGAGGCTCTGACAGAAAAACTAATGATGCTTTGGAGGCCTCATTGCTTGTGGGAGGAGTCGATAGTGTTCAAATTCCATTTTTTTACGTTGGTGATTTGTTGGATCTGATCTTAGGGAGCATGGAAGAGTTTCTCAATGAGACGGCCACCGGGATCGGTAACGCCACCAAATATGGCTCGGGCGACAATGCCATTCCGTTCGATGATGAGGTTAAGGCCGTCGAAATGAACGCGATAACAAAAAGCATTGCAGAATTTGAAAGATTTAGATTAGTTTTGGGGCCACTTGAGATAATTGATCATATGAATGATAGTGCTAATTATCAAAATTTTGGAGATATCCCAATATCGGTTAAGTATATGTCCGAATGGCTGACATCTAAGTTGTTAAAAAAAGACCAGGCAGTATACCCACTAACACAGTTTCTGAAAGATTTATTTAATGATCTGATAAAGAAATTTTTAAACGATGACACTTGCTATCCGTTTTCTATCAAACAAAAAGTGCGCCTTTTCCAATCAGTTGTGACATCCTTTCCTGGGGCCCAGAAGCCTGACGAAATCACCGCCCGGGCCAAATCTCAGACTGCTCACCGTCTAAACATTTTCACTGTCGATAATAAAGAGACGCCGTTCCTGAACATTTCAGGTAAGTCAACTTTTGACCGACCAAACCCAGGCGACGAAATGAATTATTTTATATTCTTCGGGGGAAGAACACAGCCAATGAATTTGATGAACGGAATCCGCTCGAAAGATGAGGATCGTGGCATCTTCCATTATTTGCTAGGCAAAAACAGAGGCATTGTAAAAACTATTAAACTTAATAAGACGAATGCCCCGGGTCTCAAGGAAGTTCGTTTTGAACAAGAAGGCTATGATGGTCTAAAGCAATTAAGAGAAATCTATGATGTTAGCATTGATACTTACGCTAATATTCGCGCATTCCCGGGAAATTATATTTTTGTTGATCCGAAAGGCTTTGATCCAAGCCTGACGTCCTACGACCAAGACAAGTTCGATTTGACTGATTTGGGTGTCGGCGGATATTTTATGATCATTCGCTCAGAACACGAATTCGCACCTGGCCGAGCCAATACGAATTTGACAGCAGTGTGGGTTGCTTCGGCCGCAGGTGCTGATGAGAACAGGATGATTGAAGAAGGTGTTGGTGCCAATAATGAGGTAAAAGCCAAGTGCAAGGCAAAAAGAGACAAAGATGCCCACGCGCGCCTGGCCACCAGCGCCGTCGGCGTCGACGTCAAAGCCCAAACATATACCGGCAATAAAGTGGAACATACCCCGGAATAGGAGAAAATCATGTCAAAATTTTACATCGAAGAAAATAATGAATCTGTTTTCTTGACATACAATAAGAAAGTGATCTATAATAAAAAAGCGTCATCGGGCCGCCCCAGTCCAAATTTGGTTGACTTCAATTTTGCTGAAAAGTTTTTCTACGGAAGAGTTGATTTTCAATTTAGGCCAATCTATTTTGATGGCACCGGCACAGTACCGATCAAATATTTTAATCAAGGCGCGGCCGATGGCAGCTCTTTTGGAGCAGCTGCATATGTAGTTGATGCTTTTGCTGACTTATCTAAACAATTTAAGAAAACTGTAGCAGCCGGCGGCTTGTGGGCTGGAGATCGCTTTTTGAGCAATTTACGAATTTTTAAAGCATATACAAGCCCTATAGACCTGTATGCGCAACATTTGGAGAACTATATGGCTGCTATGGCCTCTGAATTTATAACACAACGGATAGAAGTGCGAAACTTTAATCATTTTATGTCAAATTTTAAAACTTTAATACAAGATTCCGCTAGGCAGTTTCCATTTACAATGCCGGGATTTATAAAAAGCAAGTATTGCCCTATTCATGCATCTGGCCTGGTCATAGAAATCGCAGACACTAAGTATTTCAACGATCACGAGAAAATCGCCCAATTCATTAAAAGCAAAAATTGGAATTTTTTCTTGAATGCATGCAATTCATATGGTTTTATGGTAGACAAAGCTGTGCCATGGCGCCTGGTCGCGGATATCGCCTCTAATGAAATGCTGGCTTATGCTGCCCGATATAGCACTGCTGATGCAAATACAGGGGCCCTCATCGCCGCGAGTTATAATAATACCTATTATAAATTTTTCAATGATTTTCGAGGTTATTTGCTAACGCTATATAATAGGGTGCGTCCAGACCGCATACAGGTAGTCGAGCCGTGTGGCGACGGCTCTTCTCGCTCTGTATACATAACGCCACCAAAATATACCCTCGACCACATCAAGAAACTAATGCCAGACGACGTACTCCTAAAGCTTTATTGCAATATTCGCATCATGGAAGACCCAAACACTTTCGAACATAGTAATATACAAAAAATCATCAAACAAACCACGGTCATCGCAAATTATAGGTCTTTACCTGAAGCATTGGGTATTTTTGAAAAAATAATCAACCAACCATTTGACTATAATGGTTCTTTGAGTTATATTAAGAAGCAGCTAGCATTGCTTGAGGAAGGGACTGTTGTATTTTCAGAGCCTAGATGATAAAATAGAATGTGTTGGAATTTATGCTGAAGGTCAATTAATATTTGATAATTTTCCTGATGGATTGTTAAGAACTTGGCGTCATACTGGCGCCCTAACTGATGAGCTTGTGGAATATGCATGGATTCGTTGTGGGGGCCAGAGCTTATCTGAAGTGTGCCCAGAGAACGCATCCTCTGATTTAGCGCGCATGCAGTCGCGATTTAAAGCCTATTTGCAATCTTTTAGAATTGCCAAAATTGATCTAAGAGAGCTTTGTTTCTTTGACCTCGTGCCGCAGGATTTTTTGCTTGAATTTTGCGAAGTTAAAAATAAAATTACACAGCACGTTTTTGAAAACTTTGAGAAGCCACAAAATTATGAACATTTAGCGGCAGTGCACCGCCTTCTGCACAAATTCAAATTTAAGGAATTAAATGTAAATAATCAAGATTGTCGCTCACTGTTTTCTGCGACTGCTGACCGGACAAAAGTGCAAAAAATCTTAACGGGGAATCACTACATAGATTATAATCTTTTTGGCACAATTACCGGGCGTCTTGCGACCTATCCCGGGAGCCTCCCTATTTTGACAATGAAGAAGGAATATAGAAAATTGATAAAACCACATAATGATTGGCTACTAAGTTTGGACTATAATGGCGCCGAGCTTCGAACAGTCATGGTTTTAGATGGCCAAGAGCAGCCTGACTATGATATTCACCAGTGGAATGCAAAAAACGTATTTAGCGGCCTATTGTCGCGAGAAGAAGCCAAAGAACAATTTTTTGCGTGGCTCTATAATCCAGAATCAGAGGCGATTAAAAGCGAAAAATATAATCGTCAAAAAACTCTATCATCCTACTACGATGGCGAGTACGTTGTAACCCCTATGGGCAGAAAAATTAAAGTTGATGAAAGGAGGGCATTTAATTACTTAGTGCAAAGCACAACAGCCGATATCGTCCTCGACCGGGCAGTTGAAATTGATAAATTCTTAAAAGATAAAAAATCATATGTTTCTCATATTGTACATGATGAAATCGTTATCGATCTAGATGATTCTGAGCGTGATCTGGTACCACATGTAAAGAATATTTTTGAAAACAACAAACTAAGCAAATTTGTGTGCAACACAGCGGCAGGCAAAAATTATCATGATTTAAAGGAATTGCAGTTATGATTTCCCTGATTGGAATTGGCACCGCCGGCGAAAACATCGTAAATTGCTTTAAAAACAATAAAGAGTATCGGGCTTATATTATATCCGATAATGTGCAAAGAAATAGCAAATATAAGCATAAATTGAAATCTTATAAGAATCTTGAAGATTACGAAGAAAAACCCCCGAAACTGCAGAAATTTTTTAAAGACATAGGCGACCATGTTCAAGTTTTTCTATGCGGCTCAGCACGTTCTGCTAATGCCACACTAAGCATTTTACAACACATCAAGGATAAGAAAATTGATATCTTCTACGTTCAACCTGATGTCGATTTATTGATTGGCGTTCCCAAGCTTCAAGAGAGAGCAATATTTGGTATTTTACAGGAATATGCAAGATCGGGACTTTTTAATTCTTTTACTGTTTTTAGTAATCCAATTTTAGAGCAAATAATTGGATCTGTGCCCATTAAGAAATATTTTGAAACCATAAATCAAACTATTTATTATAGTGTTCATTACAAAAATTTATTTGATCACACAAACCCTGTAATAGGCAACCTAACACATCCATCAGAGGTGCAGAGAATTCGCGCTTTAGGCAGAATTGATCCAAAAAATCTTAAAGAAAATTGGTTTTTTGACCTTGACGCTAGCCGAGATGTGTGTTATTATATATGTATATCAAAAAATAGATTAGAGAACGACGGAGATTTACATCAAACGATTATAGGCCAATTAAAGAAAAAGCCACGAAATGCTTTCAAGAATGTAACATATGCAATCTATGAATCGCCTTTCGAAACAGACTTTGGGTTTTGCGTTGCCCATACTAACGCAATCCAAAAAACTCTTGACAAGCTTGAGCAAGAGTAATATATTAGATATCAAGGAACGCTTGATATACTTTAGACATCAAAAAGGAGAAAATAAATGTCAATCAATATGGAACTAATGAAAAAGAAGCTTGCCACTCTTCGCGGAGAAGGCAGCAGAGAAACGTCAATCTGGTTTAAGCCGGACGAGGGCGATCAGGACATTCGAATTGTCCCAGCTGCGGATGGAGATCCGTTAAAGGAAATGTTCTTCCATTATAATGTGGGAGATCATAGGGGTGGCGTGCCATGTCCAAAGCGCAACTTTGGAGAACGCTGCTCAATTTGTGAATTCGCGTCGTCATTATGGCACGAGGGCACACAGAATAACGATGAGGAAAGCAAGAAGCTTGCAAAGAGTCTCTTTGTCCGAACTCGTTTTTTCTCACCAGTGGTTGTCCGCGGCCGCGAGGAAGAAGGTGTTAAGGTCTACGGCTATGGCAAGACCGCATATGAACTTCTTCTTGGTTATATCCTCGATCCAGAATATGGCGATATCACCGATGTTGAAGAGGGTACTGATATCACGCTCACCTATACAAAGCCCACTCGGCCGGGAGCGTATCCGCAAACTAATCTAAAGATGCGTCGTAGCAGTAGCCCTCTTTTACAAGATAACGACGCAATCCCGGGTCTTCTTCAAAATATGCCCGATTTTGACAATTTGTTTGAGCGCTTGACGCCTGAGCAGGTTGATGCCATTCTTGACGAACAATTAGCAGACGATAAATCGGCCGAGGGCCGTTCTCGTCAGACTGAGTCATATGGTAAAAAGGAGACTAACGACGTCGACCGCGCATTTGATGAATTGATGGCGGGTTGACCAAGGCCGCTGGCAGACCGGTGCAAAGTCTGCCGCCTTTATGTCAGGGTAGAGCAGTTGGTAGCTCGCTGGGCTCATAACCCGGAGGTCGGTGGTTCGAATCCATCCCCTGCATGCATTTTATTTATACTAAGGAGAAATAGTGCATAAATATGACACATTCGAAGATATTGAGTATCTTCATTCAGGACTATTAGGGATTTTGAAAGATCCCCCCAGCTTTTTTGAAAAACCCATGATTAAGGAATTTAGAGATCTTCTAAATTTTTGTAAAAAGGTTATAAAGGAAGGTGAAGAATCTGAACACTTTATGCATGCCTCCCCCTTTGATCTAGTAAAAACGCCAGATTCACAAGGTCGAGCAGTAACGATCGATCCCGATCACGCGTCCGATGTTAAGAATAGTATTGTCCGTGCACAAAAAGTGTATGTAGCTGGCCTGGTTAAGGAATGTTCAGGCGGCAACAAAAAGGAAATTGTAAACTGCAACCATCGTGTTGAAAAATCAGGCGAAGCTATTAAGGACAAATTGCTTCCTAATAATTTCAAGATGCCAATAGTTTGCGTGCCTTATTCTCTTTCTAAGACGGTCGACCGTGCTCTCGATGAGATTCAGGATGTGCTCAATAGCGGCATGCCAAAAAAGTTGAACAACTCAAATGATATGGTGACCAGTATGATGAAAAGCGTTTACAACCACCAAATCGATCTAAATGAAAAAGAACAATATGATGACTTTGTAAGCTATTTTGGTAAAAAATACCCACAGTGCTCGCTCAAGACAATTAAAGGCAACGCTACACGAGTGAAGAACAAAAAGAATTTTGAAGGTTGCGATGTTTGGTGTGATTCGACGGTAAAGTTTACTAATGAATTTGTTTCCGTCCACGCGGCCAGAACACCCGGCAAATCTGATTATTTTAGTTTTAACAAGGCCGGCCAGAATTACAAGAATTGTAAACTTGAAGTAGTATCTACAAAGGGCTCCAGCTATGATCAGCTTTTCCGGCGCGATCTTAACTTTAATTTTGAGAACCCAGACAAGAGAATTCTTCACTTATTGGTGTGCCAAGTAAACAAGGGTGATCCACAAACTACGCTGCAGAGTCGCAAAACATATTTTACGCATCTTTACAAGGATTGGTTTCGCGTGGGTAGGCACGTTCCAACATCTATTGGTCCTGAACTTGTCGTTGTCGTGCCGCAAAATATGGGCAGCGTAGAAACTTCGATTTACGTTGATTCGGAACCTATTGTCACGAGCAAAGAAATCAAAGAAATTGAATCTCATTGGAAGCTTATTACGCGAGAAGAGATTCACAAACACTTTCAATCGCCAAATTTTAACCCAGCAGAACCATACAAGCTTGAATGGATTGTTACGGAAGCTGCAAAGGCACCCTCCCTGAGTGTTGTTGCAAAGTAGTAAATACTCCGCTAGGAAGCTCACACAAAATGTGCTATTTTTGTTTGTCTATGTAACAAAAATAATGCATAAGTGTTAAAATCTGCCACGTGCATACTATTTAAAGAAGCATGCATAATTGATACAAGAGTATCACAGGGAGAACAAACTTTATGTCATATAAGTTTTCTACCGGTAGCATCCGCACCGGCGACATTTACTCAGAGGATGATCGCACAGGCGATGGCACCTTTATTGATTTTGACGAAGACATGATCAAGCTTTGTCCCGGCGCCGCAAATGCCGGAACTTTGATAGCAACACCCGGGCAAATAACCATCACTGGCTCGGGTGCAGATCCGGCGACTGTCGCAAGCGCACAGTTGGTGTTGCAGTACGATGATAACGACTACGCTTTCCTTAGTGTCAATGAAAACGGCTCCTTAGCTGTTGAAACAGTTGACAGCGATGGCGCGATAGGGGATATCACCCTTAGTCCAGATGGTGGAGTTAATTTATTCCATAACCAAGCGAATGAGCTTGGAAATGACATCGGTACTGGCGAAGTTGTGTTCTTTGGAACAGGCTCCACGACAGCCGGCATGCTTTATTATTTAAATGCTCAAGGATCATGGACACAAAGTCTTGTTTCTACTAGTTCCACTGGCGATTCTTTATTGGCAATTGCTTTGGGAAGTACACCACCCGACGCGGGGATGCTTATCCGCGGATTTTTTGATGCAGACTCATATTTGCTCAATTTTTCCAAAGGCAAAGCCGTATATGCCGACGGCGCCCTTAATGAGGCCGCGGCAGGAAAAATGAACACATTGGCTCCGACGGGCTCTGCAGAAATCGTCAGAGTTGTTGGCCACTGTATGGCTTCTGGTAGTGTTATATATTTCAATCCGAGCGGCGATTGGATTGAACTAGCGTAATAATTGAAGAGAATTTAAATTGGCTGATATCAATAAAATAAATAATGTAGCGTGGACAGTTGTTGGCAAGTTCAACCCGAGCCTGACTCTGGTCGAGGTAGCCTGATGGCTGATATCGGAAAGGTCAACAGCGTGGCGGCGGGGTCCATCGCATCTATTAGCAGCGTGGCGGCGGCCAACATCGGCAAGATCGGCAACACCGATCTCCCTGCTGGCGGCGCGTCCCTGTGGGTAGTCGCTGCCGAGGATGGCGGCATAGCCACGGCGGCTGCTGCTGATCTCAATGACTGGACCGGCTACGACGCTGTCGGGCTAGGCAACTCTGACCACATCACACTTGCAGTGGGTGAGGATGGAAGCGGAGGCCCCCGCTGGGTGGTTGGCACGGACACCCACCCGCACGAGTTGAGGTATTCAGACGATCCCACGGATGGTCAGGACTGGAATAGCATAAATATCGCAGGCGATGTGTACGGGGTGGGCTGGGGCAACGGTGTCTGGATCTCTGTTGGTCAAGCGGGAGAGTTGCACCGCTCCACGGATGGCGCGTCATGGACACGGATCGACCTATCTGCCACCGGCCAGAATGTTGCTGGCTGGACCAACGGCGTGATCATCTGGGACGTAGTCACCGATGGTGCCGGGAACTGGATGTGTTGCCAAGGTGCCAACATATTCGGCAGCACGGACGATGGCGCAACGTGGGCACGGATTGCCGAACTGGATGATGCTGGCGGGTTGAACATCGGAGCCGGGTTTACGGCTACATCGATGGCATACACGGCCAGCCGCTGGTCCGTGTATCTCTGGGCGGCGGGTCCTAATCGGACCCTGGTGTGCCATGCCGCAGCGGCGGACACGGCTGCCTGGGCCATCTGCACAGTTGGCGGCAGTCCCCCAAGCGGCCAAGCCCTGATCGGCAAGCTGGCCCGCCGCATGGCTGGTGGTGGTGGGACGGTGATTATCACCTACGCCAACGCCATCTCACGGAGCACGGACGGTGGCCAGGACTGGACGTTCACCGTCAGCACCCTGCCCAGGATGGACGCAAACGACGTGGCCACCGATGGGCAGGGGAACTGGCTCATAGTCCACGACGCTGGCCGGATCTCCGTCAACACCAACGATGGGGCCCCCGGTTCCTGGGCCGAGCAATCCGGCGGCCAACTTCTGTTCCCCAGCAACACTGAGAATATCCAGGCCGTTGCCATGAATGTCCCCCTTCCCGTATAGAGGCTTGAACAATGGCACTCAAAATTGCTAAGTTCGATAGTGATGTTTTTACCCATACCATCGTTACGGACACTGGTCTTAGTGGTACTGGTGGAGGAACTGCGGCTGTCGATATCGATGTTACTCAGGGGGACCCTGGGAAGGTACACTCCATCACCCTCATCAATGCTGGGGGTGCCGCTTTGTTCTTCCATGCAACTTTCACGAATACGTCGCCAACAGCAGCATCAGTCCCAGATATTGTGCTCCCGATTAAGTCCAGTTCAACTGCTCACTGGGTTATGCCAGAAGGCATCCCATTCACCGTTTTGAGCATCTGGGCTACTACCTCCGTGGGCACGAACGCCACAACTGCTCCAAGCGCCGCTCTTACTGCTACCATTGTCATCGGATAGGAGGAATCATGGCTTCCACTGTAAGTTCTGTTGCTGATCCCCTTGCAGCAAAGCTCATTAAGCACATTGGCGACACTACAACTGTCACTGCCGAGGACGATGTCACTGGGAACACCTCGACTGTCTATGGCTTTCAGGGTGAAAACCTGGGAACAACTGCGGCTTATCTGAAGATCGATGACAGCACGGATGCTACCGCAACAACCTCCCAGGAAGAGATAAAACTATACTTCCCAGCAGGATCGACTGTGTCCTACCTACTGGGAAGCGGCTACGCCATGGAAGTTGGTTTGTCTTACTGGATCACGACCACTGCTGCTTCTGGCGGTGCCCAAACAGCACCCTCAGACAGCGTAACAGTCAAACTTCTCTCCTCAGCATAGAGGTTCTAATGAAGTCGCTCATCAAAACTCTTTTTGACTCTCAGCACCGCATCTCTTGGCGTAGGCTCGCCGTCCTTGCCCTGGGCACAGGACTCTTGGCTGCTGGGATGCTTGACTCAACCCAGTGGCTCTACCTGGGTCTCGCATACATCGCTGGTGATTCTGCTGAGAAGGCCATGGCAGCCCTCGCGAAGAAGTAGCGAATGGGCCTCAGTGTTACCAGTTGGCCCCAAGCGGTATCGTTCCGCGTTGCCTATGAGGACAACGTAAATACCACTATTAGGTCTAATGTGCTTGGTTCCACTGGGGTCATACGCGCTATCGTTGTCGATAATTCGCAAGGAAGTGCTGCTTGCTACCTAAAAATCGCAGACGCTTATTCTGCGTCAGTGAGCACAGAGCCTCATTGGGTATTCCGAGTGGGCTCGGGGAATAAGGCAACGATAGTCCTCTCAGATGGGGGCCATCTTTCTACTGGGCTTACCTTCTGGGCTACCAGGAATGCTGCTGTGGGCGACAACAATAGCCCTAGTGTTGTTACCGATGGGTCAGTAAAGGTCGTCGTCGTCGTAGAGGTGGCCACAGAGGCAACCGAGTCTCTTGGCCCAACGTATTAGAGAAGAAGATGCCCAGTTATCAAGTCACTTCCCCAACATCGCTTGCTGATGAGCTTGTTTGCGTAGTCGATGTCGGAGCTTCCGCAGAGGACAATGTAACGGGCTCCACAAGCGGGAAGATCTTCGTCATCGAAGTGGATAACACTAAGAATCGGGATTTTGGGGCCTACCTCTGGGTCGCAGATGCCGCCTCTGCAACCGTAGGCAGTACGGCGGGGGATATTAAGGTGTTCGTTCCCCGTGGAACTAAATCCAAGTTTATTTGGGCGGACGGTCACACATATTCATCAGGTGTGAGTCTTTGGGTCACCACAGACAACGTAACGACCAGCACAAGCGGCCCAACAGGAAATGTGGCCATTAAGATGGTTGTGACGGCATGATCGAAGATGCTTGGCCCTTACTGGCAGCCATTCTCTTCGGGATTGCTGCCGTTTTCGTCGCCCGGAAAACGCAGGGGCCTAAGGAAGTGCCTACGCCGCCTAAGAACCGTGCTGCTGGTGCTGCTCGCGCGACTATCCAACAGACTTTCGAAGACGAGGTAGGTGGGATACAAGAAGACATGGATGGGAGCGATCCAGCCGGGGATTTGGCAGATAGAGGGAACGCCCGAAACCGATGATGCTTTTTCTTCTTCTATTTTCTGCTGTAGCTTTCGGGGAGGACCTACTCCCTCGGCCAGAAACACCGAAGCCAGTAGCCGGTGAGTGTGCGAAGACTTATCCTCTTAGGAAGGGGCAGCCAGTCCCTTCTGTCCTCGCCAATCCCTCTAAGGCATCCTGCTCCGGACTGGTTGTCCCTCTTTCCTCCTATGCAGACCTACTTGCAACAGAAAAATGGAGCAAGGCAGTTGAGGCCCAGTACAAGGTGGATACGGCAGCATTGAAGGCTGATATCGACTGGTACAAGAAGAAGCTTGAGGAGGAATCTAAACCTCCCCCCTTCCTTGAGCGGGCCGGAACACAGCGATGGTTTGGTAGACTGGAGACACTTGTTACGGTTGGTGTAGTTGCTGTGGGCCTCGGCGCTGCTTATCAATATGGCTCTGGGGGGTTCAAATGAAGCAAATCGACGCCAAGCTGGCCATCTGGATTGTCACCGTCATCTTCTTGGCTGGGGGCGGTTGGTGGAGCCTACAAGATGTCTCTGCCGATGTGAGCAAGATCCAAGACACGCTTGATGGCCAAGAGAGCGAACTGACCGTGCATGTCGCTGCCGATGGGCACGCTGCGGGTGAAGGCCGCATCGAGAAGATTGAGGCCAAGCAAGACGAGATGGGGAAGGACATTAAGTCTCTTATGACCAATCAGTCAGCCATCTGCCAGGCAACAGGGGCTCGCTGTAGATGAGACCGATACTGCTGGACTATGTTGCAGCCCTGGGCCACGCAGTCTTCGAAAGAGGCCAGTACAACCTCAACATCATTGGCATCCGAAGTGAGATATGGGAGCCTGATAGGTTTGATGACCGCATTTGTGTGGTCTACAAGGATGATAGTGGTTGGGTGACGAGGACGTGGGAAGCAACTTGCGACCCAGGACAGTACTGGCTCGGCCATCCGATGCAGCCCACGGGTACTGCTATCCTCGTCCCTGGGCAGTATCGGGGCGCGTATAAGATCTCTAAGCATCGCGGGAAGTACGATGCGCTCTGCCAACGCGGGGCTCGCGTTAAGATCTACAGAGATAACAATAAGGATGAAGTTCTCGACCATGACCCTGAGTCAGTGACTGAGGGCTATTATGGGATCAACATCCACAAGGCAGGGGAAGCCTCCACTGAAGTTAATCGGTGGTCCGCAGGCTGCCAGGTCTTCGCGAACGAAGCGGACTTCGACGAGTTCATGTCACTGGCCAAGAAGAGCAAAGCCATCTGGGGAGAAACATTCACCTACACGCTGGTGGATGAGCCAGACATGTAAAAGCCCCAACCCCCCGCCCGGCGGGACCAGGCTCCCTACTACTGACGTGCTCACCATGAGCGGCCTGGCAATAGGCGGGGGGGAGGGGAGACTTCTACTAGTCCCAGCACTCGTTGCTTAGCTTCCGAGCGTCTTGGAACCAGACGGAACGAATGTGGTTGATGTCCCCAATAGGGTCTTCCGTTCGGGGGATCCGGGCGAGGAGTTGCGAATTCACTCCATACAAGCTGATCCACTCTTCTGTGGGCACTATCTGCAATCCCACACCAGCTTGGACCTCATCGATTGCACTCGCAAAGGCTTCCTCCACAAGACTACACATGATCTCGTGCATCCATTTCTTGGACTGGCTCTCCAGAATCCGGCGCTTCAGTTTCAGCTTCAGTGACTTCATCCTCCCCATCATAGCTCTTTGGAACGACCTCAACATAGTTCCACTCCGAGCGGGCTCTCCCCCGAGGCTTGAACGTAGACATAATCAACACTTGGCAAGGCGACTTCTCCATCCTCTCCATCGTCTTGGCCAGGTTCTTGCTATCCCACATCCGGTCATCGAGGATCAGCATACCACCTTCGGAGCATAGAGCAGCGCCCATAGCTCCGAGGGTTCGAGACTCTGCGCTCCCTGAAAGAGCGTAGTGCTTTATCCCCGACCGCTCCAGGTAGATCCGAAAGTTCGAAGAATCGTGCTCGATACCGAACTTGTCCCCCTTGGGCAGAAACTTGTTCACTCGACGGCAGTACTCCTTCAGTGGCTTCGCCATGAGCGATAGCAGCGCAGCATCCAATGCCTTCTCAAGCGCGTCGAACTCTTCAGCAGCAGTGGCTGCGTTGCTTGAGAAGACCCGGACCTTTCGCAAGGCTCGGTGGAGGGACTCACGCATCCAAACATCGCGAAGAGAGTCCCAATACTGGGCAGACCCAAGAAGCTCTTTCAGGTCCTCCTTCGGGCCCAACTCCGCAGCCAGTTGTTGGAGAGCGTGCTTCTGTCCCGCACCCTCCACCTCCTTAAACGTCTTCCGGAGCCACTCGAAACGAATAGCGGTGCAGAGAGACTCCATCAGGGCAGTCTCGTGTTCTGGATCCATCTTATGCGCAGTCCCAAGAACACCAAGCATATCCAGCGATGCCTTAGCGGTGCTCTTCCGTTTCCATGAGCCACAGTTCTTGTGGGCCTCGATGATATCCGCAGCCCGGATCTCTTTTCCGAAGTCGGGGATAATTTTATCCAGCGGGGCGGAGAGGTCGTAAGCGGATTCGGGGAATGACTTCTCCAGCTTCTCTCGCGAGACGGGCTCCAATAGATGCTCGGCAAAGAATTGCCGCGCCTTCTTACCCGACCCACTTAGGGCACTCCTAAGCTCCCCAATCGGAAGAGCCACAGTGTGCTCCCCCGTGTGCTTGGGCCTGCCCCCAGGCTTCATCTCCCAGCGAGAGGTACTTCCATCTGCGTACT
>Ga0208433_1000190_pt1 | contig 33679 bp, 28 predicted proteins | sample 3_EtaG_FD_184075 | JGI IMG/M metagenome (GOLD analysis project Ga0208433, IMG submission 184075) | Marine viral communities from the Subarctic Pacific Ocean - 3_ETSP_OMZ_AT15126 metaG (SPAdes) (version 2) | ecosystem: Environmental > Aquatic > Marine > Oceanic | place: Pacific Ocean | collected...
AGGCGGCCGTTCAAACACTGAACGGCCGTCTTGCTTTTTCTCTCAACCCCGTGCATTTGAGCGGGATTGGGGCGGTTAGCTCAGTTGGTAGAGCATCTCGTTTACACCGAGAGGGTCAGCGGTTCGAACCCGTTACCGCCCACCATAAAAACAAGGCACTAGCCTGTGGAAAAAAGAACATCAGAGAACAGTTTACAGCATAGTTTACAGGTTCTGTTCTTGTTCCGTCCTTAAAATGTGGCGCTCATCCGCCCAGAACGGTCGCGGCAAACGTGTGTGCGAGCTTGATTTTTTTGCATGTCTTAGGTGTCCAGTCGAACAGATCGGTGAGGACTTTATCAGTGAAGCGGTCCCGGCTTAGCCGCTGCTCGATTACTTCCCTTCTTGCCGTCCACCACCGTCAGACACACGCATGAACAGTGCGAGAAGCGGTTCGTTGATATAGTAATTGTTCCGGCCGGCCTGATGCTTGGTCACGAAACCCGCTTCGGCCAGTTGGTCGAGATACTTGGTGGCGGTCGGTCGGCTGACATGCAGGTCGTGCATCACATAATCGATGCGCGTGTAAGGGTGGCGGAAGAGGTTGTTCAACAAGTCCTGACTGTAGATCTTGCCGAGCTCTGCTCGCATCCGTTTCTTGTAGTCCGCCATCTGGGCGCGCAAGCCTTCGATCAGCTGCAGGGTCGTCTGAGATGTCTCTGCCACCGCTTCCAGAATGTAGAGTACCCAATCTTCCCAGGCGCCGTCATCTCGCACGGCCTGCAGCAATCGATAATAGTCGCTTTTCGTACCTGTGATGTGACGGCTGAGATAGAGAATGGGAATGTCGAGCAGGCCCGTGCGCGTCAGATAAAGTACATTAAGGATGCGCCCGATGCGGCCATTGCCGTCCGGGAACGGGTGGATGCTCTCAAATTGATGGTGAATGATCGCCATTTTGATGAGCGGGTCCAGATCGCAGGCGTCATCATCATTGATGAAGACTTCGAGCCCAGCCATAAGGGTTTCAATCTCACGCGGGCCCTGTGGTGGCACATAGACGGTTTCGCCTGTGCGATCATTCTTCAGCTCTGTTCCGGCCTGCGTTCTGAAGCCATCGTCTCGCCCCTTCAACAAACGAAACATGTCGATGATGATGCGGTTGGTAATCAATCCCTGTGTCTTGCGTATCTGGTCAAATCCAAGTCTCAGGGCATCACGATAGAGCGCCACCTCTTTTGCGGCTGCTGAGCCAGGTCCTTCGGGGAACAAGTCTGCTTGGAACAGTTCGTCTTGAGTGGTGACGATGTTTTCAATTTCAGAACTTGCCTTGGCCTCCTGCAAGGCCAGCGTGTCGATCAAGATACCCTGGTTGGGGATGGCTTTGGCTGCGCCCTTCAATTCCGCCAGTGCCCTGTTGGCGCGCGCAAGTGCCTTCAGCACCGGTACCGTCTCTATCTCGACCGGTGGCGGAAGGTCTGGCAATTTGTACGAGGAATCTGGTAATTTCGACATGATATGTCAAAGAAACGCAATTTTCTTTACATGTCCAGCTAACGTGTAAAGAAAATCACCAAATTGGTGTAAATCAACACCAAGCGATTTCTTACCTATGCAGGCGGGATACTCTACGAGACCTGGCTCCTAGAGCGAAGTCGTCATCGCTTCAATGACAGCTGCATCTGACACGTAAATCCGCTTCATTTTCGCAAGTGTGCCGGGCGTCCAGCCGAACAAATCGGTCAGAACCTGATCTGATATCAGAGTCGGGTAAAGGTGCTGAAGGATGACCATATTCGTCGCGCATGTCTTGCGCATGTCGTGGATGGTTGGACCATCGTTTTCCGGGCCAAGTCCTATACGGCTGCGATGGCGATCAAAGCTCGTGCCGAACCCTTCTGCAGTCCAAGGCTTGCCCTTGCTGGAGAAAAGAATCGTGAGGGGTGCCGTCGCGAGTTTGGCGCGCGCCGCATCGATTTCATCAAGCAACGACCGAAGCGGAGGCGTGATGGGGATAAGGGCAGTGTTGCGGCCACGGCTCTTGCCCGTAGGAATGATCAGATGCTGCTTCGTGATCGCCGAAAGGGGCAAGCGGGTCAGATCTTCACGGCGAAGTCCGGTGTGAAGAGCCAGCTTGAACGCCCAGGCCAGATGCGCCGACGCGGTCTTGAGAAACTTTGCCTGCTCTTCCAGAGACCAAATACGCGCTTCCGTCGGCCGTTCGTAAAGCGGTTCGATGCCATGCGCTCGGTTCCAGTCCAGTCGCCCGTCCTTTTTGCACCAGGTCAGGAAGGCCGACAGAGCCAGGACGGCCTCATCAGCTGAGCTCGGAGAGTGACCCCAGACACGATCACGGTGGGACGTGATAAACTTGATAATGCGTCTGCTATCGAAAACCGAAAGCGGTGCGTTCGCAGCTGGCTGGCCCGCCTTCAGGGGCATTTCCAACCACTTGTCGAGGTACTTGATCCTGGCCGTTTGCCCTTTTGTCTTCATCTTTCTGAATGCGGGAGACTTCTTCCGATAGAGCATAACCGCCATGGCGAACGAATCTGCGACTGGCGCTCTTTCATCCTCCATCACCTCTGAATAGGCCTGGATGAATTCTGGGGGCAGTCGCTTGCCAGGCTCATCCAACCTGGATCCTTCACTCGTCCAGAACTTTGGGCCACCGCGAAACGCGTAATAATAGTAGCGGGTCTGACCCGTCGCGAGCTTCTTCGCAATTACATGCAGTCCCTTGATGGACATGGTCAGCTCCCTAGCCATTTCGCCTCCGAATCAGTTTCGAGCCTGAGAGAGGCCTTGTCCAGAAGCGTAATCTCGCCGTCAGGCATGAGCCGAACGCCGCATACGTCAAATCCTGTATCTTTCGCTGCAGCGATCAGCGTTTTGAGGCGGCGCTTGATTTCACAGGTTTTTAGATGTGGGGGTATCTGCGTTCGGGCCATTGCTCGACATCACTGGTACGTTTGAGTCTTCATGGCCTTACGAAAGCCAGGATCGCTCGAAAGGAAAGCTTCAAGCATCAGAGGAACCAGCATAGCCACCGATGACTCAGCTCCGTAGGTTGCTGCATGGATCCGAGAATACGCTTCGAGGTCCGCAGCCAGAGATGGCTCGAGACTGATCGACAGTTTCTGCGGCGTCCGGTCCGGTAGTGGCCCGATCTTCAAACTGACTTCACTCATGGCTGTATGCCTCCTTCATAAGGTTTCAGAACAATGTCCTTGTTGACCAGCACACCGAGCCGCCAACCGGGCCGGATGGTGATCGAGGGCTGGACTTCGAGATTGCGGCGCACGATTTCCTGACCGGCTTCATTAGCGCCGGTCTGTGCCGAACGGCGAAGCGCCCGGGCAATGTCGCCTTCGTCATCGCTTGCGAGTTCGGATCCGACGCCGAGCAGGGTGGAGAGCGCGACACCCTGGAGCAATTTCCAGGAATGATAGTCGACCTTGTCTGCCAGCCCCGCATAGCCGCGGGCATCGACGCCAGCTAGATTGTCGATCCGGATCGAGGTGCCGTCCGGCATCATGATCCGGCTCCAGACAAGGAGCGCGCGCGACTGGCCGAACGCGATGACACTGTCATAGCGACCGATGAGCCTCGCGCCCTGCGGCACGAGCACGATCTCTCCCGTGACCGTGTCATAGACCGGGCTCGTCACCTGCGCGATGACCTGTCCGGGAAGATCGGAGTTCACGCCCGTCAGCAGGGTTGCCGGAATAATCGTCCCCGCCATCAGCTGGTACGGAGAGACCGGCGTCTCCAGCCGGTGTGGATTGTAGATCGATGGATCAGGATCGGCGCCAAGAAAGTCGAGCTTTCGAACCTGACGGTTCGGGTCTTCACTTAAAGATGACCCGAACGCGCTGCCGTCGGACGGCGCAAATGCCGACAAGTCCGGGAAGCTCAACGAAGCAGGCGCCGCGGGCGCAACACTGCCGATGCCATTGTTCGACCCGGCACTCGCACCAACCTGGAAAAACACCCCGCTCCCACGTGCCGCATCAGAGAGGGCTGCTTCACGTTCTCGTAACTCCGCCTCCAGCGCCGCCAGGTGTTCCCGCATCGGATCCGCCTCAGGCGCATCTTCCTCCGACAATCCCATGCGCCCTTCGCGCTGCGCCTTTAAGATGGGTGTGCCGAGATCGCCTGGAAGCGGCGGTCCGAGAATGTCCTCCCGCGGTAGCTCGCCATAGGATTTCGGAAGCTCTGACAGGCCATCCGCCTCCGGATTGTGCCCGGTGTTGTAAAGCTCGCGCGCGGGGCCGCCGGCATCGTCCTTCGGGCTCTGCAACGCGAAGGCAAGCGAGCCGAGCACGATCGCGCTGCCGGTCCCGAGCAACACCATCAGGGCTCGTTTGGAGAACCGTTTGACGGGTCGTGGGCGCCCGCGGATTTCAAGCGGCTTGGGAGGAGGGGAGGTCGCTTCTGTCATGGCCGGCCGCTCCCAAGATCATTGCGAGCGATCTTCACGACATCCTGGCGCTTTTCCCCGAGGCGCAGCTCGGCGCGGGCGAACAGGCGGTCGACGACATAATAGTCGCCGGACATGCGGTAGTTGACGAGCTGGGATTTGCCGTCCCGGCCAATGACAAACAGGGCAGGCGCCTCGCCTTGGTCGAGCCGGGCCGGGAACTGGATATAGACCTTGCGGCCATCATCGAACACGCGATCCGGCCGCCAGTGCGGCGCATCGCCGTCGATGTCATACCGGAACTTCAGCCGGTCGAGCTGCAGTCCGGCGGGCGAGGAGGATGCTGCAGCCCGCGCCGTTCCCGAACTCACCACCCGCGTTACCAGTTGCTGGTCGGCATAACGCCAGGAGACGGCTGCCATATAGGTCTCCTCGAACGCGCGGAGTTCCAAGTGATAGGCGCGAAGGCTCGTCGTGATGATCAGGTTTGTCTTGAGACCCGCCTGGGTCGGCTTGATCAGGATATGGGCCTGCGCGTCCGTGCCGGTGCCCGAGACCGTATCCCCCAGCACCCAGCGGACCGTGTCGCCGGCAGAGACGGAGACCAGTTCCTCGCCCGGCTGGAGGACAATGTCAGTGACCTGTTCAGGTGCGCAATAGACCTGATAGAGCGCGCCGACCGTGTAGGGATAGACCTGGATCGCGTTCATGTAATTGTCGAGTGAGGGTTCGACCGCCGCCTTGCCGTTTGCCGTCTCTATGGCCTGGTAGGGCTTAAGCGATGGTGACGCCTCCTCGTTTGGCATGGGCTTCAACTGGCCGGGCATCGCGCCTGTGACGGTCGTCGGCGTATAGGTGCGGTACGCGACCGGCGTCGAAGAAAGGTCCACGTCGGCGATATCGGCCTCTTCCACATCGGGGGCGAGATAGAGGTCTTCGACATAGTCTGGTTCATCCAGTGTGATGTCGGGGCCGACAGCAGCCGGAAAGCTCTCGCACGCCGCAAGGGCGGTCGAGGCGATGAGGATGAGGGCAAGGCGTTTCATGGGGTATGCTCCTATTGGTGGTCTTTCGACCAGTTGAGGCCGTGGACGTAGAGGCCGAGGGGATTGGCCCGCAGGGCCTCTTCGGTGCGCGGCGGATCGATGACGATCGAGAACACGCCGGTATGGTTTGACTGGCCGGTCTCGGTGCCGTTCCGATAGGCCGTCTCGCGCCAGCGCACGGTGAAACTATCATCGGAGGCGCGCACCACGCTGGTCACTTCGACCGACACCGATCTGCGTCCGAGATCAGTAAACGGATCATTGTCGCGTGCATAATCATTGAGCGTGGCGGCCGCCCGGTCGGTCGCATAGGCATAGGCTTTCAGCCAGTTCTGCCGGACGACAACAGGATCTATGGAGATGGACCGCGTGTTCTTCACAAATTCTGCAAGGTGGAACGCTAGCTGCGCATCGGTCGGTTCATAACGCCCGTCCGCCGGGCCGACGGCGCGCACTGCGCCTTCGCCGGTCAGCTCCACGACGTAAGGCGTGACGAATGACTGGGTTGAGCGCCAGACAAGGCCGCCCGCGAGGACGAACGAGAGGCCAAGGCTTCCCAGCGCCGCAAGCCGCCAGTTTGCCGCCTGTACGCGGGCAGACCCGATCCGGTCGTCCCAGGCCTGTGCGGCGCGCTGGTAGGGCGTCACAGGTTCCGGTGTCTCGCCATAGCGGGTGGATGTTCGCTTCCAGAGCTTCATGTCAGTCCTCGTCATTCTTCAGTTGTATCGACGTGCCGCCGCCGGGACGGTCGCCGTCGCGGACGGCAGAAGCCGCCATCATCCCGGCATCCCGGGTGGACTGGTCGCGTCTTATGCGCCGGGCCCAGTCCGGGGATGAGTTCTGCCCATTGGCAGGACTGGCGTTTGGCGCGCCTGTTCCGCCGGTTGCCGCGAAAGCGGCACGCGCGCCTGCCTGGTGACTTGTTTCAGGAGACCCGAAGACGCGGCTTGCAAAGCCGCGCGCACCGGACGCCGCGGCCCGTGCCCCGGCGCCGGCAACCCCGCTCATGCCCGCCATTGTGGCACCCGTGCCGGACTTGCCGGAAGCGGCGGCGTTCATCTGGTAGGCCGTGCGCGCCCCGCCCGTCATCGAGGCGGCGGCGCCGACCGCACTGCGCGCGCCACCGGCGGCTGCCCCCACGACCGATTTGGCGAGGCTGCCACCCGCGACGGTTCCGGCGGCAACGCCGGCGGCTGAGCCGATCGCCGCGCCTGCGCCGAGCTGCGGTGCCCCGGAGACAAGGCCTGTGGCGATGCCGGGTCCGAACAGGCCGAGGGCCAGAAGCGAGAGGGATCCGAGGATGACGGAGGCAGCCTGTTCCAGGGTCACCTCGTCTGGCTCGAAGGTCGATGTGATGGAGGAGAAGATTGTCGAACCAATGCCGACAATGATCGCCAGCACCATGAGCTTGATGCCCGACGCGATGACATTGCCGAGGACTTTCTCGGCGAGGAACGACGTCTTGTTCCAGAGCGCAAAGGGTATCAGCACGAACCCGGCCAGTGTCGTCAGCTTGAATTCTATGATGGTGACGAAGAGCTGGATGGCGAGGAAGAAGAACGCAAGGAGCGTGATGATCCAGGCGAGGAACAGGACAGCGATGATGACGATGTTCTGGAAGAAGGCGATCGGGCCCGTGAGCTTCTCGATTTCGTCGAGCAGGGGCAGGGCCGCATCAAATCCGGTTGCGGCCACGAAACCGGGTTTCATGATGTCGTCTGCGGTGATCGTGCCGCCGGTAGCGTTCAGCCCCAACTGCGCGAAGCTCGTGAACACGACGTCCGACAGGAGCGCAAAGTTGCCGAGGATCAGCGCGAAGGCGCCGACATAAAGGACCTTCTTCAGGAACCTTCCGATAATATCCGTGTCCGGTCCCATGGCCCAGAAAAGTCCGGCGAGCGTAATGTCGATCGCGATGAGGGCGGAGGTCAGGAAGGCGACATCCGGCTGCAAGAGACCGAACCCGCTATCGATGTAAGCGGAGAAGGTCGCAACAAACTGGTCGATGACGCCAAGGTCTTCCATGGCACTAATCCCGCCTGTAGGCGACGCCGTCGCCGCGGAAGCGTTTGTGACGAATGCGGGCCTGTTCCTCGATGGCCGCCCGGCGGGACTCTTCGAGTGCCACCATCCGGTACTGCGCCGCCATCAATTGCTGCATCTGCATCTGTTGCTCGACCGATAGCGCGACAAGCTGGTTGCCGGCCTGGACAACCGACAGGTTCCCCGTTGCCGCCTGGCTTTCGCTCACAAGGTCGGTGAGCGTCTCCCTGGACTCTGCAATCGAGGTCACGATCCCCGACTGGATCTGGATGGAGGCGCGGAACGCGTCACGGCTGATCCGCCACTGATCGGCGGCCTCGACAACGATTTCCTCATTGGTGAGGTCTTCATAGGAATCCGGGAAGGCTTCTTCATATTGGCGCTCGGATTCTTCAACTTCGTAAGTGATCTCGCCGGCTTCCCGCATCAGCGTGTCAATGCGCTCGAGCAGGCGCTTCAAATGCTCGATCGAGGCATAGTCGAGCCGCTTCAGATCCTCGGCCTGGTTCACCAGCATCTGCGCCTCATGCTGGAGTTGCTGGATCTGGTTGTTGATCTGCTCGAGCGTATTGGTGGCCGTCACGATATTCTGGACCAGGTTTGTCGGATCGATCACGACATCGCCGACGCCGAGCAAGGCGTTTGCAGGCGGGGCCAGTTCGACAAGCGAGGACACCGATCCGAGCAGCAAGGCGATCATTCTGCGGCGCATGGTATGTCCCCCTCTGTTCTGATGAGATCAGCCGCCCAGTGGAGTCCGCGCGCCGCAAACCAGGCCGGCGCGAATCCGTCCGGCCCGACCGAAGCGTAAATTTCGGAGATCAGTTTCTGATCGGCCTTCGATCCTGCGGCGCAGAAGGCGAGCGCGACCGGCCCGAGGTCGAGATCGAACAGGCGATTGCCCTCCGGCGTCTGAACATAATAATCCCGCTTCGGCGTTGCCCGTGCGATCAGTTCGACCTGGCGGGCATTGAGGCCGAACGCTTCATAGGTTGCTTGTTGCGACGGCTCCTCGGCGCGGGCATTGGCGAGGAAGATGCGGGTCGGTGCGCTTTCGATGAGGCTTGGCGCAATGGCGCTTTCCGTAATATCCGACAGGCTCTGCGTCGCAAACACGACTGAAACATTCTTCTTACGGAGTGTTTTCAGCCAGTCGCGCAGTCGCCCCGCAAACATCGGGTGATCGAGAAACAGCCATGCCTCATCAAGGATGAGCAGGGTCGGCCAGCCGTCGAACCGGGCTTCCAGTTTCGAGAAGAGATGCGCCAGCACCGGCGCAGCAAGTCGTTTGTCCTGCATCAGCGCGTCCATCTCGAAGCAGAGCATGTCGCCGGTTTCGAGCCGATCCTCGTCGGCATCGAGCAGGGCGCCATAGGGCCCGGCGAGCGTATAGGGCTCCAGCGCCTGCCGGAGCTCCGGCATCTGGATGAGGGCGGCAAGCCCGGTTAGTGTGCGCTGCGCGACAGGCGCCGCGCCAAGGCTCTGCAGCGCCGTCCAGACGGCCTGTTTTACCTCAGGCGTCACAGTGACACTCTCCTGAGTAATCAAGCCGAGCACCCAGGCTTGCGCTGCGGCGATAACGGCTTCGCTATCAATGTCGCGCAAGGGCTGGAACGCAAGGTCGCCGTCGAGGCCCAACTCATACCAGGTTCCGCCAAGGGCAAGCGTCGCGCAGCGCGCCGAGCCACCCTTGTCGAAGATGAAGACCTGCGCCCGCTCGTAGCGCCGGAACTGTAGCGCCAGGAGCGAGAGCAACACCGATTTGCCGGCCCCGGTTGGCCCGACCACCATCATATGCCCGACATCGCCCTGATGGGTTACCAGCCGGAACGGTGTCGAACTCGCAGACCGCGCCATCAGGAGCGGCGGCCCGTCCAGGTGCGTGTTGCGCTCAGGCCCGGCCCAGAGTGCCGACAAGGGGGCCATATGCGCAAGGTTGATCGTGTTCAGCAGCGGCTGGCGGACATTGGCATAGGCTTCGCCTGGAAGCGTGCCGAGCCAGGCTTCGACGGCGTTGACGCTTTCCGAGACGCAGGTGAAGCCGCGGCCCCGGATCACGCGCTCGACGGCGCGGATCTGCTCTTCGGCCACCGCAGGATCTGCATGCCGAACGACAATCGCGGTCGTGCAATAGCCGAATGCAACATGGCCTGCGCCGAGCGCCTGCAGCGCCGCGTCGGCATCGGCGGCCTGGTTGTCGGCGTCTGTGTTGAGCAGCGTTGCGGGTTCATTGGTGAGGATTTCGCGGACGTAAGAGGTGAGCGACCGGCGCTTGGCAAACCAGTTGCGGACATAGACATTGAGCGTCTTCTCCGCTTCCGGCTTGTCGAGGGGCAGGAACCTTGTCACCCAGCGATAGGCAAAGCCAAGCTGGTCGAGGTCGGAGAGGAGTCCCGGCTCGCCTGTCGCCGGGAACCCGTTGATCGTGAGAACTTTCAGCATCTCCTCGCCAAGCCGGGGCGAGAGTCCGCCGGTCAGCGGCGTGTCGACCAGGAGCGCGTCGAGGTACATAGGCAGCGAGGGTGCCTTCACAGTCTGACGCGTCACCGAAATGCAGGCATGGAGGTAGGTCAACGTTTCCTCATCATCGAGAAAGCGCGCTTCCGGCATCAGGTCAGCCATCATGTCCCGGGCGCGGGAAGTTTCGGTTTCGAAATGGGCCAGGTGCTCGCTCCAGAAGGCAGCAGGCGCATCCGCGGGATCGTCGATGAAGAGTTGCTCGATCCGGGCTGTCCGGTCGGCCGGCGGCATCCAGGTCAGGGTCAGGTAGCAGTCCGTCTCGAAGTGGCGCCCGGCTTCCTCAAACGCTGCGCGGCGTTCCTCGTCCACCAGCCAGGCGGCTGCGTCGCGCCAGGAACTTTCGGGATAGGTGACGGAGGGACGCCGGTCGGCTTCGATGTGAAGGGCCCAGCCCGACCCGAACCGGCGGAGGAGATTGTTCATGCGCGCGGTGACAGCGACGAGTTCTTCCGGCGTCGAGCTTTCAAGATCGGGTCCGCGATAGAAACAGGTCCGCTGCAGGCTGCCATCCTTGTTGAGGACAATCCCGGGGGCGATGAGGCAGGCCCATTTGAGATGGTCTGCGAGCGCTGCCGGGCGGGCGCGGTATTCACGAAGGTTCAGCATGCGTAATAGCCCCTTGTGCGGATGTGCCGGATCAGCACGTCGGCAAATTGCGGATCGCGTCTTGCGGCGAATACGCAGATCCCCTGCGCCACGATCCAGAAGACGAGCCCCACGCCCCAGAGCTGCAGGCCGATGCCAAGTGCGGCCGCCAGCGTGCCGTTGACGATCGTCGCAAGTCTTGGCGCGCCGGCGAGCAGGATCGGCGCCGTGAGCGAGCGATGGACCGGCACGCTATAGCCAGGGGGCAGGGGGCGATTGTCAGCCATCAGAGCGTTGCTCCGCCGCCGAACGAGAAGAAGGAGAGGAAAAACGAGGTCGCGGCAAACGCGATCGAGAGACCGAACACGATCTGCAGCAATTTTCGCATGCCGCCGCCGCTCTCGCCGAAGGCAAGGCCAAGACCGGTCAGTATGATGACGATCGTCGCAAGGATCTTGGCGACCGGACCTTCGATGGAGTCGAGGATCGATTGCAGCGGGGCTTCCCAGGGCATGCCGGAGCCAGCCGCATGGGCCGGGAAGGTGAGCGCGACGGCAAAAGCCGTCAGGCTCAGGGCTTTGATCAGTCTGTCGTTCATTGGGGTGGTGTCCTTTCTGGAGCGGTGGAGAGAAGCGGTTCGGAAAAGGGAAGGCTCGGCAGGACGAGCTGCAGGTCCGGCTGGACGGGGGTGAGGTCGTAGCCGCCGCGCCCGAGCCCGTTCATGCGCGCGACGGTCTCGACGCGATGCACACCGGCGCGCCGCGTGATGTAGACGACGCAATCAATCGTCTCGGCGATAAGGTCGTGCGGCACCTGCGCCGAGGCCTCGCCGATCAGCTGTTCGAGCCGGGAGAGACCGCCAAGAGCGGAGTTTGCGTGCAGCGTTGCGATGCCGCCCGGATGGCCCGTGTTCCAGGCCTTCAGCATGTCGAGTGTTTCGGCGCCCCGGACTTCGCCGATGATGATCCTGTCGGGGCGCAGGCGCAGCGTCGAGCGGACAAGGTCTGCGAGCGTGACCGATCCCGGCTGCGTGCGGAGCTGCACGGCATCGCGCGCCGTCGAGACCAATTCCCGCGTATCTTCGAGGATAACGAGCCGGTCGCCCGTACGGGCAATCTCGGCCAGTAGCGCATTGGCGAGCGTCGTCTTGCCTGAGCCCGTGCCGCCGACAACGAGAATGTTCTCGCGGTCCAGAACGGCTTGCCGGAGGGCCTCGGCATGATGGGCAGCCATCATGCCGGACGACACATACTCATCCAATGCGATCACCCTTCCGGCAGGCTTGCGGATCGAGAAGCAGGGCCCCGGCGCGACGGGCGGCAGGACGCCTTCAAACCGTTCCCCGCCAATGGGGAGTTCTGCGGACACGATGGGGGAGGCTGCATCGGCACGCCGGCTCATATGGCTTGCGACGAGCCGGATGACGCGCTCCACGTCGCCAGCGGTGACAATCAGACCGGACTCAGTCCGGCCAGACCCGTGCCGCTCGATCCAGAGCCTGCCATCGGGATTGATCATGATTTCGACGACGGCGGGGTCGTCCAGCGCGGCAACAATCTCGGTCCCTAATGCCGTCACCAGCATGGCGCGTGTCCGTGTCTGGCTTTGTGCGTCACGCATCGACCCGCACCTCGCCCAATTGTTCGGGCTCGCGCTCAAGACTGGCAGCTTCTGCCGTCACATCCTCGACGGCATTCTGCAGAATGCGCTGTCCGGAGCGGAGCGCCTCGGCGACCTGCCGGACGAAGAGATCGAACCGTAGGTCGCCCTTGGCCCGCGCCGCCTCGACCTGGTTGGCGGGCACGGGCGGTGTCACCGTCAGGAAATAATGCACGAAGGTCGCGAGCGTTTCGGCCAGGACAAGATTGTCCCGCTCGATCCGCCCGAACTGCCGCGTCAGCCGGTCGAGCCGGCGGTTGATCGCCGCTTCGCGCTTATTGTCGGACTCGCCTGCCCGGTAGGCCGTCACTGCCCCATCGATGATCGTGCTTTCTGACAGGCCAGGGCGTTTGGCCATGGCCTTCAGCCAGTGAAAATTCTCTGGCGAGATATAGGGCTGGATCCGGGGCTTCATTGGCCATTCCCCGTGAGATCAATGCCGGTCGCCTGTTCGAGGCTGTCAGCCTGGACGAGCGCGTCGAAGAGGCTGGGCTGAGGGGCGCCGCGCGTTCGAGCCGGAGATCTGCCAGGCTTCGTGGGTGCTGAGACCCTTGCGCGATCCTCGGCCGCATCGCGCGCCTTCTGAGGCCCAAGGCCCTCCACATCAGGTTCGAGCTCTGCGGCCTGCATGAGGCCTTCATGGATCGCGCGAACTTCGGACCCCCAATCATTACTCCGCGCGTTCGGAATGCAGGCTGCGAAGGCAGGGGCGTCTTTGAGGCGTTCGGTAAAGTTCTGGTCTTCATAGTAGCGGAGCTTCATCGCCCGTACCGGAGGTGAGCCTGCGACAAGGACAAGCTCCTGATCCGAAGGCAGCTGCATCACCTCGCCGGGGGTCAGCAACTGTCGGGCGGTTTCCTGGCGCGACACCATCTTGTGCGACAGCCAAGGGGCCAAGCGGTGGCCTGCATAGTTCTTCATGGCCCGCTGTTCGGTCTTGGTCCCGAGCGCATCGGAAATCCGCTTGGCCGTGCGCTCGTCATTGGTCGCGAACGCCACCCTCACATGACAATTGTCGAGGATCGCGTTCGAGGGACCATAGGCCTTCTCGATCTGGTTCAGTGATTGCGCGATCAGGAAGGCCTTGAGGCCATAGCCGGCCATGTAGGCAAGTGCGCTTTCGAAGAAGTCGAGCCGTCCGAGGGCAGGGAACTCGTCCAGCATGAACAGGACCCGCCGGCGGGATTTTGCCGCTGCAGCCGACACATGAGGTGCCAGAAGTCCGCACGCGCTCAGGATGTTTGCCACAAGCGATCTGCCACGCGAGACCAAGGACGGACGCACATCCAGATGTTCGGTGAGCCGGCGTCCGACCTGGTTCAGGATGAGGCGCATCAGCGGCTTGGTGCGAGATAGGTCCGAGGGCGGTACAACCAGGTAGAGCGACAGCGGCCGGTCGCCAGACACAAGGTCCTCGATCCTGAAGTCGCTGCGGGAGGTCACTTCTGCGACAACGGGATCGCGATAGAGTGAAAGGAACCTCAAAGCCGTCGAGAGCACACCCGACAGCTCATTCTCCGACTGGTTCATCAGCTCACGGGCTGTCTCGGCAACCACGGGATGGACGCACGGCGCTTCGCCCGTGCCGAGGTGATTGGTCCGCAGCATGATCGACAGCGTCGTGCGGAACGTCCGGTCCGGATCCGCAAGGAAGCTCGAAACCCGCGCCAGCGTCTTGTCGCGCTCGGCATAGAGGACATGCAGGATGACCCCGACCAGCAGCGAGTTCGCCTTGTCGACCCAGTGTCCGAGGTCGCCGAGCTTGCCCTGAGGGTCCACGAGGATATCCGCAATGTTCTGGACATCGCGCACTTCGCAATGCCCCTTACGCACTTCCATCAGCGGATTGAAATGGGCTGAGTGGATATCGGTCGGGTCGAACCGCAAACAGTGGGAGAACTCAGACCGCCAGCCGGATGTCAGCTGCCAGTTCTCACCCTTGATGTCGTGCACCAGAACCGAATGCGGCCAGGAGAGCAGGGTGGGGACGACAAGCCCCACACCCTTGCCGGAACGGGTCGGTGCAAAGGCCATGACATGATCGGGACCGTCATGACGGAGATAGGATCCTTGGGCCTGGCCGAGGAACACGCCGGCAGGCTTCAAGAGGCCGGACTTGCGCAGGTCCTTGCCTTCCGCCCAACGTGCCGACCCAAAGGTCGAAACCCGCTTGTCCCACCGCGCCCGGAGGATCGAGCCGGTGACTGCAATGACGATGGCCGCGACACCACCCGAGCCGGCGATCAAACCGCCGCGGTCAAACACATCCGGCGCATAGGCATCGAACGAGTACCACCAGCCGAAAAAGGCCCATGGCAGGTACACCGGCATGTCGAGTATGACGAGGAGCGGCTCACCCAGCCGCGGCGACCAGCCAAGCGACCAGGCCGTCCATTCCGTCGCGCACCAGAGCGCCACCAGGACAACAAGCAAGACGAGGAGGATCTGCCAGAAGAGGTTTGTGCCATGTTTCATGACACAGAACCTGACCAATCACCGCCTCAGTCTCCAGAGAGGGAATTGGGGGAAATCTGTGGGGTATTCTGAAGGTTTGGGAATAGCAGGGTGGTAATAATGAAGTTCTGGGTAGAATTTGTAGTGGCTGAAAAACCCTGATTGCAGTCATAAAGCGCCAGGTATCAATGCCATCGAGGAAGCGATGCAGGCAGGCCTCCGCACGGCCACTTAATGCGAATGCGGCAACACGCCTGACGATGGCTAGATATCCCCGAGAATAGCCACCCGAATCGTGTCAAACACTATGTAAGGCAGTAAATCGGCGGAGCCGATAAACATGCGCATCGACCGGCGATGATCAAGAGGAGCCTTTATCGGCAAGACCCCATGACGGGACCCAAGGAAGAGCGCGACGTAGTCTTCATCACGAAGGCGACGCCGGAAGACAACGAATTCACCGAATGGCTCGCCCCGCGCCTTGAGGCCGCGGGGTATAAGGTCTTTGCCGACATTTTGAATCTCGAAGCCGGCGAACGCTGGCGAAAGACGCTGACCCGCACGCTCCAGGATCGGGCGGTGAAGCAATTGCTGATTTGCACCGACATCGGCTTGCAGAAAGACGGCGTTCAGGAAGAGATCGGCATCGCGACAGACGTCTCTCGTGAAATCGGCGACGACAAGTTCATCCTGCCGCTCCGTGTGAAGCGCTTCAAAAAAGTCTTCGGTATGGGGGAGCTGCAATATCTCAATTTCGAAACAAGCTATGCGGACGGTCTCGCCGATCTACTTGAGACGCTTGAAAAGCAGAATGTCCCGAAGCTCAAAAAGCCCGTTGTTCAGCCGCAATGGGAGCAGCACCGCCGGCGCAATGAAATCAAACTGGAACACCGCGACGAGACGCTGACCAGCAATTGGGTCGCGATTGAAAGTGCGCCGGACGAGATCGCCTATGTAGCCCCGACCGGACCATGCGATCGCGACAAGCTGAAAAAGCGGGCGAAGAGCTTCGCCTTTCCGACCTATCCCCATCTTTCCGGTTTCATCACCTTCGCCTCCTCGCTGGAAATGGCGGAGCATTTCGACGGGTTTGGACCGATCAAGACGATTTCGACGATCCGCCTTTCGGCCTTCATGGAAAAGGGCTGGTCCGAACTCGACATCAAGCGCCGTGAAGCGAGCAACATTCTCGTCGCGCTCTTCCGTCAGGCATGGGAGCGGCGTCTCTCGGCAATGGGGTTTCAGGAATATGAATGGGCGAGCGGGCTCGGGCATCACGCCGCAGCCGAACAGGTGCGGATCAATGAGCGCATCCCGTGGGGACCCAAGGAGGGCAAGCGCCGGTCTGTTTTGCGCAATGTCGCGAGGGGACGGGTCTGGTCCTACGGGGTCAGCGCGATTCCCAATTTTTATCCGTTTCCTCATTTCAGGCTGAAAGCGCGGGTTCTGTTTTCGGATCTCAAGGGGAACGCCGAAGGCGAAGAAGACCGACAGGGCGATGTCATCGACGACAAGGAGAAGCAGCACCGCCATCGGCGGAGCGACTGCAAGGGCTGGCGGAACAAAGCCTGGCACGGTCGTATGATGGCGTTTCTGGAGCTGATGGCGGGGGACGACCCCTTTATCACACTCCCCGTCGGGGCGGGTGGTGATCTCGTGCTCAATGTCATGCCTATCCAGATGATCTCGCCCGTGACGACGCCGATCATCGATGAAGATGAGGACGCGGAGGAGGCCGATCCCTCGACGCTCGCCGGCGACTTCGACCCGGAAGACGGCGAGCCGTCGGAAGATGGGGAGGCGCCGGAATGAAGTTCAACATCGCCACGCCGAAACTCATTCATCTGCCCGAACCCGGACTTGCCTTCGGGCTCGGCCAGTCGACGGATCACCCGAAGGACGGTCTCTTCCTCTACGGTCCGCACAAGGCGGACGACCGCAACAAGGTCATCACGATCGGCGTCATCGGCACGAAAGCGGGGCTGGGCTATTTCCGGACCTGGGCGCGCGGCGCGCTCGGCGATGTGCTCGTGCCGCCGCCGAAAAAGACGGACAAGGAGCATCGTCTCCATCTCAGCAATTTTCCTGGAATGCCCGCGGCCTTCGGGGTGAGTTATGATGCGGACGATTTCATCGAATATGAGGTCAGCGCCGACAGGATCGAAACGACGACCGCTTTGGAAAATCACCATGAGGCGGTTGCGCAAACCGTCGAGATCTTCCTCGACCGCGTCCGCCATCATGATGACAATGAAGAGCGCCGGCCAGATGTTTGGATGTTCGTCCTGCCGGAGATCATCTATGCGCGCTGCACACGTCAGGCGCGCCGCAGCGGCGTGACTCTATCCCCCGGCGAATACGTGAAGCGGCAAAAGCAGCGCAGCAGCCTGCCACTGCTGGAGGACGTGCTCGATCTTACGAAAGAGGACATTTTCGACGACGTGCCGGATTTTCACCGGCAGGCGAAAGCGAAGCTCCTGAAACTCGGCTACACTTCTCAGCTTGTCAGGGAAACGACGCTGGCGCCGGATGCTTTCACCAACAAGCACGGCTATGCAATCAGGGGCGTTCAGGACGCCGCGACCATCGCCTGGAATCTCGCGACGGGGCTCTATTACAAGACGCAGGCTGAGCCGCCCTGGAAGATCACGGGGATGCGCGATGGGGTCTGTTATGTCGGCCTTGTCTTCAAGAATTTGCCCAACGACAAAAACGACCATGCGTGCTGCGCCGCTCAGATGTTTCTGTCGGAAGGCGACGGGATCGTGTTTCGCGGGGCGAACGGTCCCTGGCAGACCGAGGACGGCGAGTTTCACCTGAAGAAGGCCGCCGCCAAGGACCTCATCGGCAAGGTGCTGGAGACATATGAGGAGAAGTTCGGTGGACCGCCGAAGGAACTGTTCATCCACGGCCGCGCCGGCTTTTCAAGGGAGGAATGGGAGGCGTTCGAGGAAGCGGCGCCGGTGGAAACCAATATTGTTGGCGTACGGATTAAGACGACAACCGGCCAGGTGAAACTTTTCCGAGACGGCAAATATCCGACCTTACGCGGAACGGCGATGATCCTCGACGGCAACAACGCCTTTCTCTGGACGTCGGGTTATGCGACGCGGCTCGACACCTATATCGGGCCGGAAACACCAAACCCTCTGAACGTCACGGTGCTGAGATCGTCGGGCGAACGGCCAGACATTGAAACAGTGCTGTCCGACATCCTGGCGCTCACCAAGATCAACTACAACGCCTGCAATTATTCGGACGGATTGCCCGTCACCATTCGGTTCGCAAACAAGGTGGGTGACGTCCTTATCATGGGCAGCGCCAAGGGCGGCGGGAAGCAGCCCTTCAAATTCTATATCTGACGGGGGGCGAATGGTCTTTGTAAAAGGAAAAGCGCGCATCCGAGACGAGGAAACCGGCGAGGTCTACGAAATCAGCGCCGACCAGATCGTATTTGACGCCAGCGACGGCGAAGAGCGCAGCATGGGACCGGAGACGACCTATTCGGCTGTCGTGCACCATCCGCAGCTTGGCCAGCTTGTCTGGTATTTGTGGGAATATCCGTTAGGTGCCGAGAATGACCGGGAGACAGATGTCGGCGTACACGAACTGCTTGAGAATTTCGACTATGGCCTGGGTGCCGAACCTCCCGACGATGATGATTATGCTGCTGATGATGACGATGATCGTCAGTCGCGGATCGACGCCCTCGTCGAGTGGTTCTTTGAGCGTTATGAAGATCCAGCACACCGGCTTCTCCATTTATCCGCTGAGGGCGGATATCAGTGGATTCATGGCGGCCCCTATGATGCGCGGGACATTCTTGCCGACAATTTCTCCGATGAGCTGGGTGGCATTCTTGAAGCTGCAATCGATCAAATTGAGGCAGAAGGGACGGACTGGTCACCTGTTCCGGGGCTGGGAGATTATGACGATCTGGAACCGCCGGACGATGAAGACGAGCCGCCTGGCGACGATGAGTTAACCGGGATCGTCGAAGACCTGAATGGACTCATCGCGCAATTACCGGAACCGGGCATCGATCCGGTCTTCAGGCTGGGCGAGAACGGTCTCGTCCATATGGCAACGCCGCCGGATCGCCACACACTGGCGAAAGGCGATGGCCTTCTCGACGAGCTGCGTACAGCCGCCGCTGAGCTGGTTCACTCCCTTGCGGGAACCAACTCCCATGCCGAGCTGCTAGCAACGGCTGAGAGATATGCAGCGGCGCTTGCTGACGATCCAGTCTCGATCTCGCAGCTCTATGGCCGGGGCGTGCGTCTTAAAAACGCGGCGTCGACCGTTCGTGCCCGGATTGAAGCGGAAGAGTTGCAGTGCTTGACAGCGGAGACGGACCTGACGCTAAACACCGTACTTGATCTGCACGCGACCTTCATCATGTCGCACGATGAAGGTCACCGGCTCGTCGAGAGCGCGGCGGCCTATCAGCGCACTCCCGAACAGGCAAAAGCTCTGAAGGAAGCGGCTGAGCAGATCGCGGCGGCTGTCGCGCAGCGGCCGGACGTCTTTTCGCCCGAGGTCGGCACGCATCTTGCGGACGCCGCCCATGACATCGGCGCGGGACCACATCCGGAGAGATCCAACCAGATCGGGGTCTCAACATTCGGCAATTTGTTTTCAGGTCTGTTGAAGCAGATCGGTGCGGTCGGCGGCATCGCTGTCGGCGCGATCACCGGCGGCGCAATTGTAGCGAGTGCGCCCGGCGTGGCGGCAATCGCATCCGGCGCCACCGCCATCAACGGGCTCGTGTCCTTTATGACGGCGAATGCGCCGCTCCTGCTCATGTTCGCGGCCGCGGCGGGGAGCGACCTTTCCTGGATGACTCCGATTGCGCACCTCCTCGATAGATTGCGCCACAAAAGAAGACATGACGATGATGATGGGAAAAAGTAGTGGGCACTGAAATCAGCCTCGACATCGGCGGGATGAGCGTCGCCTGGAGCAAGAACCATCGCGGCATGGATCACGGTTTTCTCTTTCAGTCTACGGATCGACGACGTGTTCCTTTCGGCGAAGACGACAAGCAAGCCGAGGACGACGACCCTGATATTGCCCAGATGGAGATGACTTTCATCCGTGCCCTTCGCAGTGCGTTGGCCCGCTTGGAATTGCTGGGCCATACGCTCAAAGCGGTGAAGGCGGATTATGAACGGGTCGCCAGGGAAAGCGTAGAGGAGCGCCGGGCTTTTCAGGATGAGGGGATCGATGAAGAGCAGCCGCTGGAGTTGATGCCGTTCGAGGAGTTTCAGGCGTTCGTAACGAGATTTGCCATTGCCGACCTCGACAATTCATTCCAATCTTACCTTTATGATGATTGGGCGCAACGATTGAATGGGCGATTTGCTGACAATTCTATTGTCGGCCGTGTCCCGAGTGTTTCTGCATACGATGTCGATGGATACTCCGAACGCAGCTATTTTGGGTCCCTGATCGGCTTTCTCCATCCTTACAACATTCTGCGCCTACTTGCCGAGAATGAACGCAATCTCGAAAGTAATCTTGAATGGCGATATGGACCGCTCGTTTGCAATGGGTGGGCACAGGAAAGCGAATTCGTTCCTAATGCAAGGCGCGCTCGGACTTTTCTAATCGCAACGGAGGGAAGTTCCGACATTTATATCATACAGCATGCAATTGCTCTCCTGCGCCCAGAGATCGCAGATTTCTTCCGCTTCTTTGATGTGAGTGAGGGGCATCCGTTTTCTGGCGCCGGCAGTCTGGTGCACTTCGCCCGGGGACTCGCCAAAATCGATGTACATAACCAGCTTCTTTTTCTGCTCGACAATGACGCTGAAGGGGTGAGCGCCTTTCAAAAAATTTCAGCATTGGCGCTACCCGCCAACATGCGGGCGGCTACGCTTCCTGAAATGGAGAGGTTCCGAAAATTCCGAACGCGGGGTCCTGATGGTACCGGTGCGACGGACATCAACGGGCGGGCGGTCGCCATCGAATGCTATCTCGATCTGACGGCGGAGACTGCGTCGCCAGCGGAAGTCGGTTGGACCGCTTACAAGAAAGATCTTGGCGTCTATCAGGGAGAGCTTCTGAAAAAGGAAGCATACACGAAGACGTTTTTGAAGCGCGCGGCGTCGATCGACGACTATGACATGTCCGGCGTCACAGCGGTTCTTGATATGATCTACGCAGAATGCTCTGGGATTGGCGAGATGGCATGGATCAGTAAGGCGAGCGCTTAAGCTCTGCACGCGCGGCACTCCCGCATTGCTCTTCGCCTCCAGCTCCATGGGCGTCCTGTTTAGAAGGGTAGCAGGAGGCTCAGAAGTGATACTAGGACGAGAAGGTTCTTCGATTATCGCCGGAGATAGCTCTTTCGCTACCCGCGCAATACTTAGCCGCAGTATTGAATGTCTGCATTTTGGGCTGTAAACTGATGCTCCGGGCGGGCACAAAACCAGTCAAAAGATATAACCGATAGCGAGGTTATCTCAGTTGAAATTTAAAATGCGGGATAAGTACTTGGCCAAAATTGAGGGCCGAGCACAGCGGTTAATGCACAACTCCAATGAGGATGCCCTTTTTTAATCGTTTGTCGAAATAGTCTAAGCGGTCCACTCCGCTGGCACGAGGAAGTTGCCATGGCGCCATTCTTCTACAATGGCGTTTTCAAACCAATCCTCGCCAATTCGCGCATGGTCGAGAACGATAACTTGGAAGCCCCCGCCAATCTCTTTGCTGACATCATACATTAACTCAAACAGATCATGGACGGCGCGGCGATCAGAATCCTGCAACGGTCCCAATCCGCCATCGTCATTTTCATCCCGGTCTGGCGGATAGTGAGCCTGCGATGGCTGATCGAAGATGATGAAGCCCGGCACGGGTCGGTCTTGGCTCCTATACCAGCTATGTAGCGCCAGATGTGTCAACACGTGATAGCCAATCCAGTTCTCACCACTACCCATCCGGTAGAGCGGGATGGGCCCTGTCGGTGTATCGGCGACAACGGTCAGCTTCTTCAGATCAAGCCGAACCGAATCTGAGCCGTGTTCCAATTGTAGACGTTTGGCATAATCTGACATTTTTCGGCTGATGAGATTGAGGAACGTATCGAGCCGCTGCCCGATCTCATCGACGCTAATGGTCTGCTCCAGCGCGGTTACCAACAAGCGCGCTTGTTCAATCTTGGCCTCCAGATCGTCCGACTCATCCATTTGGCCGGCTTGCTCAAGGAAAACGCTAATCCGGCCAATCACACGAGCTCGCTCTACAATCATTTCGCGCTGAGAGCGAGCACGCTCGTCAGCAACATAGGCTTGTTCTAGCACTTTTTGATTTTCGACTAGTGCCTGCTCCAACTCAGACCGTTTAGTCGCCAGACCAGCAAGTTGTTGCTGGAGGTGCGGGCTTTCAATCCCGACCCGGTCTAGATTGCGTTGAAGACGCTGCAGAGACTGATTGATATTGTCGATGCTCGGGATTGGGGCGTCTAAAATACTATCGCAAATTGGACAAGTTTCACCGCTCGCATCCTCTTTATAGAGATCGATAGAGGTCAGCCGTGACTTCTGCTCGGTCGCCTCCTTGGAAAAGGCATTCTGCTCGCTCAGAAACAGGCGGGTGGCGCGCGCCTCTTCGATAGTGGACATTAGACGTTCACGCAGACCTTTTTGTTCATCTTGCAGACGAGTGATGGTCAACCCAGAATCTGAAAAGACTGCGCTCGAAGATATATCCGTCGTTGCGGCACTCTTCAGTGTGTCGATCAAAATTTCGACGTTCGTCGATTCAAACGTCTCTGGAATGATGCCAGCACGTTTGCCGTCATTTACGAACCTGCGCACGCGCTGGATCGAATTTTCAACTGCCAGAGTTTGCGCCGCTTTCTGGGATTCTAGTGCTCTCAATTCATTGCGCGCCACGTCAAGCTCGGCCTGTTTGATAAAGTGATCTTCATCCACCGCCCCAAGAAAATATGGCAGCGTGTCCTTAATGGCCTGAGGAATAAAGTCGTCTGCCTGTCGATGAAAAAGTCGCTCCCGGCTATCAATTTCGTTCTGGTCCTGAATGCACAAAAACAGCGCGTGCTTAATCGTCGCACGCAACGGTCGTCGCGTCCCAGAAATCGGACGGTGTTCGTTTTCGGCAATGCCGGCAAATTGGGATATGAGCGGTGTAAGTCCCTCTTCAGCAATGTTCTTTTGCAAGTCCGGATAGAGTGGTGGCGCGTCAAACGCACCGCGGCGAATATAGATGTCCGGGCTGGTATTGAGCGTTGGCCCCGGATTGCGCCGCGCAATGAACAAGACATCATCATCATTCTCAATTTCCACGGCGAACCAGGAAACATACTGGCGGATCGTACCTTCCGCGACATTACACTCGCCGCGCCCAAAGCAATATTCAATAATATCGATGAGGGAGGACTTACCAGTCATCGACTTGCCTGTGATGATATTGAGGCCGGATTTCTTGAAGGTGACCGTACGCTGCTCACCATCATATGAATAAATAGTGATCGAGTTGATCGTAAAACTCATACCGTAATCCCCCAGGCGGCCAACACTGTCGCGGCTGTCCCGGCGCCAGCGAACCAACGTCCAAGCATGCGTGTGCTCATTACAATGTCGCGCACTTCTGCCGTTGCGGCTTCTAGGAACTTTGGAGTAAAGGCTGCTCGTTTTTCACCGAGAAGAACTGCGCCGTTTTCACCAAAGGCAAGTGTTTGGCGCGCGATGCCGAACGAAAGACCTTGCTTGATATAGGGCGCGAGGTCACGCGCCCTTACGGCATAGCCGACAAGCGTTTCCGGCCGTCGCTGCAACCAAGTATACAGCGACGTTGCCGTGCTCGATGGCAGCTTCCGGCGGGATTCCATGTGCAGACAAATCGGCAATGCACAGAAAATAAGCGGTAGGTCTGCTCCCGGTTTGGCAGCAGCTTTGGTGTAGGACTTCAAAAATTCGTAGGCGAGCGCGCCGCAAAATGCTGGATTGAACAGATGCGCTTCTTCGATCGGTCGATGATCCCATGCTTCAAGCGTTGTCATGAGCTCGGGTTTTCATCATTGAGGTGCATTTCATAGTCCGGATGCCAACCAATTAATTTTCGATCGGCTAGCATCTGAAGCGATCCGGCCGACAGCCAAATCTCGTGGCGGTTACGCAAGGGTTGGTGATGGCGTGTCGACCAATGAAATATTTTGCGGCCATAGCGCTTTTTGACGGCCTCGTCTGTCAGGGGCATTTCATCGAGCACCGCCTCACACTCGCGCTGCATCGCATCGATTAAGACTTTGTCATAGCCCTCTGCCTCTTCGTCGAGCAACAGGTCTTCACGCACCCATTTTGAACGTTGTGTAAAGGCGCGATAATAGTCCTGAACAGCCCCGCTGGCGGCAGTCGCGCCGACGGCTACCAGACGCATCTGGCGCACAAAGTAGCGATCGTCGTCATCTTCAATTGCCGAAACGGTAATATCCTCGATGTCTCGATCGAGCGGTAGGCCATCGGCGCTGAAAGCATCCCTAATTTCTGTGATTTTGCCGAGCAGGGACGACAAGGTGATGTTCGGTGCATCGTCGTTAGACAGGCTCGCAATCACTCGCCTGAACCACCAGCCTTCCAGGCGGTCTGTATAGGATTCAAGATGGCCGGGTGGAACGCCTAGAGTTAATTCTATCTCGATTTCTTCTCTTGCATTGATGATGTTCGGCGCTTGATCGAACACCCAAATGTTTGACACGAGCAATATCTGTAGGGCCTCTTCCAAATCCAGAAAAGCGTCTCGACCCTTCTGGCTTGTCTGATTAGTTGATGTCTCAGCGGCGCTGATGAGCAGGGACAGCGCTGTACCGACATCGCGCGTCTCAATGTCCTGACGAAGTAAGGCCAGCGCTGACCCTTCAACTGCGGTAGCCGTTGTCAGGAAGACAAACCGGGTTTGCGCTGTCAGGGTTGAATCGGCTTTCACTCGCTTGGTCCATATCAAGATGGTCTTCCAGATGTCGACGCTCTTGTCCGAAACATCGCCAGGATACGTACTGTGTTTTGCCTGGATGAGTTCAACTGGCGTCCCCGCATCGTCAAAGCTGATATCATCAAATCGTTCGATCGAAATTTCGTGGCTCGGGTGGATCTTCAGTTCGCGCAACGCAGCCAACAAAGCATATCGGCATTGTGCCAGATAGCCGAGCATGGAGGCTGTTGCATCATGAGTATTGGTCAAACTATTCTGGTTCCCGATCAGTCAAACAAAGTGCCTTGTTTTTTGTCGCAATTATTAGGCGCGTTAGCAACTTAAAAGCGTAGGTCGCTGCGATCAGAAAAGTATCGCTATTAGCTGATGTAATCAGTCTGAATTTGCGCGCGCGGCGAAGCGGCCAAGTTCGTATCCCGTTCGAACGCGCTGCGTTGGCGACCGCAAAGGCTCGGATCGAAACTCTTTCCCATGTCTTCTTTAGGGAGAGGCTGTGTGAAAACGCAGAACCTGAAAAACTCGTTAGAAAATCATACCATTGGGAGGGTCGACGTTGGATCGTCTGGCACTAAATATCCTTCACTGCAGCATAACCAGGAAAAATGTGGTTCTACGAAATAGCTTTGATCGGCTCTTACACAGCTACTGGATCAATGGGTCATCCCGATTCTGCGCCCCAACGTCCACGTAATCCGTCCCCCACGCACGACACCCGACACCACCATCCCGCGCTGCGGCTCAAGCACCTTTCTCCATGGCACAATTGTAAAATCCCGCTGACGCTCAATGACCGCAAACTTCCCGCTCACCCTGGACACGGGCTCACGGTAAGTGCCGTCAACATGACCCCGCTCAGGCGCTGGCGTATACGGCTTCCCGATTCCCTCACTCAACGTCCGGCCAGCCTGTGCGAGATCTAGCTTCAGCAACTCAGTCCTCTGGGCCGCAGACAAGCCAGCCTCGACCCCCATCTTCATACCAATGCCAGCCAAAAATGCGCGACGTTTCACCTGAGCCTCAGCCACCTCTTTGCCAAATCCGAGCGGCACGCCGGACGGTGGAGGTGCCTCGTCCAGCCAGGTAACGCCAAGCGCCGTTTCCTGATCCTTCAGCCCAATTTCCGAGCGCACGAGCAATTGCGCGGACCTGAACCGTGCCTGAGCCCGCTCATACGCTTTTGTGCGGTCCAGATATTCCGGCGGAATCTTCCAAGCCGCTTCAGGTGATCGCTCGACATGTCCCGCGCGCCGCAAAGCCTCCAACCTTCGCACATGAGCAGCAACAAATTCCGGACTGGATCGCGGATCATCAGCCTGGTGCAGCCCCGCCGAATATGTGCCGCCATTCGCCCGCGCGATCCGATCAATCGTGATGTCTGACGGCTTCGGTTCAAGATTCGGCGGAGACACCGTCACAATCGCCCCGCGCTTTACTTCCTCCACCTCGCCCGCGACACCCAACTCCACAAACACAGCGCGTCCATCCATGTCGTCGATGATCGCATAGGCGCGATCATGCGCTTCACCCGTCAGCCCAGTCTGTAGCACCGCGCCCGTCACACTCCGGCCATCCGGATCAGACTTGTCGAATATTACGTCCGCATCAAGCCGGCGGTCGCCGCGTCCGGCAAGCGCGCGGTTCATCGTCTTGATGATATCGTGGCGCTCGGACAAGTCCCGCAAGACTGCACGAAAATTCTCCCGCATCTGCCAGCGTCCAGCACCGAGCTTCTGAGCAAGTCCAAGCCGCTCCAGCGTTCTTAACCGTGCAGCATGCAGCGTGCGATAGTGTGACGGACTATCCTTCAGCCGAAACTCATGCTCGGGGTTGATCTGCCGCGCGATGAAATGATCGATCCGTGTCACACGTTCGGCACCGATATCCGATTGAAGTTTGCGCTCCTGCTCAAGCCGGGTTTCCGGGCCGAGTTCAAGCGTGATCAGATCCTCCGCGCGCTCGCGGATTCCGTGGGAGATATACGCCCGAGGCATAACAAGATCAGAGCCATCCTCGCGCCTTCCTCGGATAACAAGGTGAGCATGCGGCCGGCCGGTGTCGTGATGCACCGCGCTGACCCATTCGAGCCGCGTCCCCAGATCGGTTTCCATCTGCGAGACCAAGTCACGAACGAACGGTTTAAGGTCAGCCATTTCGGTCCCGTCTTCAGGCGAGACAATGAATCGGAAATGATGTCGGTCGTCAGTGATTGATTTGACGAGATCAGACGCGTTGGCATCCTCGCTCATGGCGTCAAACAGCTTCCCGCGATCCTTCTCTTCAAGGGCGGCGTCACGGCGAATGTACCCGATATGCGCTGCCAGTGCTGCCGCACTCGACGCAGACATCCGTACGATGCGTGCCTTGACGATCACGCGCCTATGTCCCCCACGCAGGCCAACCCGGGGCCGGGCGGGCAGGGTGGTCCGGCGCATCCCGCCAGCCGAGGACAGCGCCTTCGTCATTCGCGTCAGATATGTCTTCGCACGCCCCCCTGATCCGGCTGACCGAATCCTGCCAAGTCTGGGAGTGAAGGGATTGTCCGGCGGCGTGCTCATTCGGCCTGATCCGGCGGAAAGCAGGTCTGATTGTGAGCATAGAACCATGCCAATCTGTTGCCGTCATTGAGGAACCCATCAGACGACAGAGCTGTATCCTGAGGCGTGGAACCATAAAAATCGATGTGCAGACAAGGGACTAGGCCCTCATTGGCTCCATGAGCTTTTATCTTGCATTCCGATCTGTCCCCATTTTTCCCAATCAACCCTTCTGCATGCTCCTTCCGATCACCGCCTATCCACACCGCACGACCAATGATGTCGCCCTCCCTGACCGCTCCAAAATACCGTCCATCAAAGGAATCCGGTGTGCGATCAGAAAGGAGCAGAACCTCTTCTGCCTGAAGCTGCCTGCAGCCCGTCCAGGGAGACGGCAGGGCGCGTCCCATACTATCTGTTGATAGCAGGCGGACAGTCGAAGTCCCGTTGATCTGTAACACACCCTTGATCTCACAAACCGTGTCGCCTTCGAGCGCCCGGACGTTCTTGATGACGGGGATGCCTGGCGCAAGATAGCGCCTCTGGATCGCGAGTCTCGAAGCGGCCTCTGGCAGGTTCGAGACAACCAGATCACCCCGCGAAATCACCTCCAAAGGTTCGACGCGATACCACCCAAGCGGAGCACTTTCGCTCGGATTGTAGAGTAATATGGGCGGTAAAACACCAGTCGCCGGAAGGCCTGTCAATGCCACTCCGAGCACAGAAATACCGCTCCAAAATACTGCGCGGAGGCTCATGAAAAGCCCCTCCAGTTGCTCGAAAGAAGTCTCCAATTGGCCATCGACAATGTGATTGAATCTGTTCTCAATGCCCTGATTTCAAGCGCCATGACCGCCTCCCCGGGACCTATTCCAGACGGTCGAATAATCATTCAAATCATCGACATGATAGACGACGGTGCCGCCATGTTTTCTGTATTGCGGTCCATTGTTCGACCAGCGCCAGTTCTCCATCGTGCGAACCGTGATACGCAGATAAGCCGCCGCCTCTTTCGTCGTCAGGAAAGGACTTGGACGTCCTTTTGCCTCGTTCATTCCCCGTACCCCGTCTTGCCGGGCACAGATCAACGTGGCGGCTTCAACACGTCCCAGAAAACAAAAGAAAATTCTAATTGGGAGTCACGAAGATATGCGGCTTCGCGGCGATACCCTGTTTAACCATGCGCAGCGCGCATGACTTCGTAAGCATACAGATGCCCCTCTATCGAGCGAATTAAACATGCCAGAAGCCGCCCCGGAATGATCTCCGGAGCGGCCAGTTTGGCGATGAGTGCGGGGCTAGTCCTTGGGGTTCCAGAGGATCACGTGGCGGCCTTTCTTGCCTTTGACCGGTGCGAGGTTCGCGTAGATGCGGCGCGGGCCAATCTGCGGATCTGCGAGGGTCAGGGAGACGTATTCGCGGCCGGAAGACTTTGCCTTGCGCATCCAGCCGCCGCCGATTTCGGTCGCGGTCTCACCGGCGAAGATGCGGTAGTCCGGCTGGGCCTCTTCAGCTTTGTCCGCGTTCTTTTCGATGCGGATGGCGGCTGAGAGGTTCATCATTGCGAGGGCGCCTTCGAAGCCGGTTTTGGTTTCGCTGACATATCCGAGTGCGTTTGCCATGGGGGTCTCCTTTTCGTTTCCGTGGCTGTCTTCGAGGGACACCTTGTCCCCGTCGACGCCGGACCGCCCGGACGGCGCGGGGCGGGCCTGAACCTGCAAGGGCGCAGCAAAGCGGAGCACCGGACAGGCGCATGAATTTGTCTCGCGAGGAGCCGCAAAGCGGCGGGGAAATTCGTGGGACTGTCCGGTTTCAGGGCCGTTTCGTGTCGTCCAGGTCACACGGCAATAGACGGGAACAAGGGGTCTTTCGGGGCAAGCGGAGAGCGGAACAGACCGCTTTGGCAATCGCACTCGGAGGCAAAAAGAAACCCACAGACGGGCGATTTTTCGGAGGCGCATCTGTCTTGATCTGAACCGCAGGAGTACACACTCATCCGGTAGAAGCATGTGGAAATGCCGCCCGGCATGCTGCCGAACGGCTTTCGCTTCCACGGACAAGGAGACTGCAACATGTCAGGCGGCGTCCTGCTCTGCGACAGACTGGTCTTCGGGAGAAGCTTCGTCCTCGCCAGAGGTAAACAGGCTGGCGATCCGGACCCATGCATCTGCTGGCGGCGACCCTGCGTTTGTAACAAGGCGCGTAGGCGGCACCTGCATCCATCCCGGACGCCAGCCCGGATTGGCCTCACACTCTTCGCCAGTGATCCGGTTCCAGACCAGTTCCTTCTGGGCTTTGCCCGTGTCTGTGAGCGCTGCTTTCGCCGTCGATGGAGACGCAATGTCTGCCACCATGGCGTTAATGGCGCGCTTGTCCCGAACGAGATCAAGGAAGACACGCTCCGGCTTCCAGTAAGCGGCCATGTCGGTTTCGGTGGCGACAGCGACGGCTTCCACAACCGGGCCGCCCGCTTCCAGCGTATCCGCCATCACAAAAGCCAGCACGGTCAGGGTTTCCGCATCGTTCATTTCGAGCAGCGCCGCAAAGACCTCGCTGAGGTGATAGGCGTCCCCGTTTGCGCGCAGGGATGCGACCCCATGGGCGTCAAACAGGCTGCGGACATGGTCCCCGGCGGCCCGCATTTCTGCGGCGGCGCGTGATGCCTCCACGCTGGCCTGTATGTCCTCCTTCCGGGCGAGGAAGTCGTGCCGCCTGACAGTCCAAAGAGCGGACCCGACCATGGCATGCGCCACCATCAGCCGGAGGGCGATTCCAGGGTGTCCAAGCAAGGTTGTACGCGCTGCGCCATGGCGGTGGAGGGCAATGTATTGTGCGAGCGGCCCGGACATTTCGGGCTTGGTGTCGGCTGCTTCCGCATCACCGTCCGGCCTTGCGCGCTTCTCCAGTTTCCGGGCTTCGGCCTGCGTAATGTAGCCCTCATGGAAGGTCACAGTGCCATCATCGCGGACTTCGACAATCACGCTGCCGCCCTTCGTCCGGGGGCGCTTCAAATACTCCCAACTGGCAAAATATTTCCCGCGTTCGAGAACCTCTACATTGCGCCACCCGGCGTCAATGTAGGTCTCGACCTTGGCCGCAAGCGCTGCCGATTGGGCTTTCCAAAACGTGTCGGCCTCTGCGAAGACACCTGTCTCACCGAAGAGGTCAGCTGCCACTTTGCCTTCATAGATCGCCAGATCAAACAGCGCCTTGTCGGTCGTGATGGTGGCCCCGCCCGTGATCCATGCCTTGCAGGCGCGGCCCATGGGCGCGCGCTCTGTTTCACTTCGAAACAGGGCCAGCCAGTCTGCCTGCTGGTCCTTCGTAGCAAGTGTGAGCGCGCGGATTGTCTCCGGGTCGATTTCGTCTTTGGCGTAAAGCGCACGGATCGGGCTGGAGAGATTGGCGAGGGCGAGGATACGCCGGACTTTCAGGTCCGTGACCCCGAAATGCCCGGCAATCTCATCGACCGTGCGGCCTGCATGCGCCAGTTTTCCGAACGCAGTGTATTGTTCCATTTCCGTGGCGGGCAGGCGGGCGACATTCTCGATGAGCGAGGCTTCCACGGCCGCTGCGTCGTCATCGGCTTCCATGATCGCGCACGGCACGAGGACAGGCTTGCCGGTCTCAGCGGCAATGACCTGCAAGGCATGGAAGCGCCGCCGTCCCGCGACGACGCCATAGCCATCACCTTCGGGGCGCACCAGAAGTGTCTGGCGGATTCCTTTCTCCCGGATGGAGGGCAAGATGTCGGAGACATCAGGCGCCTTGCGGTTGTGCCGCATGTTGAGCTTGCTGATATGGAGTTGCTCAAGGGGAAGTGTTTTCAGTGCGGGTTGTGCCATGGGATTGTCCTCCTGTTCTGGCGGGTAAAGTGAAAGGCCAAGCGCCCATGCCGGGCCTTTCCAGTTGATCGGGCTGAAGGGGAGGCCTTCCGCGTCGCGGTTTGCGTCCGGATCGGTCTCGCCCCAGTCATAGTCATGCAGGCCAATCAGCGGCGCGCGGCCATCGACCCAGATTTCGACGACGCGGGACTCCTCTATGACGAGGGTCATGTGCGGACGTGGCCCTAATAGGTCATCCAGCGCGCTCATGCCTGCGCGACCCGTGCAGGTGCGGACGCCATCAAACGCGCTAAGGCTCTGTGCCCGGCTTGCAAGGCTTCGGGGAGCAGTTCGCATGCGACTTCAGTCAGGTAGGCGTTCTCCGACCTCGGATCGTTGGCCTCTATACCCCAGATGCTGGCGGCATGAGATTCCAGTTCCACGCTTTCGCGTTCAATGGCGAGCACGATTCCGCAATAGAACCACTCATCCTTGCGCCACGCGTCCATGACGGCTTCGGCGTCTGCTTGCGCCTTCGTCAGCCGCTCGCGGAAATTGTTTCCGGGTCCGATAAATCCCGGGTCGCCAATATTGAGCGATGGCCAGAATCCGTCCTGGCGCTCGTCTGGACTATCCGGACAGTCGTCGCGGACGATCCGCGCGGTGACGCGAAAGCCGTCAATCTCGACGGCAATGCTGTCGCCCTCGCACACATAGCGGTCAAATCTCTCCCGGAACGCCATGACTCAGCGGCTCCAGAAAATGTGGACTTCATCAAAGCCCGTCTGGAACACCATGATCTCGCCATTCATCGCCATGTCGCGGGCAAGCGCGGTCCAGTCGATATAGTAATCGAGCGAGGCCGGAATCTCTGTCCCGCTTTCGCGCGTCACTTCCTCGGCAAAGTCTGCGGCGCTGCGATATTCGCCTGCATAGTCTTCAAACGCGGCGTGAGCCTGTTCAAGGTCATCGCCGAATTCGCGGTAGAGTTTCGCTCCAAGGCTCCCGTGTTCGGTGATGAAGTCCGCAAGGGCGCAAACTGTCTCGAAGGAGGCATATTCGGAAATGCGCGCGCCTTCGAACCCCTCATAGTCATGAATTGACCATTCCTCCGCACCCGGTTCAGGCGACGCCGCCAGCATGGCGCGGACGCCCTGCATCATCTCGTCCGGTTCTGTCGCGTCGATCCACGCCCCGTGGAGCCGTCCATTATTATACGCGGCAAGACAGGCGACATAGATGCGGGGCGTGTCCCGCAAATCTGGTCCGGTCGCTGTTCCAAGGGGAGCGGGAGTCTCGTGTGAAGGGGTCATGTCAGCCTCGCAAAATTGAACCTCGCCCGCGTGCCTTTCCCGGCAGGCGGGAGGGGGCGGACGAAAGGTGCGGGCGCCCGGGCGTATGAGGGCCGGGGGCAAGGCGGAAAGGTAGGAGGCACGGAAAGAACCGGCGGACCCAGGTCACCGGCGCCTTGCGCGCGGGCCGCGCCCGGGCAGACGCGCCGTCCGCCCCCTCCCGGCTGCTGGGAAAGCTTGTCCACGCTTTCAAACACCAAACAGGCAGGCTGGTGCCGTGGATACGAATCCTTCCAGACCCGACAGCCATGGCCTTGGATATACGAGACTTCCGGGAAGCTGACCGCGCAGCGCTGATTGCGCTTTGGGAGGCGTGTGCGCTGACCCGGCCATGGGACGACCCGAATGCAGACATGGACCGGTCGATCGCATCCCGCGATGCCACGATCCTCGTCGGTACATTAGATAACGATGTCATTGCCAGCGCCGTGGTCGGCCATGACGGCCATCGCGGCTGGATCTACTATCTGGCTGTCAGCCCAGACCGTAAAGCCTGCGGCCATGGGCGCGAAATGATGGCCGAAGCCGAGCTTTGGCTGACGGCGCGGGGGACGCCGAAGGTGCAGCTCATGGTGCGCGGGGAGAACGAGACCGCGACTGCCTTCTACAATGCCCTCGGCTACGAGCGCCAGGATGTGACCGTTCTCGGCAAATGGCTCATGCCATCGCCCGAGGCAGATTGAGGTATCGAGAGGCCACGCGCGCCTGACCCCTCTGGCCGTAAGGCCAGTGGGAAGCAAAGCGCGGCCCCCGCCGGCGAGCCCCCGCAGCGCGCGGCGACCCGAACGGGTGGCCGCGTGACCGGAGACGAGCCGGGCCCGGTCAGGTGACGTGGACGAGGTGGAGGGCTCTCGTCTCCCGGACAGCCCCGCGTCAGCAGGCGGGGGAGGGGCGATGCTTACAAGTGCTTTGAGATACTAAGAGGTGTCTACCAGTTCGTAAGCCGCTAATCGAAATAGAGCGTTCGACCGGATGACGTCGTATGCGCTCTTCGATGTGCGGAGGGGCAGGTCAAAGGTTCTCTTCCAAAAGGGAGAAATATTCGCCGTCCCGAAGGCGCTGGCCCTTGGCGAGCAGGCGGGCCATTTCGGACTTCATGGCGGACGACGGTCCGCCCCATTCTTCCGAGATGCGCTTCTCACCATAGAAAATCGTCGCGGTTTCACGATAGGTGATTCCCGCGTCGTGGGCATCCAAGGCGACAAGAGCGTTGCGATAGCCGAGGCCCTTGCGTGACCAGACAGGAGGCGACATGTCGTCGTCGCCGTAGACCTTCTGGGCACGGTTCAGCGCATTCACGTGA
>Ga0208433_1000198_pt1 | contig 32605 bp, 57 predicted proteins | sample 3_EtaG_FD_184075 | JGI IMG/M metagenome (GOLD analysis project Ga0208433, IMG submission 184075) | Marine viral communities from the Subarctic Pacific Ocean - 3_ETSP_OMZ_AT15126 metaG (SPAdes) (version 2) | ecosystem: Environmental > Aquatic > Marine > Oceanic | place: Pacific Ocean | collected...
ATTACATCATTATGTAATTTATTTTGTTTGATCGTCGCGCTCCCCCAGTGCTGGGTTAGTTCGCCTAATTTATCACATATTATACCAGCCTTGTAAACGCCCTCTCGTCCTTTATCACATAACGCATATAAATTAGGTGTCAGGTCGCTCTCAACTCGAACGTCACTATCTTCTTCGGGATCCGGCTCGCCCGGTTCATCGGCGTCGTCCGCATCGACAGGCACTTTTCTAGGCGGACCCGGATAATTCTGCATTGCTGGAGTACCCTGCAAAATTAAGCGTAATTTTTCTTGGGCTAGCTTATTTTCTGGATCGATCTCCAACACTTGTAGCAAATACCTCTTAGCGAACAACTCTTCACCGTCATCTAGTAGCTTTAAAGCGTTTCTAAGATATACATCGCCACGTTGCTTATCGCTCATAACTGTTTTAAGTTTTTCAGTATGATGTGGTTCTTGTTTCGCTTGGTCCATGGCTGACGGGCCCTCGCCCCCAACACCAACCCAATCTACACCGACGCCGCTGCGCTCTCCTGCTTTTGTTAATACTTCTCCAGCACCAGTACCAAGCGTTCCTGTTTGTTTTTTTATGTTTTGTATTTTTCTTATTGCAATTGATGTTCGTTCCATCAATTGCAAAAAATATCTCTCGCGACTTGGCTCCGTTTCTATGGCTATATTATAAAATCTTCTAGCTTGTGCATATGCTTTTAGCGCTTCTTCGAATTTTTTAGCCTTAAAAAAGGCAGCTGCTTTCGCTTCCGCCTTCCGAGCCGCTTTCTCGATGAGTCTTATGTTTCTTTTAGGTGTCGGAGTAGCGTGCTGCTCCGCAGGCAGCCTTTGTTTTTTTTCTAAAAGAAGATCAGCGACATTTTCATTGACAGCCAACAAATTTTCTCTAAGAAAAGTTTTTTTATCAATAGCTAATAAATTTTTCATATTAATATTTTCCCATAAGACCAACACCAGTAGAAAAAGGCTTCGATGGCCCTTGTCGACTTATTATTTCTAATGCTTTGTGGATTACTTCTTTGTATTCATCCGAAAGATTTTCTTTATCTGCAATTTTTTCGAAAGGACACATGTGAAGTCCAACATGTTCACCACTTTTTTTAGCGTCTCCCCCGGCAGGGGCGCCACATAAAAATTTCTTTTTAGGCTCTGTTATATCTGATAATTCCAATCCATTTATTATAGCAAAACTCCCGGGAGCTGTTGTCATTGATAAGCCTGTTTCTTCAAAAACTTCTCTATGAAGAGCGTCGATCGACCCAATATCTTGTTGATTTATATGACCACCAGGCAAATCCCAGCTTTCATCAGCATTTTGGAGTAACAAACACTTACCATTTCTATGCAAAACAACTTTTACGACCATGCTGGTATCATCTGCGAATTCATCCCACTTTTTTTTCCATGGTTGTTCAAAAGAGGCCATTGAACTTCCACCACGGTGACGATTTGATCCAGGTATATTTTCGTTAATGCATTTTTTTTTAGATTCGTACATCTTCCCACGGTCCGCCGATCCACCCGTACCAATAGGTTGGCTCCCGGCCGACGGAATTTTTATAACCTCCAGACCTCGGGCCTTCTTCCACGATTTTCCTTTTTGTTCTAACCTTTCTTTCCAGTCACCGTCACACAAGCCGACCCTATACCACTCTGCCCAATGTGGGGGATATTGCGTTGGATCACTATTATAGAGTTCATCGATATCATCTGCTTTCCATATTATTATAGTAGGACTCTCTAATTCGTTAGAATCTATAAGCTTGTTTATTTGTTTAGCTATATTTTCTGAATTTGTCTCGCCATCTCTAAAAATTTTATCTACCGTCGACCATATTTCTCCAGCAACACCATCTGGGAAGTTTATATCTCCTACTGCATATGGATCATTTTTATTAATTCGGTATCCCCTCTCTGCGGGTGATTCACCAAACCACCATGTTTCTTCTGGATTATTCCAAAACTCACATGCTAATTTGAATTCGCTTATTTCTCCTTCGCTTACGTCGTTTATTGTGACGCGCCCCTGCGGCATGCCCGATGGCTTCAGGCGCGCCCTTCCGCCTCGCTCTCCTAGCGGCGGATTTCTCTTGAGAAATTCATCATATTCTTTTTTATTAGCATGATACTCTTTTTTCTTGGGATTGAAAAGACCAGAATTCATAGTATCATTATATTTTAATCCTATTTGCTCGGCTGCAGCTTTATAACTTACATTAATTTTGGATCTTAAGCGCTGAAAATTTGTTTTTATTTTCTCGGCACCACACAGAACTGTTTTATCCGGACCGGCTGGCGGCAAACCATTCCACCATCCGCCATGGCTTTTTATATATTCCATTAATGGTTTAACGTGCTTATCAATATATTTTTCCATAACAGCCTCGTTCCCAGAACATGCTATGCCCCAATCATTTCCTCCTAGAGATCCTATAACAATTTTAGTAGGTTGAAACGTATTAATTATTCCGTTAAGCGATGAATTGGGATTTTCTATCTGTTTCCAAACAAACCTTGTCTGTGCGCCGACGCGCCGGCTAACTCTTATTGTGACTTTTGAATCTTCTTTGTAGTGTCTTTGTAAAGCATTGCCGTATCGAGTAGCATTTGAATCACCAATTATAAGAATTCTTTCTTCAATTGGCTGCACCGCCGGCTCTACCATTACATCATCAGGAAGATTTGCGGGCTCGATATACCATCTTTTAAAAAATTTATCGATTTCTTCTTCGCTTTTACCGCGATCTCTCCACCACTGTTTCATGAGATTAGGACGATTTTTTATAAATTGTTTGCCACCTGCAACGACGTTGTTTCTATATTTCTCGCTATATCCTCCGAGGTACGTACTAACGATGCGGCGCCACGACGCGTCCAGACGACGAGGGCCATAAAAAAAAGCAAGATTAGTATGTTTTTTAAACGTTTCATGCCATCCTTTATATAAATTATAGGTTTTACTAAATTCTTCGCTAAGGGCACATTGATTTGCCCCGTTATTCTCAAACCACCGGTCATAAAAGCCTTGTGGATCGTCCTCCCACAGTTTTTTTATATTGAAGCCCATTACTTGTTTGGCACCCCAAGCTGTAACAGAAATTGCGGCGCGAGGCGCGACAGCAAAACACTTATGGAATTGCGAATCACCAGTTTCATCTTTACGCGAATCACTAAAAGAAGTTCCATGGAGTTTCACGCCGGCCCTTTTTATTTCTTCAGTACTTTCGTTATATCTAGCAGCATGCCTTCGAAGATAACTATTATTAAATGCTCGGGCAGAACATTTCCCACCTCTAAACTTATTTTGACCCCCACCAGATTCAGCAGTCATTAATCCCCATAGCCAAGCTGGGTTGACTCCTGTTTCGTTGGCGACCCTCATAACGGCTTCAGCGGTATATCTAGGTACTTCTTGTGCTTCCGTTATAATTGTTTTTTCGGACTTTCTATTTTCTGATAGAAAATTACGCCATTTATCATGATATGATTTCATTATATGCTCCAGATCTATATAAATAGTTTTTTTTATTTAAAAACTCTTTCTTTGGCAGTAGCAAATAATTTTGGTAAAAAACTCTTTTTTAATCTAAGCAAACGATTAAATTTAACCTGTTGTTTAACATCCGTATAAAGTGTTGTGGGCTTCTTAACCTCACCATCAATTAACTGCTCATTAAAATCATAAAATTTTGATTTAGGCTCTGCTGCAGAAACAGCTGTTGTATTTAAAAAAATGAAAAGAAACATAATAAAACTAATAAAATATCTCAAACATAAACCCTCCTATAATTCAAAGGCTCGAAGCATTTGTCTTGTTTCAATAATCATCCGCGAATGAGCTTTTGTCCACCCACGATATTTAGGACCTTCATGATCAGGATCTCCATGTTTACCTTGCTGGGCCCTAATCGCTAAATGTACTAATTCATGAATCAAAGCGCTTTCAGACATTCTGTGGTGGTGTCCTTCCCAGACCCAAATTATACTACTTGTTTCTACGACGCCTATAATTTTATGATTTTCATATGGCTCGCCCTTAATATTATATCCTTTTTTGCTGACACGTTTTTTGGTATCCCACTGAATCATTACTTTTTCGAGCATTGCTTTAACTGCCATATCGTGATCTTCGAAGTGCTCCATCCATTGATGATAAAAAATAAATAAGGCAAAGGCAGTTTGGTGCACTGGATATGTATTACAATCTGGTACCAACTGGCTAGCGTATTCAAAATAGGGAATTATAATTAATTGTGGAAAATCCTTATTCGGATCACACTGTGTTTTAATATAGATTGTTCTATAATCATTATTAAGAAAAATAGTTGTCCCGTGGCCGCTACAAGTAAAACACAATACTAACGATAATAATATTACTAATTTTTTAAGCAAGCATGCTTCCCTCCTAACAATCTGCTACTTTTTTTGTCACCATTAATGCTCTTGTAACCACATCCGCTTTGAGTTCTTCTAAAATGTGAGAAAAATTCTCAATATCAGATTTTGTTATTTCATCCATCATTGCCCAAAGTGAATCAACTTCATCTTGAAGTTGTTCATTTTCTTTTCTTGCTTTTGCTATTAATTCTTCTAGTTCCTCAATTTCTTTTTCTAATTCTTTAATCTTCTTCATCTGTTCCGCCTTTACATATTTCATCAAGAATTTCCATCAAGCTAAAATACATCTCTGTGGGATTATTAGTAAGCTTGTACCACTTGCCATTTCCAGCGTTTGCAAGCTGCTCCCACTTTTGTTTATCTGAGCCCTCGCGCGTGAATGTATACAACTTAAGTTGTGGAACGCCGGAAACAGCGGTTTCAACACTTTCTAAAGTTAACTTTGGATCCAAAAAACTCTGGGGAGGTTCGTCACTAAAAACAATAATAATTCGCTCGGCCCCGGACCTCCAATTTACAGAAAAGTTATCTATTGTGGGATCAGAAATAATCGTTTTAGACAGAGAACCATCTTGCCACTCCAAACCTGTCAACGAAACTGGAAGATTGCTAGTAATATTTTTTACTGATAAATATATTGCGTCTAATAACATTTCAAGAGCAGTATTCATCGATGATTGATCATTAGCTATATTAGCTAAAGAGCTTAAGAAATCTGAAAATCCAATTAAATCTTGATATATTTCTAATTGTTCATAAGCCGGCAGCGCGCCAGTTTGAGGAGGCGCCAAACCAACGGGCCCTCGTATAAAGGCCCACTTGATAACATCTTCATCACTAAAGTTTTGAGCAAATTGATTTAATGATATCATGACTGCATCGATCTCATCTATCATCGATCCAGACCAATCGACGATAAACAGAACGTCTGTATCGGTCATTTCTTCACCCCAGTCTGCTACACCATCGCAATCATCATCTAGACCATTACAGACTTCTTCTTGTGGGACCACTTCATCTTTACAATAATATGGAATAAAGTTTTCGCCATCATCGTAATTTCCCCAAGTCCCGGCATCGCATGTCATCTCTCCTGGCAAACATATACCAGTCATGAGTGTACCTTCCGGGCCTGTATAACAAGCACTATAAAGATCTTCATCAATTTCTTGGTTGCAATTATCGTCAAAATTATTACATTTTTCTTGACTTAATTCCATTCCGATAAGTGGGTCGCAATTATTAGGATCCGGAGGGGGTACCCAATAGCACAGAGCATAACAATCTGTTATTGTAAGTGTTTTACAGTCCGGATCAACACATTCGCAAGTTTTGTATCCTTGTCCACATAAGAGTGGTGCCTCTTGGCAAGGAAAGAGTACTCCAACATCTTGTATCGTACAAACACAATCCAATCCTTCATCTATCTGCCCATCACAATCGTTGTCTAAACCATCACAAATTTCGTCTAATACTGGCGGCGCCGTGCAGGATATCCAGTTACCACTATCACACATTTCATATCCTGCACCACACGCAGTCGAACAAGGCTGTATTAGGCCTTCATCAGTGGTACCATTGCAGTCATCATCATATCCATTACACTCTTCTGGTGGGATGATGCCACACTTACCACAATTATTTAATTGACCTTCGTCAATTTCTCCGTCACAATCGTCGTCTTCATAATTACATGATTCTTCATCACAATTTGAAACACAATCTGTATATTGGATTAGCCCCTTGTTACAAACTTTGTGCTGGATACCGGGATATCCATCCTCTGTCAAACACTCTATTTCATCTAGAACATACTGTGTGGGGTCACATTCCATATATTGAATGCATTCAGTTTCGGAATGAAGTGTTGGGGGGTCCTCACAAATATTAAAACAAATTTCTTTTCTCCAGATCTCATCCAGAGGGGGGCAGAAATACCACTTGCACTCAATACACTCTTCGGCAATAGGCCCCGCATCTTCTTCCCATGGAACAATTACTATATCTTCTTGTTCCACGTCCTCTATATCTTCTATAATGTCTGCATCTGGTAAACCAGCACCATTCCCTTGTTCCGTACTACTGCATCCCTGTAAGAGTATAGCAGCCAACAAAAGCAATAATGCTGTTTTTTTCATTTAAAAAATCCTCACGGTATTTGTAGATTTATAAAGCCTCTCATATCAATCTCATCTGTATCATTCTCATCGATGTCTTCAAAAGATTCTAGTGTACCGTTGTATAAGCTTACCATTGCTTTTCCTGATTCATAAGAAGAATCATACTCGACATGTAACATACCGCGCTGATTGGGATTAAAATGAAAATATGGATTCATTTTCCATTTTTGATTCCATATATCAATCTCAACATGACCAATGAGTTTGTTATTAACATGAACCTCAGTCTTCAAGCCGTCATCGTATGTTCTAAAACTTATTTTCATTTGTAAATTGCTGCTCCAACAATTACTCCAGTTATCAATCCCATAAAAAAAACTGCGAACATTGCTGCCACTAATAAAGTTGTTTCCATACTAATAACTAGTTTCTATAATAAAGGTACAATAAATTTTTATTTTTGTTAAGGAATTATACCATGATTAATAGAATATCTCGAACAGATCCAAAATTCGAAGAGACGCTAGATATGCTGTGCAAACGCTACTTCAACATGGCCGGCCCGCCGGATTGTGAAACAATTGTCACTAGAAACAAGCTTGAAGTAAAAGAAGACGGAGTTGTATGTTTTTATTCAACAAATTCCGATCTCTGCAACGCCATCAAGAGATGCCGACAAGGCATTAAATCAGTAGAAGTGCTCCCAGAAGGAGCATACCTTTATTTTGATAATAAGGCTGTAAGACAGCTGTGGACAGTACTAAAAGTAATGAATTAATCCGAACCATAATCGCACAAAGCTAACAGTTCTTCATCTTCTTTCTGCCAAATAAGCTTTAAGACTTCATGGACATGTTCTTTGTCCATATTAAGATAAAGCTCGCCAAGATTTTGGCGCGCCTCTTTAATTGTCAACTTGTCTTGTTTAATTTGTACGCAGATTAAACACATAATAGTTTCCTATAGACAATGTCTTAAGACAACAAAAACAACAGCAGCTGCAGGAACAACCCACCAGTGCTTTTTAAGGACAGTTAATACTTTATCCATTTTAGTACCTCCGTGTTATATAAATAGAAAAGCTTTTATTTTATTCTTATTTTTAAAGGTCTTTCTCGATTTTCTTTAACTGTGCCCCAGGCCCTAGGCGAGAAAGATCTTTTTTCAATATCTTTGATACGTTTTTCGGCTTCTTGCAGAAGATATGTCAAACGTTCAGTAACAAGAGACTTTAGCTGAGATTTAGTGACAGTTTTTTTGGTAGTAGCTTGTTTTTCTTCTAAAAGCTTTGTTAAACGATCAGTAACGATAGATTTTAGTTGAGATTTGGTAATGTTCATATTAAAACTCGTATAAATAAATAGATCTTGTTTTACTTCAGGTCACTAGTATATATATTTTTTATATGTTCAAAGCGATCATTTTTGTCATGGCTTTATTGTGGTCTGGTTCTTTGGCCTCTGCATCCGTGTGCAATGATGCTAAAAACATTGATAGTCCAGAACAATGTCACCCAAATAACAACAGCCAATGTTGTCAATGGGAATATTGGTTTGAAGGCCTTTTTTGCACAGAAAGATGGTGTTACTCGTACGACACGTGCGAATGGAAAAAGTTTGAACAAAGATGCTATTACAGCCAGTAATTATTAACTAATTTAGATGTGTGCTTATATTAATAGTATGAAATATTTACTTACACTTTTAATTGCAATTTTCCTTTCTGGCTGTCTTTACATAGCAGAAGAGCCGCCCGATTCTTCTATGCATTATGAAGAAGAAATAGGGTACGTACCCTGCATGTATGACCCACTACCTTTTGATTACCCTATGCGGTATTGTGATACGTATTCTGATGCAGAGTGCTGCTTCTGGGAAGATCGAGGAGACTCATGGCAGTGTACATATGAGTGGTGTTTTCACTGGGATGAATGCAGGTGGGAATATATTGATTCAGACTGCACGTGGTGACTTATAGTCCAGTCGGCGGTTCATCCAAGCCTGAATCAGATGGCAAGCTTTTATCACCCAACCATTGACCTAAATCACGATGTACTTGCTGCAGCATCTCTTCCGCGCTTACTGCAGGTTCTGGCACTGGGCCGACGTCTGTTGCTGCATCGACGGTATCAAGAGTTTGATCGACCGCCGGCACATCGCCCCCGGCGTGCTCGTGCATATTTTTTAATTCTTCTTCGATCAATCGTTTAAGATAATTTTTGGTAACTTTCATTTTTTGCTCCTTTACAAAATGATTGTTTATATTTGTTTCTTGGCTTAATATTAAATAGTATTTTTTTTGTTTGCTGGCTTAAAATAGTTTTATTTAATTATGGTTTTTTATTTTTTTCTATTGCAGCCAACCGTTTTTCCATTCTTGCTTTCAAACGAGCTGTTTCATGAGGATCCCATAAATTACCCATGGGTCTTGTTTTTGGTGCTCTTGACATATTAAAGATAAATTGCTTAAGTTGCTCGAAAAATATTTTTATGTTCACAAAATTAATTAGTCGAAATTTTTTCCTTTCTATAACATTTAAAGTTATTATATTGATATAGATAGGAGAATATTATGGAACTTACAATAGCAGGTATTATAGTTGCCGCAGCAGCAATTAGCATTACAAGCTTCTTTGTTGGGCTAATGTGGGGCAAAGAGTCAGTATACAAAGCTTATCGCAAGTACAACAGTTATAGTGTAGACGAGTTTTGAACAAAATAGAACGCCTTAAGTTATGCTTTGAGGTATTAATATATTTGAGCGCCTTGCTGGTGATTGCATATGCTGTTTGGAAGAAAGATTAATTCTTGTTTTCCTTAAGATTTCATATTATTAGATAATTGTTAGTTTGCTGTTGATTATTAATTTACCAGCTGGCCCGACGTACACCCGAGACTCCGGAGTATAGTCCAGATAAGCTCTTACAGCATCGCCGCCATTTGAATTTCCCCATTCATTTAAATAAAACGGAGACGAGGCCTTGGCATACCCCCAAGTACCGGGGCTTGGCGGATCAACGTTGAGATAATCATAATCATAATTAACTAGCATAATTTCAAATTCATCTAAGCTGACCATGTCAGCACGTGCAGCTGCGTTGAGTGTTATGGTGTTGTAACTAGAAGAAACCCAGCTAGCCGGCGCATCAGCAACTGATGAATAGTCAGTAACATGTCCGGCCCACGAAGAGCCAGAAATCCAGCCATCGGCAGCGCTATAATCATCTACCGTCAAATTATAAGGGGTAAGATCAATATCTCCAGATGATTTTATAACAACTGGTTTACTATAGTATGCTGTGGCCGGCCAAGTTTCAAATGGGGCGCCATACAAATTAAGTGTTACTGAACTTGGCATGCTCACGATACCTGATGTATCAAAAACCATCAAAACGCGTTGCATTGTATACTGACTAGGATCGTATTTTCTTGCTACTATTGGATCTCCAATATACGAATTATAATTTCTACCGGCAGAGGCTGTTGCATCGCGATACAAAGCAAAATCGTTATCAAAAGGACCATTTTCAATATAGCAATACCCATCTGAACTGTTAACATATATTTTTGGCACTTTTATTTTTTCCTATTCTGGTATTTTTGTGCAACTTGTACCAATCCAGGTACCATCCGGTTGACATACCCACGCACCGCCACCCTCGAAGCCTTCGTTGCATACAACCTCTATAGTATCTTTTGCAGACCCCGTGATCGACCCGGATAGTGCATAATTTGAATTGGGAACTTGAGTATTATTTGACATAATTTTTTAACTTTATAGGCATAATGATATCTTAAGACAATGTTGGCGCCAATTTTCCATTATAAGTTTCATGTTAATAAACTTTTTTTGAGTTAGCTTCCTTGCACTCTGATATTCTAGGATTGTGGCAAGGCTCACATTCGGCGCCATCATTTATATAACAAGTTACCTCATCGATGAAGTATCCGTCGGAGCACTCACCGCGCGCCCGGGGTTTAACTTTAATTATTTTCCCTTTTTGTGATGACCAACATTCTTCTTTGGGCACCCAATATAATATTTTAACATTGCCCCAGGGATCGATATCTCTTATCGAAAGCCATTTAAGAACCGGATCCGCCCATGGGGGATCGACGAAGGCTTCGTGGTCGCGACCACATCTGGTCTTCCAGGGCTTTTCCGGAACATGTTCGTGGGGGAAGCCGACGTTGTGGCCCGTCACGTCATCGCCACTCTCGGTGATCAGCTGATGATCGTCAAGATATTTTCTCCAACTTTCCATTATAAGTTTCATATTAGTAATTAGTTGCAAAAATTGTTTGTGCAATTTTTTGCCTACCCAACTTTCCAGCCTTTGCAAAGTTACTATATTATAAGGGAAGCAAAAAAGCTTGTTATAGCTAGCTGGCTATAAGGGAAAGTTAAATTAAGTAGTTGAAATCATTGAATAACCTAAAAACCCAAAATCTAGAAAATTATAGGGGTATCGCGAATGCATCTAGCCCGTCATATGCCACCCATATGCCCTATGGGACTTACATTCGGGGATCCCCCCTCCCCTCCCCCCATGTATGTATGTAACATCACAGAGTTTTATTGTCAAGCATAAAGCGCACTAAATGACACAGCCAAGCTGCTGTAATCATTGCAGCAACCTGTCAAGGGAAATCGACATGGCCTAGCATATATATGAGTTTAGCACGTATGTGCCATTGTGTTAAGTGCCATTGTCACTATCATCATCGATATAGGGCCATCCCTTTTGCCATATGATATCGATATTGCCTAGCAGGTACTCGTCAAGTGCCGCTTGCAATGCCGCTGCAAGGTCTGAACGGCCTACTGCGGCCAAGTGTTCGACCATGTTGCGCAGCTTGTATGCCGTGAAGTCGATCAGGTTGTCATTGTCAATCTCCATTGTCACATACAATATAGGGACGGCACTTTACAAAGTCTAGCTCGGGGGTAGGTTTAATACCTGGTAATATGCCAGCCCATTTGCCAACCTTATTTATTTCGTTCCCTACTTACCTTATTTCCCGATGCAATTGCCCAGCCTGATATATATATGCCATTAGGTTTATATTGTATACACCCAACACATACCCACATGTGCCTAGCATATGCTGGTATATATCTATTGCAATATACGTACTTTAATTGATGCTAAATGGCTTTGTGCCAACGCTGTGAATTAGGTGGCCATTATTGTCTTGAATCCAGGCCGGCCAACCGGCGCGCAGCCAGTCGTTTAGGGTTGCTTCCGCGTGGATGATTGACGTTGTGGCATATTGCTGGACATTGCCTTGACCGTCTGGAATACATACGGACCAGCTAGGTGGTACTTCCGAATTGCATGGTGGAAGTGGTTCGTTGAGAGTGGCATTAAAGCCTGCAATTTTCATTTAGAGTGCCCTCCGCAATATAGAATGTTGTTTTACCAACAATGCAATTGCCTTACCAATTTGGGGATTCTCGGCATTGTTGGCGCGTAAGTTGCGCAGGAGCCATTTGACATTGCTTAAGTTGTTAATGTCAAGTCGACGGGATGGCACATCCATAGTGCCAAGCAATTGCGCAAGTTCGATTAGTTTGGCGTCTTGGTACATATCCAAGTTATTATTATTGTCCATGTTTGGATTCTCGCCTAAACCAAAGCGCCCATTGTGATGAATGTGGCAGCTAGAAGCACCAGCAATAACATGACGATGCGGGTGGAATTGTCATTTGAGACTTTCATATTTGTGTCCTCGCCTATTTTAGAGTGTGCGGGAAGTGTCACATGACGCGCGGAGCATATGCCGCACGCCATCGCGGCCAAAGCTGCGAGTGAAGTGCGAAGCCAATTTGCCACGCAAGTCTTTTTCGATTTGGCCAACACGCTGCTTTGTAATGCCAAATGAATTGGCACTTCGTTTGTCCTCTCCGAGAATGTCATTGACAATCCGGCCAACGAGAATCTCAGCTTGTCGCGGCTTGAGTGTGCCAACAAATTCGGAGACTGCCAGGAGAATCGCTTGACTGTTCTCGGTTCGTTCCATGCGCACGTCTTGACGCATGTTTTCGGCGGCAATTCGAGTTGCCACAGTGCCACCGTCGGCACTTAGGGGCGCGTCCAGGGAAGTGCCACGGGATTGCATGAATTGCATGCAGGCGTTAACGTCGTCAATGTCGAGGCCCATATGTGCCGCAATTTCCTCGGATGTGGCATCAACGCCGATTGCCTTGCGGGCCTTTTGCAATCCGCTCCATAGCTTTTTGCTGGTACGACTTCCACAATGGACCAGGCCAGCGTTTGCCTGAACGTGCTCCTGGCACTTAGCGACCATCCACATGCGGGCATAAGTCGTGAAACTGGCGCCCTTTGTCACATCGAACTTGTCGATGGCAATCAGGATGCCCTCGGTGGCGCAGGCCAGCAAGTCATTGAAATCAAGGCCCTTTCGGACATTCTTTTTGGCAACCTTATGTGCCAGGCGGATATTGGCCTGGACAAGTTGGTGCCGGGCGTCATTGTCATGCGAGTCTTGGGCCTCTCGAACCAGTTGGATTTGCTCGTCTTTTCCGAGAATGATTGCCGTTGTGGCGAGTGCAGTTAGCAAGTTCAGCATGTTCGATACCTCCATCGAGTGTGTTGCTGTTACCCCTATAAAATAAGAACCGTTGCGGCCCGTTCAAGGGGTCAAGTGAAAATAGTTTTTAAGGTCTTGAAATCATAGGGAATGTTTTTTTACCTTTTCCCTTGTTTCTTATAAGCCCTCGGAATGATTGAGCTTATGCCAGCTCGTCGAAGCGCCAGCCGTTGGAGGCCAGATAGTTAATGATTCCAATGAGATAGCCCAGCGTGATGCCGAAAGCTATTGAAATGATTGCGATTTCTGTGATTTCTGTCATGGGGTCGGTTTCTCCTTGAAACGTCTCGCGCTCTACTTGTAGAGCATACCACGAATAGAGACAAAAAGGGAAAAAATCGACATCGCTAACCCATTGATATCATTGAACATCGCAAATGATTTCACCTTTGATTTCAATGGGTTGCGTCTGTGTACTGGACGACGTGCGGGGGGCGAGACCGCGTAACGCCCTGGATTCAAAGCGCTTTCTCGTGCTCCTCTAAGTTACCGAGATTAAAAGGAAATCGTTCGACCGGTCAGTTGACTGGCGAGCCTGGCGGCCTGAGTGCGAGCATGCGCACCGTTGAAGACGACGGGCGGACAAAGCGCCTTTTCATTGGAATCGAACAAAGCGACCATGAACTCGTCGTTGCGCTGGCCGACGCCCACAAGCTCGCCTTCCGGCGTATAGGCGCGAAGGTGAATGTGGACGGGCATGGGACGCGAGTGCATCCGTTGGCCGAATCCTCGGCGGGTGCGCTCGACGCGCTTGGAGTTAGTTTTTCCGAGTTTGATTCGTTGGCGGGCCATGCTGGGCGTCTCCTGAGTGAGTTTGTTGCGCCGGTTCCTCCGACACCTTAATAATAGGCACCACGATTCGAGGGTAAAGGTTTTTTCTAAACCCTCGGAATCATTAAGATTCTTCGTTAAGAACGCGCCACAAATAAATAACGGCGGCGAAACCTACAATAATCTCAAACACTTACATTCTCCTATGCGTGTGTGCGCGAGCAAAAAACTCTAAGCCCTCGATATCATGGACAGTATGGCAAGAGTATCTGAATGAACATTGCCATAATGCCTAACACCGCGAGATAATAGAGAAAACTCCTAAACGTCAAGCTGGGCCTTCGACCGCTTTCACGCGTTCATTGACGTCGGCGACGTCGAGCGCTTGCATCGTTGCTTCGACCAGATTGCGGGCTTCGAGGGTTATATGCGACGTTTCACCGTCACCGCCCAAAGGACCGAGAGGGTTGATTTTCTCGTATGTGATGCGATATCTCACGCGCCTAGTCGTTGCAAGGTGGATGTGACCAGTTTTCATATTGCCAGTCGGAAATGACGCGACTCTTGCACAGGGAATCGGTCCAGTTATTCCACGCTTCGCTAAGGGCAATCGTATCAAGTGTGCCATCGTGGCGTCGTGGAAACTGCGGCACGATAGTGTTTGTGAAAGTGTCGACCGCTTGTTGCCAGAGCATCGGGCGGTTAATGTCGCGGGCCATGTTGGGCCTCCTCTGTTTGGGACGTCTTAACTATAGGCACGAGAGCGAGCGAGTAAAAAACTTTCTCACGTATACGAGCATAAAACTTCTAAGCCCTCGAAATCACTTCAACAAATCGTGTCTGAAGTTGGACAGGGTTGGCGAAGGTCGCGGTGACGAAGACAACGCAATCGACCACGGAACGGGCATCAGGGGGCCATTCAATCAGTTGGGTGACTAGACCACTGTGCATGCCGATGGTGGGCCAGTGCTTCTCTTTTACCTGAACGATATCGCCCACTTGCGGATTCATTAGAGTACCTCAAGGCTGAGAGTGAAAACCGACGTGGTTCTACTCGGAAAGGAGACAACACAGCCCTGAACGCAATCGTTGGCAATCACGATGCCAATCTCAAAGTTCCACGGCATATGCTTTCGCACATAGCGCTCGTGTGCGGAGATGCCGTCCGCGCTGAGATGACGGGGCAAAGGACGTTGAAATCGAACGAGGTCGCCAACATTGAACTGCTTTTTCATGCGATTAACAGCCGGTTAGAAGCTTCACAATACCGTAAACGGTAAGGAGATACGTTGTCCAGAAGATAGCGCGGACTGGTACAACGATTTTCAACCTAGAACGTCACCGCGTCAGGGGTGTTCGGGGTCGTCCCGCCGCAGGCCTTGACGAACCGGCAGATATCGAAGCGAGGATTCTCGCCACGAAGGGCAAGAGCGAAGTCCATCGCGACCTGTGTGCGGGTGTCGATGTTGTCGATGCCCTTGACGATTTTAGCGATAAGCTCGAAATGCTTACGAGTCATGTCCGTTCTCCTCTGTTTGGGACACCTTAACAATAGGCACGGGTGGGGGCGAGTAAAAAACTATTTCAGCTTTCTCAAGTCTTGAGTGAGATAGCGTCGCACTGTACCGTTTAGCTTCGTCTTCGTTATAAGCTGAATATGCCACAAGGTATATACCGGGTCAGCGTCGGCGTCGGTCGCGTCGTGCTCTCGTGTTCTCACGATTAGGCCGATTGAATCCTTTGGGATACCAATGGAAGCCCTCGTAATCCTTACCAAATCACCCAGCTGCATCGAGTACCTCGACCCACCTGGAAGGTATGCCACTTAGCTTTTCAGTGTTGAAAAATGTTATTGATAACACCTCACAAGGATATATCATCGTTGCAGGAAAGCGCTTTGTTACAATGCCAACCTGGCCATGATAATCGCTGCACATTGTTACCTTAACTAAATCACCTACTTTCACTGACAAGCTCCAACATGCTGATACGATATTGCATGGTTTCGTCTGGAAACACAACCTTGACACAGTGACTAGTCACTTGAAGGCGTTCATCGGTCATTGTGACGACGCCTAGATATTCTGGATACTTGCAACGAGAAAAGTATCTTGGATTTCTCTTAACAATATCACCGACTTGCATGATTAATAACCACCAATGCTGTTCGTTCGGGTTTCGTTGTCACTCCGTTATTCCATTGAACAAAACAACGGGTGCCAGTGCATTGAGTAATTACGCCAATTCGACCGACGGCTGGACCGGTGTGGAACTGCGAGGCCACTGATAAACTATCCAGCTTTACTAGGTCGCCTATACGGGGCTTCTTCGGCCTCACTCGTGCCATCGAAGGTGCTTTGGCTTCTGGTGCTTTGGCTTGCGACGTCGACCCTTGCGGAAGTCATCAGTGCGAGTTTGATGGGCGCCGGCCTTACCGGCGTGCATCACTCTTACGTCAATCGTTGTGCGTTTCATCTTTCCATTCCCGCGTGTAGCGTCTATTTTGTAAAGAGGTATCGCCATCGACATCCATGATTTTAACAAAATCAGGATGGCTAAAACCTGAAGGCTCTTCTGTGACCATGTTTGTAAATGTTGCCGGCCCTAGAACAAGCGCAAGTTTTCCGCTGGATGACGATATGATTAACGCTCCAGGCTTTACATCCTCTTCGCGCATCCAAACTGATGGACTCATGTGTGCTAGCCTCCGACAATAAAACTATAGGCACAAATTACTTATCGTCAATAGCAATAATTCGCTCATTTGTCTTGAAATAGGGACGTTCGGCATATGCCTTAGTGGTCATCCACATACGCTGACACTTGCTAGACTTAGGCTTAGGAGCACACAAGTCAGTCAAGACAATGTGACCGTCGAAGTTACGTTGATTGACGTATTCAGTCGGCGGATTGAAATCAGTGCCGCCATACCTCACGCGCTCACGCTTGCGGGTTTCGCCGCGCTTCCAAACATAAACCGAATCCTCGGCAACTTCAGTATCGAAAGGGATAACGGTAAACGTGGCAAGGGACGCCAGTTTATTAAGTTCACCGTAGAATGCTGCAAGCATTGAATCGGATACTGAACCAGACTGGTCAATGCTAACTGCAATGCTAGCGGTTCGATTGACCTTGCGACCGGGATGGACGTAAGCATAGCGACGATTGAGACGCTTGGGGGTGCTACGCTTGTTAGCTCGCTGTGACGTTTTCACGAAGTATCGCAGCATCTTGCGCCAGTCCACCTTGGACGTGATACGCTCCATGATTTCTTTGCGACAAGACGCGGAGACAGTACCCCAGGAGCGCGTGGAGGCCTCGTTAGCAGCATCTTTCAGAGCCTCTTTGAGCCTCTCCTTTGCAATGTCCATCGCGGCTTGTTCTTCGCCCGATGCTTCACCCTTGCCCCATTCTCCGTGTGAATCAAACTGACCAGCATTGTCAGGGTCAAAGTCAGTACCGGAAGAATCACCGTCAGGCTCGCCAGGACCGCCGCTAGACCCGTCGCCATTTCCTTCATTTTGTTCCTCAATCTTCTTTAGAAGTTTGGCATAATACCACTCAGCGGACATATCACCCGGCATATCCTCAAACATTGGGCCGCCAGGAATACAACAGTTTTCCGGCAGCTTGCTTGCGCCAATGTGATAGTTGATTGACAAGTCAGTCGCGATATTCCACAACTTGAAAAGTCTTATCTGTTCGGCAGTAGGCTGGTTACTGTGCATCACACCGGCAAGAGCGTCGGGCAGTCTGCCCGTGACATGCTCAAAGATAAGGTGGTAAAACTCGTGAACCAGCACGCCGGCTCGTTGTTCGTCGGTCAGTCCTGCAAAGAAAGCAGGGCTGTAGACCATTTCAAAGTGTCCGTCCTCGTTGACTCGCACGCCAGCAGTAGGCACGTTACCGGGCTTCTTGTCAATACGACGTGAGAGCGCAGCAAAGAACGGCTCGCTTTGAAGCAGCCGATAAACATGGTCGTTAAGGTTGAAGTCAGAATCAGACATTGCATCCTCCATTCTGTGGTACGCTATAACTATAGGTACGAATGAAACGCAGTAAAAAAAAATAGATTAGGAGGGTTGTTTTCTCGCAGAGCAACCTTGCTATCTCACCTGATTTATTAAGCAAAAAAAATACATGCGCCAGGATGAGCAAACGCGCCATTACATTAAAGCACGGGACATGCGACTCCCAATCTTCCCACAAAACTCAATAAAAAGAACAACTTAGGGCACCTGTAAGCCATGCCCTCCTGCGCTATAAGTGTTAGTTCTTATCACCAGTTAGAATCTGAACCAGTTTACCAGAAACGGTCTCTCCGTTATCGGCCTTAGTCTTGTGGAAGCTAGTCACGTTGACAGTCTCACCCTTGCCAAGTGCCTGCCACAACTTCATCACAGCTTCAGAAGGCAAAGAAACAAAGTAGTTAGCGAGATTGACACACTGTTGCTCGGTCAACTCAGCGTTGAATATCTCGCTGGCATCCATCTTTTCAATCAGGGCACAGTGGTCGTTGATATTGAAATCCTTAGTCTTATCGACCTTGCCATCATCGAGAATCATCTCGACCGTGACCTGACGTTCATAGTTCTTGACGAAATCGTTGAACGCAACACCCGCCTCGAACCCCACGAAACCACAGGCCAAGTGGAAGATAGTCGGGTTATGTGCCTCAACCATGTTGGCGGACACAAGACAATCGCTCAGACGCTTCCACGAACGACGAGACGGGTAAACCTTGTTAGGCTCGAAGTCGTCGCCATGCTCAAGATGCGAGCGATTCTGATTGATGAAATCCCAAACGATATCAGCCGTGTTGGACTTCGCCCAATCAAGCCAATCCTCGATGGAAGGCTCAACGTCGAAGACGGTCCAGCGGTCAAGCTCAGCAGGGTCCATCTCGCCAACCTGATACTGCGAGCCATGCTCGCCACCGTTGACGGCAGCGACGAGGACAGTATCGGGGTGTAGGGTGTTGCCGAAAATCTTGCGCGAGTCGGCAAGCTCGAAAATGCCCTGGCGGACCTCTGGAATGGCGCGGTCGACTTCATCGAGAAACAGAAGGACGGCGCGGGATCCAGCGTCCGCGAACCAGTCAGGAGGGCAGAAAGACGTCACGTCGCCGTCAGTCTTGGGAAGGCCAACCAAGTCGCCTTCAGTCATCTGAGACGCTCGGCGCTCGACAACTGGCAGACTCAGAGTCTCGGCAATCTGGTAGACAAGCTCCGACTTGCCAATACCGTGACGACCACGAAGCATAAGCGGCTTCTTAACCGCGAGAACGTGGGGTGCAACTGAAGTGAAGGTTTGAAAATCGAGAGCCATTGTTATCTCCTAACTGTAACTAGGTGGCTGTTGATACTTGTACTATAGAAACCGGATTCATCCGGTAAAGGTTTTTTATACGGGGCGGCTCAGAATCGAGTGACCGAGGCCGATTGCGGTAAAGATGCCATAAGTGATTGCGAGTGTGACGGGGTCCATCATGTTCTCCTGTATGATGATGAGCTACTAATATAGGAATCAGCAAACGAAAGTAAACTAATCTTTTGCCCATTCGTAACGAATGATACGACTGCTCCCACATGGCACGCAGTTAGCGTCACAAGCAGGCCTGCTGGCGGCTGGCTTTCTGTAGTATTTACAACCACATGAGCCGCAGTAGTAGTTGTGGGGCTTCTCTTTCTTCTTAGGGGGCGGGGCAAACATGCTTAAACCTTCGCCTTTTTGAGAAATCGCTCTTCAGTCTTGATTGTTTCCATGCCACCGACAGGCAGCACAGTCAGGCGCCGCGAACCCTTGGTAGCAGACCGGACCTTATCAGCACATTCGACGACCATTACCAGCTTGCCACGGTAGGCACATATATGACCTTGGACCTGTGCGGAGTCTCGCACCATAGCCATCGTGCCGGGTGGAAACTTAGCGGCTTCATTGGCGTTGCTCAATGCACGCTGGACATACTTATTCTCGACCATCTTGCGATATAGCTTTTCAGTAGGCAAGTAGTCAGGATTAGAAAGGATACGGTCAGCAGCGTCACTAAAATACGGTGGGTTCGCCTTGTAATACTCAGCGGCAAACTTCAACTTCTCGCGCATTTCATCAGTAAAATTGTTATCCCACACCTTGCGCGCAGCAATATGCTTTGGGTCAGACTTCTTTTCAATACGCTGAAAAACATCATGCTGCTTACCAGTCAGACGTCCCCACTTCTTTGCACTATCGAGTAGGGAACCAAGAAAATTACGCTCCCAATCAGAAAGAGTAGAAACTCCTCGTGCTGCAACCTTCTCGATTCGTTCGATTAGCTCAGCCTTTGCCTGTGCGGTAGGACGAGATCTTGAATCTCGCATAGTATATCCTTGGTAGTAGCCCACGTTTTTCTCCGTGTTCGGGGTACACTTGAACTATAGGCACGATGTTTGTTGGGTAAAGCTAAAAAGAGATTGAACGGTGAAGACGTATATCGGGAAAACCCCAGCCACAATCTTCCATATCGTCATTATTCTCTCCAATACGGATAAACTTGAACCATTCGTGCCAGCTAGTTTCACTACCCTCGTGGTCTTTTGGACATTCGGGTTCACCATAATCTGTCATATCGTCAGAATCAAGTGCCTCGACAAACCTTTGAACCTGGTTAACGTCGTCGTCGCAGTCGTACCACTTGATATCAGACCAAAACATGAACCAGTCACCTTCGCGTTCATAGCCTGACCGGAAAGTATCAGCGTCGTTGCATAATTCCAATACTTTCGGATACTTAGCGCACATCGCCATAAAAGCGGAAGCAGCTTCGGGGGTAACTGCAAGAACCACGTCTGAGCGGTAGCCCATTTTACTCTCCGTTATGCGGATTGTTCTCTTCAATCATAGGGACATCACCATATAGAGTAAAGCTGTCATCATTAGAACAAACCAGATTATCTCTATCATCTTGTTTTTGCTCATCTTTCACCCATTGTTGAATATAAAAGTAGCCTCGTTCAGCCATGTGACACCAACATTATTTCCCAATTTTGACGCAATTGCAAGCGTTCAGGTTTCACACGATACGAGCCGCCTGGGCGTGGGATGGCCGGCTCTTTACACGTCCAATGTACAACAATATCGTAGCGTTCGTCTTTGTAACCACCTAGAATCTTGGCTTCGTGACGTTCCTTGACATATTTCTTACCAATAACAATGCCGTATACGGAGCCGGGGCCTTCGTCGGTTGGATAATAAGATTCCCTAACGATTGCGCCAGGCTTTAGTCTTTTTGCTTCTTTCAAATTCATGGGGCAATAAACCCTTCTTTATCTTCAGAAAAAGTATCGAAGAAGGCATCTCGTGGCCGATGTAATTCTAATACCCGTAATGATTCTCGAATGTTTGTTAGCGAAGTGCGCACATCTTTAATAGACTTAGTCCCAGATGTTACACTATTAGCAAGCTCATGCAAATCAAAAGCCAAACTGGTTAGTTTATGCGTCCATTCGCGTTCGTTCACGATCGTTCCTCCGTACCATATAAATAGTCACGCACAAGCGCGAGTAAAAAACTTTATGCACCTGACACAACAAAAAAATTCTTAGCGAGTTTCCACTGGCTAGGTTCGTCATCTGTGACAATATATGGTCCCTTTCGGTCTGCCTTTTTTGTCATTTGTACAACCAACTTTGCTGGTACAATGTTTGAGTATTTTTGATGTGCTTTACTCACAACTAAATCACCTACTTTCATGCCGCATACTCCTCATCTGGAATCGGCCTGACCGTAGTCGATGTTTCCCATGAAGTTGCACCCCACGGCCAAAGTACCCTATAATCATATTGTGTATAGGCACTGGTGTTGGGGGCACGTGCACTAACTCGTGTAACGATGCCAAGTGAACCGGTGTCAATGCACCTTACCAAATCGCCTGTAATCATCGAAACCTCCTCGATTCAAGCTCAATCAAACTATAATCACGCTACTTTCTGAGTCAAGATGAAATCAAACATGTCTGCCATTTTGCTATTACCAGTATCAACTGAACACATCCATAGTTTATTTCCACATGGTGCATAAACATGCGTTCCCTCTGCGGAAAGGCACATAAGTACCTCGTCGAGACATGTCTCTTCCAGGGTCCAATCAACATTGTCTGAGACATCGGGGTCACAGTTTTCCTGTGCGCACCCGTTTTCTCCGGTAAGAAGAATCAACATATCTTCAGTCAACTGTTTGCCACTGATAGGCTCATCGTCAAAACACGTTTCAGTGAAATAGTCTGTATTCCCATCGGGGCTTGCAGACAGACGAAACCAGCCATTATGATTGGGCATCTTGCTAAGATTCCAATAATATCCGTTGTCTTCCCAACTTAGGTACTCATTGACAAAGCAGCTAACTACTTTTTGTATAATATCGTAACCATATTTGGGATAGAAATACCAATGTGATTCCATTATAATGCCTCTAAGTTACCGCGCATGGGCTCGCTATATGTGCCATCGTTCCACTCGATTTGTGAGCGGATTCCATAATGACCGACTACGATGCCGATTTTGCCATGAAAATCTGTAGGGACTTCAGTGGATATTATTCTCACCAAATCACCGATTTGTGGTCTCTTCTGCTTCACTGATAATCTCGACCCAGCCGTCGCGTATCGCTTTCAATACCATTCTTTGTGGACTCTTGTATAAACTCCACTGAACCATAACGTATTCTGCGCCTGGTCCTGCCTCACCTAAATCATAGGAACGAACTTCACTCATGACAAGACCTAAATCATTATCTCCGTTATCTCTAATCAAATCACCGGGTTGGAGCATTTAAGGGTTTCCCATGATGTTTTCTTCCTCATCCCAATTATCCAAATCGGCAATTAACTCACCAACGACATGCTCCTCGGTACAAGATCTATCCACGAAATGTACAATGGCAGAGCTTTCAAAAAGACAAGTGACAACTCCAGGTATTTTATCATTGCAGGCAAGGTCATCGACATGCCATACTAAATCACCGATTTGCATTTAATAGCTCCAGATATTCATGGTCGACAGGATACAGTCCGCTGGTTCTAGGGTCGTCAAACCAGTGGATATTAGCTTGCGTTCCCATCCATGTCTTTTCTTGAATTTCAAGAATAATACCTATACTTTTCATATGTAAGTGTGTCCATTTTACCAAATCACCGACTTTCATTGATGACCCTTAAGGCTTCTACTTCACACCACTCCTCACAGCCTGAGTCAGATAACAGTACCCTAGCCTCGGCGGCGATCGCGGCATGCCCTTGTTGGGTCATCTGGGGGAGCCATGTCACAATACCAGTTACACTTTCACAGTATACTACCAAATCACCGACTTTCACTGATAACCTTCAACTCTAGTACATCGTACCACATGGTTTCGGGTTCAAGGCCGTCGAACCACTGTACTTCGTGGTAAACTACGCCTGTGTCGCTCTCATAGGAATCTAACACAAGGCCTTGGCCCATTGGGTGTAGGCGATTGCTACGAATGACTAAATCACCGGCTTTCATTGTCGCACTTTCCCAGTCGACGCATACGGCATCCACACCGATTGTCAATCCACCGTTCGATTGTATTTCCAATAACTTCCATCACGGCCTCAAAATCTTCTTTGTCATCTAGGGAACGAGCATCGCACTTCTGTGCTAGCATGTGTTCGATTTCTTTTACAAGTTCATGCTTCACTGATTAACTCCAGTTCCTGTGTTCCGTGAAAAGAAAAATCATCGATCCACTGTATTCTGTGAAAAACAAGCCCCTCTTCGGGGTAGTCAGTTATAGATGTAATAACGCCAGAACCATAGTAAACACCTTTTATCTGGTATTCTTCTTTGAGCAGCACCAAATCACCGACTTTCACTTACAATCTCCAAATTTTTTATTAGTGGAACCCCAAAGATCTTATCCTTTATCCAATATACGCGGATGTACGGTTCGTTGGCTCTCCGCGTATCCCAGGCGTCATCGTCAATACGACGGTCGCCTACAATAAGAGCCAGACGATCATCCAAGGTCAGACTTTTAAGTTTGACCAAATCACCGACTTTCACTTACTACCTCGATAAATTGTTCGTGCATCAAGCCACCTACGGTGTTACCAATAATAGGCATCAACTGCCAATATCTAGGCTGCTCTTCTTCAAGTACAACGTAATAACCATATTTTGCTGGTAAAACCTGTACCAAATCGCCGATTTTCATGCTCTGCTCATAATGTGAAACATATCGCCGGCGGTCTCATAATCTTCAGCATTCCAAGGATCCGTCAAAGACCGATGGAGACAAGAGTTCCAAGCTATCTCAACCATAAGCTCGGGGCCATCGAGGTATGTTCTCATCACAACACCAATATCACCGTCAGAACATCCAATAATATCACCCATTTTTGGGTCGTTCATGTGTTTCCAACGTCTCATTTTATGCTTCACTTATGACTTTGAACAAATCAAAACCAGACCTACTCTTAACACGTACATAACATTCGAAACACTCAGGTTTCCTAGTTATATCCGAGTTATAAAGACGTTGACCCTCGCCACTATACATAGCAGGGCGTGGGCCGGCGCCGATGATCCAATAGATTTTCACCATATCAGTCTTACGTGTGTGATCGAGCCAGGTATTTTTTGCAAAGCCCAAAACTAGTCCAGTTTGCTTGGAGCCTGCACAGTTATACCATACCAAATCACCGATTTTCATTAAAAAAGCCCACCCTAACCCGCCGTAAACATACGGCCCATCACATTTCTCTGTATATATAGTTACAATTTACTTTGGGTCAACTATATTTTCGAGTACCCATTTGCTGACAGCTTTTCTGTCAGTCGAACCATAGCTCATCATATCCCTGCCACAAGCAACCGGGGAGGCCACGGTCTTGATGCCACGGTCTTTGCGGCTGAAGCCCTCATGAACTTCATGCTCATCTGTATTGAGCAGATTGATATTTGGCATCTCTGTGACATTTTCAACCAGCCTGTCGCTCCATGCGGACTTGACTGGCTTGACAAGCGAAATGTTGATATTGCGAGGAAAGTTGCCAAAATACCGACCTCCATCATACTTGTGACACTCACGAATCTCAGAAAAATCGATGGAGGTAACGATGCCGAGTGCGAGTGCCTCTGGACCTCCATTGTCAGACCATTCGCGAGTATCGACTTCGATAAGGGCACCGGGGCCGAGGCCATGTTCAATGAACTTATCGCACAAGTCGCGACGGAACCTTAGAGTCTTTTCGGTGTGCATTTCCACATGGTCCTTACGTTCCTGGCACGTGCGACGAGTATGACCCGTGACGGAACAATAGCCACACTTGCGATTCTTACCCTTACTTCGAAGTTTTTCGAGTGTCCTTTCGGCGTGTCGGAGACTTCTTTCAGCCGACTCTTTCCTCCACCCTTCAAGGTTCGGATCCGAGGCTAGCAACTTCTTGTTCGCGTCGATATTCTCCTGAATACGTGTGCGGTAAACCGTGCAAGAGGATTTATTGTGTCCCTTTTCATAGCAGTGGCTGCACGTAACAGTGCGCTTCCAGTTGCCGTTCTCGTCATTCATGAAAGCCATCGTTTCCTCCGTGGTTGATGTCTTGTCCTGTTTTAACTATAGTAACTAGTCTATAGCAGTAAATGGTAAAACGTGACGAATGTGTTCGCCATAGATATAAACGATGCGCTCACCTATAGCGAACGAGTGAGCAGTCTCTCGAACCGGATGGCCGGAAACAGAAACAACCCTCGACGTAATCCGTCCAAGATATACCATAATGTCTTTGGAACATATGCTTAATCTTAAATCGACACCCCATTCGCCCCTAGTGTGCTTGTGGAGTTGGAGCCAGCCAATTTCTCCTAAACGTGCATAAATATGCGGATTTGGGTCAATATGGTAAAGTTCTCCAATAACTAGGTCTTTAACTTTCACGCAGGCGCTTTCTTCTATATTTCGTGGTATTACCAACTAAGTGATGTTTACATTCATTTTTATCAATGGCGTCATAAGCCTCTTGTTTTTGGCAGTTAAAAAAGGCCCCAGCGGCAGTAGGATTACTACAAATAAAATAGCGAAAAGACTTGGGTCTAATCTTTACAATAAATCCAAATTTACCATTAATCTCTAAGAGATCTCCTGCCTTAAGTGTATACATATGTACCTCCGCGCGAGTAAAAAACTATGGTAGCCCCGAGGGGAATCGAACCCCTATTACTGGCTTGAAAGGCCGGCGTTCTAACCGTTGAACTACGGGGCCTCATGCTCATATTATAGACACACACATGGGCGAGTAAAAAACTATCTGTATAATACTGATTCTATTTCTTCTCGGATAATCCTCATGAGATTCGGAGCGGATTCAAACAGTTGGCTTAGTTCTTCCACCGTTTCTATCTGAGAGACTTTGTCCTTGATAGTTTTGAATCGTGTTTGATATGTTAACCGGAAGTCACTAATATATCTTAATATGGTATGCGGTTTCTTTGATGCAGCAATATCGATGATTAAATCGTCAATGAGGTGTCTTACGTCTTCCCACTTCTGCATGTCTTGAGCGGATCGAGCGGGGCGGCCTGATTGTGATTGTTCCCGTAGTCTATCAATCTCGGCCAAAACTGTAGCGTGCATAATCTTAAGTTGTTCAAACATATCAGCTAGTTCTTCATCGGCAGCACCAATTTGGCCTGAGACTTTTTGGTCTGCGGTCTGCAATACACCATTTATAGCGTGACGTAACTGTTCGATATCTTTATCTAAATACTGCACAAACTTAACTGCCGCTAACATGAGTTCATCTGCTTGATCGTCGGGGAAGCCCTCTGGTGCATCGTCTTCGAGCACAAAACGTAGGACAGTGACCCTGGCTTTTCTGGACTCGCCTACTTTCATTTCGCGTTCACTATTATTACCAATCACCGCAGATGTATAGCGTAAGCGCTCAAGGCCGAGCACAAAACCATCAGCAATATACTTTTGGATTTCTTCAGGTTTTACAGCAGGATAATTTGCGTGGATCCTCCCCTCTTCCCCTTCTCTCAAGTCCATTTGAAGTTGTTTATTTGTCTCCTGTGCGGCGCGAACAAAATATTTTGTTAGTTGATTAAGAACGTCAGTCTTGAACTTCGGGGAATAAAAACTATTGCCCACTCCTCTCAAATCGCGAGTGTCACCATATGTAACACCTAGCACACCACGTATATCTCCTGTCGTTGGACCAATGAGAAAAACTTCATCTTCCATCGGGTATGTTAGATTATAACCACCCTCGTTGTCATAGGTAATCTCAAAATTATCAAGCTCTATTTCTCTTGATTCAATTTGAGCGCGTAACTTATCTATTCTCGATGGTGTTACAAACCCTAATTCAACTAGCTTGCGACGAAGAACGGCAAGATGTTTTTCATGCGCGTGATCGTCTTCTTGCACGCTATCACAAAATCGATCAAACCCGCCAGGATCTGGGTCGTAGTAACCTAAGTCAAAATCAATTTGTAAAACGAGATTATAATCGAAGACAATTTTGTCTTCGATATTATAATCACTCACCTCAGTATTTAATGCCTGTTCTCGGCGTTCTCGGTGCTCTTCCTGAGACTCGCCTGGGTGGCGCTCTTCGGCTGTCATTTCTTTCATTATGCTTCTGGCCAAAGAATGCTGATCTTGCCAATTTGTTGGAAAATCGTCCGTATCGGGGCCATCTAATTCAATTTCAAATCTCATGCTGCCGTACATTCTAACCCGTGGTTCGTTCTCTTCGCCCTCGTAAGGGTCGGTCTCATCGTTCCATTCTTCCCAATCTTGATTGACAATCTCGTAGTTGACGTGGGAATGGTCTAGACTGAGATTCCTTTCAATACTGGCACAGCGGTGCTCATAATCCTCTGCCATCTCTTGTAATCTTACAGGTCCTTGGCCTCCACGAACTTCAGCTTCTTCTTCAGATTCATCGCCTTCCCAATCTCCACCAGACGCGTGATCAAAAGATGCCACGCCATCATATTCCGCAAAGAGATTGCCAAACATATCACGAGGAGGAGTATCCCTATAGTGGCCACCTTTCATAACAAAATCGCGGAGATAATCTGCTTGGACTTTGCCATCTTCACCAATGGCTTCTTCCCATTTATCTTTCTGGGTCTCCAAAGCCCACTCTCTTACTTTCTCGTAGAAACCAGGTATATCAGTGCCATAGGTGCTCCGTTCTGGAACTGCTAAATCATACTGATTGCCAGAAAAACTTTGGTACTTCTTCTTGAATCTGCGGACTCGGACGCGACCAACGGGCTCAATACCAGGCACGCTCCTTTCATCGTCTTCAAAAATCTCGTCCTCTTGAAGGTCGTCAACTTCTTGCAGATCTTGCGTCTCAACAATAAAAGCCAGAATTTCACCTTCCTTTGCTGATTTCAAGGCACAATATTCAAACTCGCCGCCTTCACGGCGATCGCCGGCGAGAGAGTGACATGAGTCGATAATGTCCCAATCTGACATACGCAGGATGTCCATAGGCCGGCGCGTAATAATAATTGAATAGTCTGTCATCATTTTGTCAGGATTTTCGCGATAAAACCTTGACTCTTTATTCCAGAACTCTACCCACTCTTCAAGGTAATTACCATAAGCCTGGTGTCTAAAGTGCTTCTCGTATTCTTCTTTAGCTTTATTCTCTGCATTCTGTAGCACTTCATATTCTTTAGCGTAAGGCGGTTCCATCGCCGTGCTTCCGCGTTCTCTGTACCATTCGTTAGCAAATGTGCCTCTTTTCTCACTAGCATCTCGTATCTTCTTGTTCAGTGCAGATGCTCGCTGCAAAACTTTGCCTATTTTCTGTTGCTTGATACGAGTGACAATTTCAGTACCGGGAGCCCCAGGTTTACCAGTGTAGCTCTGAAATCCTTTAGACGCCAAACCAGTTTTGAAATCTACTTCATAGCCTTGCTGTCCAAGCCAAGTTATAATCCTTTCAATCTTTGTGCCTTTCGTTATTGATTTGCCAAGGGGAACTATAGTTCGCCATTTGCCTTTGAAGATATCGTTGAAGGGCACTTCTTCAGGGCTCAAATGATCCGTCGCGCTCTCAATATACTCGGCGCGTTCGTAGGAAGCCATCTCCAAAAGGGCATCCTTCCTGAAGTTTCTCCAATTTGCGAAAAGCTTTTGCATCTTCATAGTAGTAAATAGTTAACTATGCTTATAATGACGGTTAAACTATCAAGGCTAATTGAACTGGACCGTGGGTCGACCTGAACCCTGTGTCAAACCAATGTACCAAATAAGTTGTATAGATGTTCTTAGATTTTTTATTGGTCAACGATCTGACTTCAACAATAATGCCCCGTGAGCCAGGCTTTGTTTTATCTGTGACCAAATCTCCAATTTTCATCAGTCAATCAGTTACAATGTTGTTGATAACATCAAGAGTCTTCTCTAAAACTTTAAGAGCCATGACATCTTTAATGGCGTCAACCATATTTTCAACACCAGAATTATGAAGCTTCAAAAAATCTTCTGTACTCATACTACATTTTGAACTATAATTCTTATACTTTTCGCTTGTAATACCTGCAGAATCATCTTGAGATTCCTTATTCTTATCTTGGTTGTTTACGTTTTGATTCTCTGTTTGCACAGACTGGTTTGGCTGCATTGGCCGCACCATCTGTGATGAAATTGAACCGACTTTCATGTTTTCACCTTTTTTCCTATAATATGAGCTAAAGCCTGTTAGTGGTAGATACATCGTAAGTAAATAGTCTCATACATTGCGTTCGTAAAAATCTCTATCAAATACAGCATAAGAAGCTTTCATATAAGCCACTACTTGTTCTATATCGACCTTGTAATCTTGTGCAGACATAGCCTCAACAATATTTTTTACAATTTGCTTGGGCGGAGTATAATACTTCTCTTGCGTTTTAATAAGTTTCTTATAGCCCTTGATCCTATCTTTTTTATATTTGGAGTATAGTTGTTTATTGCCTTTCATATCAATAACATGTGTGATATGCCAAAACAATAACAACAAGTAGTACTACATCAACAAAAAAAAATTTCAATGATGGCTTAAAATCTTCCATCTACCTAGGATCCTCTACCTCGACGGCGACTGCAATTAAAAATTCAGATGGGCCGGAACCACTTTTTTGTGTCCACTCCATCTCACATGCACTATTGGTCATGTGTTGGGCCAGATCTGGACGACCAGAACGGTGAGTAAGGAAGTCTTGAATTGCTATCTTTAACTCTTTGTGGGTAAAATAAATTGTCTTTAAACTAGTTGTTCTCACTTATTACCTCCAAGTGCTTTTCTAAAAAACTTTTAACGTCGTTATCAAGAGAGGAGAAAAGCACACTGCACGCATCTCCTTTCTTTTGAATAATTATTCCTATTTCATTCATTGGAATGTTGATTATTTTCTGAGTTGCGTGCTCATAAAAATCGATATGTCGCTTAACTCTTACTAAATCACCAACCTTCATCTTCCCCTTTACTTAATATCAATCATTAGTGGCTTGGCCTCTGGTCGTACAGGTACAACCAAGCGAAGCAATCCATTCTCAAAGTCTGCTACGGCAGCTGCAAGATTGAGATTATTATCATAGTTTACATACGTCTTCGAAAAACTACGGCGAGCAATTCGGCGCGACGAAGTGATATCGGGGTCAATAGAGTGGCCGGCGCTGACAGTGATTGTATTCTTCTCGGGCTTAATTTCCACCGCAAGGTCGTCCCTAGAGAAGCCAGCCAAGGCGAACTCCATTACAGTATCACCATTGTCATCGCGATAAATATCCGCGACAGGATATCCTTGAGTGGTGCGACTCAGTAAGGCTGGAAAATCCAACATAGAATCAAAAATGTCCTCAAAGACATTTCGGCCCAAAAGACTTGGGCGATAAGTAGCAATTGCTGTGTTCATAATATTTTCTCCTTTTAAGCAAGTTACTAAGCGCAAGTTCCTAACGGCAACGGGCGCCTATGTTTAAAGAATAAACACCATTTTCATTCAGTCAAGGAAAAATTAATTAATCTTGGTTGGCTGGCATGAGGAGTGCTTTATTAATTAGAAACTCGCGGCCTTCAAATATAACACAAGCATAAACATCAAAATTCTTTATAAACTCACAGATCGAGCCAGGCTTAACATACGCTTGCTTAATTTGGTCACTGCCTAATACCTTGAGTTTATCACCTGTTTTCATTGACCTCTTCCAGGACAATTTTATTCTTAAACCCACCTCGAATTTTGCGCTTATCTACTGAAGCACACTCAACGCTGAACATAGTCATATTATGTAACTGGCATATTGCTAGGAACACCTCATACATATCAGCAGCCTCTTCATAACACGGTGTCTCGATGAACTCATCAAGCTCCTCGCGCATCTTTTCATACAAACGAGCCTTATATTCATCGTAGTCTGCAATGTGATATTCACATGTTTTTCCATCTTCCTCAATGATGTGAGGAATCAAATCCCTAACTAGCTTCACTTATAACCTTCTTCTTTTGTTCTCGTGTTAATTGTTTAAATTTGTATTCAGCTTTTTGAGCAGAAGACCTATCACGAAAACACGTCCAATAAACTACTTCAACGGGTCTTCTTGTCTTTGTATACTTCGCGCCTCTTGGGGAGAGGTTATGCTCATTAAGGCGGCGCGAAATACTAGTCGTTATACCAGTATAATAAGTACCGTCACTACACTGTAAAACATAAAGAAACCAACCCATCGTAAAGCAAACTTAAACTAATTTTCTCATTATTACATCGGGTCGACCGTGTTTATAACTATTGTGTTTTAAATTTGGATTGATTGTAATTTCAAACTCATTTTCAGCAACGATCTCTGTTTCGTCATTTGGTAACGTAGCTGGATCTTTATAAACCAAATTTTTAAGCGCAGCTGCATATACACTTGTTGTTGAGTTCATAACATTTACTGGCTTATAATCCCATTTTTCAGGCTTGTATTGTTCATCCCATTGATATATCTCATAAACATTGGTAAACCCATGTTTTCTGTATAAACCACTCAAAAAACCATCGAAATGATCTAATCTAGCTCCGCCAACTTCTTTGGCTTTCTGCATAAACTCACTTGCGAGGCCTCTTAAACTAGAATTATTGTGTACACTAACAATATCATCGCCATCTTTTATTGCGAACCCAGCGTTATGTCCTTTCAAAAGATACAAGTCCATTCTTGTCAGTTCTTCTGGCGAATAGTAACTCAAAAATCCTGATCTTTCACCAGCATATAGTGAGTCGCGAAACCTTGCCACAACATCGCTTACTGGATTTTCTGCTAGACTCTCTTCGTATTCAAGTTGCTCTGTCTCTTCCTCAGATAAAACACCCTCTTCAGCGAAAACAGACATAGCAGACATTGAATTAAAAGCTGTTTCTGATAACTTGTCACTTATTTTTACTTCTGATTCTATAAGATATCTTCGCCAGTTTTCAAATAAAAGTTTCACATTAATAATTAGTCTGGTCTTCTTTAATTTTCTCGTGGATATTTTTAATTAAATCATCAGCCTTTTTTTTGGAAGAAAAATTTGCTAGCGTTAATATTGTTGAATTGTTTCGAAAAAAAGATCTTACCAAATAACACTCATCATCAAATTTTGGATCACTATACTTTTCTGACCATACAGCAGTAATTTCTTTTAAATTAAAAAAAAAC
>Ga0208433_1000204_pt1 | contig 31237 bp, 12 predicted proteins | sample 3_EtaG_FD_184075 | JGI IMG/M metagenome (GOLD analysis project Ga0208433, IMG submission 184075) | Marine viral communities from the Subarctic Pacific Ocean - 3_ETSP_OMZ_AT15126 metaG (SPAdes) (version 2) | ecosystem: Environmental > Aquatic > Marine > Oceanic | place: Pacific Ocean | collected...
GTGACATTATTCTTCCAACTTTTCATTTGACGAAACGCCTGTAGATCTTTCATCCAACCAGGTAAAGCCTTATCTCTTTCGTCTAATCTTTCTGTGTTTTTGTTAACTCTAACTACTAAGCCAGCATCTGGATCAAGTAGTTTAATCATTAACTTATCAATCTTCTCGTTTAGCTCTTTAATATCTTCTCTTAGCATTTCTATATCTTTTTTCATTAGTGCTACTTCTTGATTACAGAGTTTACACTCTGGGTACGTTGCTATTGTCATTTGTTTAAATTATTTAATCGTGATAGTAGCAATAACCTGATTTACTACTAGTTTTCATTTTACATTGCTTATCGTTCGACTTAATTTTCTTACACTGTGTTTTTTCTCCGGTTTCATTTTGTTCAACTTTCTCGTGTATAGTACAATATTTTTTACCTTCAGCAATAGGAAGTTTACAAATTAAACACGTAATTTGTTTTCCTTCTTTTTTCTCTTGCTCTTGTTTCTTTTCACCTTCTTTCTTTTTTTCTTGTAGTTCTATCTTTTTCTCTTCCTCTTGTTTTACTTTCCTTTTTGCTTTAGCTATAACTTTCTTTTTCTCTTTAACTACTTTCTTTGCTTCTATAACTGCTTTAGGTTTGTCCATACCCAAATCCCACCTATTATAACCCATAAATAGAGCTATTCGCTGCCACGTTTCGTTTTCCGCATCAATAGCTCCTTTTAGATTATTTACTTTAGTAACTAGTCTATCTAAAGGAACGTTTGTAGTTGCTGACACAACATTTGCTGCAGCGTATAAACCTGGATTTTCTATATCCATACCCATTTCACCTATAACATCTTTATTCCATTTATATCCATCTCCAGCACTTTTTAACTTCCTTACTTTAGATCCGATAGTTGGAGAAACATTTAACATATCAACTACCACATTCATATAATCTTGATTGTACCCTTTCTCATTTTCATTCATGAATCTAATAACTCCATTCTTAATAGCGGATACAGATGCACCAGCAACACCAGTACCTCTTAATAAACCATCTGTCATAGTATTTAAAACTCGCTCTTGTTTTTTATCTATATAATCCTCACCTAGCTCATCATCGAATAACATAGAGAACATACCAGATTGTAAACTTGCAAATATCATACCTTGTATACCACCGTAATATAATATTCTTGAAATGTGTGCTTTAGGATCACCTCTACCAGAAGCCAAATCCATAGCACCTTTTTTCATTATACGAGCATACTGCATCGGTGTGTTTGCAAAAGCTAATATTAATCTACCGAGTGGAGAAGCTTGTTGTTGTGATATTAAATCTGGTCTAGCTGACTGCTGTGTTTTTTCTGCTATCTCTTGAAAATCTGTCCAAGCTTTTTTCTCAGCTTCTTTGGTTTCTAAACCTTGTTTCTCATACATTTTAATTCTATTACGAAGATATGTAGCTCCACCAGATGCAATAGCAAAACTATCTGCAAGTTGTGTAGGAGTAAAACCTTTTTTAAGCAACCAACTTAAAGCAGCTTGAGCTTTATTAGAAGAACCTTCTACAGCTGCGGCAATTTCAGCTTCGTTAACATTCATCTTTAATCCCGCCCGTCTTTGCTTTAACATGTCAGAGTTATATATTGTGGCAAAATCCTTCCAATATTGTGGTTGATTTGCAAAAGCTTTACCAGCTTTAAATATATTATTTTCAGCATGGTTTATATAATTAACAGAAGATAATAACTGTAAACCAGCAGATCGCATATTAAAGAACATAACAGCTCCAACAGAATTATTAGTCCAGTTCATAAACTTATTGGTAAGAGCATTTCGACCAGTTGTTCTATTAGTGCCATGCTCCATACGATACAGCATATCTTCTAAAGCTTCTCTATGATTTTTACCATATACGGCTTCTATTTTATTCATATTCTTTTTAGAGAATACAATATTTTTATTTTCAATCCATTCGGCAAGATATTGCTTTCTACCCACCCTAGTTGTTACAGCGTGAAGATCTGCTGTTATATTTTCTGTCAACCAATGTTCTGTAGGCTCCACCCATCCTTCTTTTGTTTTCGATATTTTTCCTAATCCATCAGAAAATGCTTTTAGTTCTGGGTTGTTATTAACAACGTCATTTAATAATTTTAGATCTTTTTTGCTAATCCCAGGAACTTCAAACCCCGACTCTGTCCATCTATGTACTCTTATAGCGGCATCGTGCGTAAAGCCAGTACCAGCCACTTTTTTCTTTAACATTTTTCTAGCGCCAGGCATTAGTTTTCTTAAAGCTAGATAATCATTAGCTGTGGTTTGTTTAGCGGTATTAATATCGTTTATACCTCTAGCAAATGGTTTAAACAAATTTTCATTCCACCATTCTTGATGTGCTTCTCCTCTTTTACCTTTACCAGCGAACGTATAAGAAGTTAATAATTCAAAATCAGCAGCTGATGGTGGTATTACCCATTTGTACTTACCTTTCTTAGCGCCCATCATTTTAGCCGTAACAGATTTAAATTCTTTTTCTTTACTTATACCTTTTACATCTTCTATTATTTGATTAAATTCAACGTCTAAATTTTTACTAGCTAACGCTTGTTGCACGTTAGATTTAACATCTAATTGATCTAATATCTTTTTAACAGGTTCAAGACTTTGCATTCCCTCTCTAACTTGTGGTTTAAGAACCTCACTTAATTTAACCGGAGTTTTACCTGGAAGCGTAGTCCTAGCATCAGCATCTATTTCTAAAACCTTTTTAAGATCTAATCTTACTTTACCGTCAACTGTCTTTATAACATTCTTTAAGTCAGAATTCTTTTCTGCTACTTTCCACCCTATCTCTGTTGCTTTATCGTTTAATTTAATTCTTCCGTACATATAAGCAATACCACCTTCACTATGCTGATGTGATAATATATCTCCTTTTTGCCTAACCACGTTATTAGTAGTCATATCTCCAAAAGGTTGACCATAAGTATTAACAGCGCTCATTTTACCATCTGGAAAGAAATTATATGAAGCTGTGGCTTTTCCGTCTTTATTAAAATCCTTAATTTCAACAATTCCACCTTTAGGATTATATCTTGTAGACTTAACTGTCTTACCATTAACTCTATTTTCTACAATTTTAGTGCCTTCAGCATAACCATCTTGTGATTCTGCAAAAATCTCTTTCGTAACGGTTTTCTTGTCTTTGCTAACTGTTCTAGTTTCTCTAATAAACTCCTCAACTCGCCCTGTACCATCAGGAACAAGTTCTACTTTCTTTGTGACTCTACCTTCTTTAATACTTATAGTAGGTCCATCTGTAGCGTTATCCATTCTATCCCAATACTGTCTGTTTGCGTGAAACGATGATAATTTACCGTCTTGAAAAATTATTCTTTTTGGTCCTTTCTCATAAGCTGTCCAGTCCAACCAAGCGTCTTCTGTAAGTTTTCCTTTTTTAGCTTTTGTAATACACCATGGGTTAGAATCTATACCCCAATGAGTATTTACAATATCTCTAACAGCTTGTTGTCCTTCTTTTGTATTCTGAACTTCATAAACAGTGATACCTCTTTTTTTGTGTTCTCCTGAAAAAGTAAATTCTTTTACTTTACTTGGATCAAGAGGTTTCTCTTTAACTTTACCAGCATACTTTTCTATAAGTTCGTTAGGATTTCTGTAAGAAAATATATCTTCTTTATATTTCTCAGCTATTTCCACTGCTTGCTTTATCTTATAAGCATCCTCTTTTAATTTTACATTACTTGTAGCCAACCATTTAGTAGTTACTTGCTCGTATTTTTTCTTCTTATTTGCTGGGACATTTAAAGCATCTATAAAATCGAACATATCGTCAATTGTTCTAGAAACCAAACCTTCTTTAACTAAATCAGGTCTATGCTTAGTTATAGTTTTTTCGTATTCTAATCTAAGTTTTCTAGATGCTAATACTCCTTCGTAGGTACCAGGAGAATCTAACTTGTTTACGTCTTGAACTTGAACAACTTTAGATTTAATATCTAATTGATCTAAAACATGCTTAACCTCTTTAACATTTTGAACTACGTCATCAGCAAAGTACATATCATTATATCCTTCTGAAAACTTTTTAAGCATCCACATTGCTTTAGCTTCTCCAGTACTATTACCTAATCCAGTAATATTCTTTAAAGGTATGTTTAATCCTAAAGATTTTAAAAACTCTTGTATATGCGGAACTGCTTCAGGTGGTCTAGCTGTTAATATAAACTGATCTTTAGTTCCATATTTTTTAGCTCTATTTAAAGCTTTTTGGAAAAATGGACCTGGTTCACCTTCTTTAATAGTGTTAAATTCTGAAAAATCAAACTTACCTCCTCTATCTAATATTTCTTTTCCTTGAATAGCAAATTGCTCAGCATCTAATCTAATTTTTTCATAACCACTAACAAAATTATCCATCTTAGCAACTAAGTCTTCTGGCATCACATCTTCTTGTTTTAATTTATCAGTCTTAACCTCCATGAATCGTTCGCCAAACATAGTTCTAAACCCTGGTTTATTACCTTGAACAGCAGCGTGATTCTTCTCCACCATTTTATCTAATAAAGATCTTTCTTCTCTAGCCTTATTTCTTTTTAACGCTGTTTCTAAAGATGTTTCAACAAATAACATACTAGCATCATATCCTTTGTCTTTAAACTCATTAACAAGTTTTTCCATAGCTTTTATAGAACCACCAGTACCATCAACAACAACCCCATCAGCATCGCCTTTATACTTCATCATTTTATCTTTAGCTATTTGTCTAGCTTGATGTTGTAATTTACCTAAAGTACTTCTTTGCTCTTTAGTTAACTCATTCATATTCTCTGGTAAACCATGGTTTTTCTTTAACCACTCTAAGGATATATCTTGATTAACTATTTTAAACCCTTGTTTTTCTAATTCTAATTTTTTAATAACATTACTTTTACCACTACCAGCACCACCTGCTAAAAATACTACTTTCCTTTTTGGTTTTGGTTTACCATCAATATTAGGTATTCTAGCTTTAACTCCAGATTTACTATGTATTAAGGTACCATCTAAATCCCAAGTGCTCATGCCTATTGATTTTTTATCTTTCTTTCTACCTTCTTTTATAGCTTTATCATATGTGTTTGCAGCGTCTAATTGCTTAGAGTTCAATCTACTTTCAGCACCTTTCTTTATACCTTCTGGGAATATAGCGTTATTATACCTTCTTAAAGCTTCTCCTCTAGCTTGCATTTCAGCGTAAGTTTCAGTAGTACCAGTACTATATTCTTTTATTACTTTTCCTTTAGCGTTAAACTTTTGAAATGCCATACCAAAATCTGATATATTAGCATTCATATAGTACCTATAATCCATAGGATCTAAACCAGGCGTGTGATCTGGTGGTAACTCTGATTTATATAATACATTAACCGCCTGATCTTTAGATTTAGGGATAAGAGTCGTGTGATAATCTTTCAATGTTAAATCTAAAGCTTTCTTAAGAGATTTTTTAATAGCTGGATCTTTTTCTAATATGTAATCGTATATACGGTTCGCAACGTCTTTTGCTGGTGTTATATGCTCTAAAACCCACTTTTTCATATCAGTACCCCAAAGTTTCATTAATTCTTTTGGACTACCCTTTGGTAGTATAGCTAATGAAGCAGACTTCTTAATTAATCCTTTCATAGAACCCGAATGAATGTCTGCAAACGTTCTAACATGTTTGTATGTTACTCCCGTTGTTGCCTCGTTCATATGTAAGTCATTTAATATTTCCACGGCGCGCTTTAAAACTTTTTTATTAAATTCAGCGTTTTCATAAAGCTTTTGACGACCCGCTTCATTAAAAGATTTAGCCCCAGGTTTAAATCCAATATCAGCAAAAACATTAGCTTTAACACCGGGTCTATTTGAAGGGCCTCTTTCTATACCTTGATATATTTTATTTGTTTTAGGTAGACTACCTAACATTTCGTTAACATGCGAGACATCTCTCCACACACTAGTTCTGTTTATTTCAGTAGGTAAACCAGCTTCCATAGCCTCTATGGTTCTCCATTTTCCATAACCACCTGGGCCAGTTGTACCATCTAAAAACGTTGCTTCATATACACCCTTCCCAAATTCAGCCTCTAATTTTTCCGCGAGTAAAGCGTCTGTATACTGTGCTTTTCTCATGTAATCTTTACTAGCAAAGGTGTCTTCTACACGTTCATAACCGTGTTTCATTTCTATAGCAGATCTTTCATTTGGTAAAAATATAGTTTTACCAATTCTAGTTGCTAGACGTACCTGTGTGAGACCTTCTATATCTAATTTTGTTTTTAGTTCTTTACCTATTTTATCAAGATCTTTCATAGATACACCAAATTCATAACCTCTATATTCTTTAAAGTATTCTTTAAAAGATTGTTCTATAGGATTTTTAATACTTTTATCTTTTACATTCGCGTCTAGTATTTCGCGAAACTCAGGTGTTTGTATTTCTGCAAAAAATCTACGTTGATCTTTACTTTTTTGAACACCTAAGGTTTTACTATATAAAGCTGGTGGTTTACCTGCGCTAACTTGATCTGCAATATCTTTAAGAGAAGGAGCTTTTTTAACTTGTTGAACAGCTGTAGCCCTAACAACTTGATTCATTAAAGCTTTCTGTTTTTGACTATGAGACCTGTCTTTCTTTATTTCAAATATTTTCTTAAAATCAGTTTCAAACTGTTCAATAGATTTGTTTACTTTATTAAGATTAGTTTGTAATTTATCTACTCTTTCCCCAGCCCTCGTATAGACATCTAAGTTATTAGCAATATCTAAACCTTCTTTTGCAAGTTTCTTTCTTGCTCTTTCTGTTCCTTTTATTTCTTCAGATATTTCAAAAGCTTTATTTTTGTTTAAAGTGTATTCATTTAATCTTTTACTTCTTACATACACACCATCTTTTAAAGTATACAAAAGTGGTTCGTGCTCAAGTTTTGTCTGAACACCCATAGCTTTACCTACTAATTTTTTTGGTGGTTTATATTCACCTACCAATTCACCCTCTCTTACAAATGTTTTTTCTGGTACAACTGTTTCCGGAAACGCTGTTTCAATAATAGTAGATGTTTCTTTTGCTATATATTCGTTTATAGCTTTAGAATCAGGTATTGCTAAATTTTGCGCTGCGCTTTTTTGCATCTTCTCAAACATAGCCTCACTAACACCAAACTTATCTACGATAATATGTTTTTCTAACCCCGTACCTCTATATTGCTCACCTGCTTTTTTATAACCTAACAACGCATCTGTAGGATCTAGTCCTTCTGCACTTACTTCCTTTACTATACTCTTATCTAATTTTAACGCATCAGCTGCTATTATTTGCGGTCTTATTCCTTTTTTCTTTTTCTCAGTTGGTGTAATCTCTAACTCAACACCTTTTACATCAGCCACGTCAAATCCAGCCTCACGTAAAACATCTAAACTTTGTTGGAAAGGTTGACTACCCTTCTGAGCTCTTCTTAATATATTACCTAGTTGTGGTTCTAATCTAGATCTTAGATAATAACCAAATGGTACGTTAGGATCTTTATAGCTATTTAAAATCTTAGTTAATTGCTCATTTAAACTTGACTCGAATTCTACATAATCAACATCTCCTTTAGCATCAAATTTTCTTTTCTTCCAATTACCAATAGTACCCATGTTATTTTCTATCAAGATACCACGTTGCCTAGACCACGTTTCCATATCTTTAACACGCTGCGCTTTTGCTTCAAATGCTTTACCACTCTTCTTCGGCATAGCCTTGATCTCATTCCTTAAACTAATTATTTCATCAGCTATAGCTCTATCGTAAGTATACTTATCGCTTTTCTCAATAAATTTTCCATCTACAAATTCTTCTCTTACACTTACTGGATCTATTTTTTCTTTATATTTTTCATATATCCCATCAAAATCAACCCTTGTTTTTACATCTTCTATAGTCTCAACTGCTTTCTTATTAACATCAGAATGTTTAACATTTTTATTTATTGCATCAATCTTCTTGTTAATCTTTTGTATCTTTCCTTTATTCTCTTCTCTTTCCTTATCGCTACCAGCCATTAAAATAGTTTTTTGATTTTGCAATTTAGTTCTTGCTACTTTCAAATCTCCAGATCCTAATGATCTTCCAGTTTTGCTATCAACAACTTCCATAGCTGTCGTTGTATGTCCTGTCTCTTGCCAATCTATAACCTTATCCAACTCACCCATTAACTCTTCTGTTTTACCAGCTTTTCCTTTACCTACAGATTCCAAGTAATCGTTAAACCATCTAACAACATCTTTTTCTTTTGTTAAATCATATTTATGCCCAGCTTCTTTACCAATGCTTCTAATCCAACCACCAAGTCTTGCGTAGGCATTTGAATCTTTTAATTTATTATAATTAGCTTTATCTGCTAAATTTTCTTTTATATAGCTAAATAACTCCCACTCTTTTATTCTTTGATTATTAATCTCATGCCCAGCATCATAACCCTCTTCTTTCATTGCTTCAGCTAACGTAAAGTTTCTTCCTGTCTTTGGATTAAAAGATTCTATTTCAATTTGCTCAGCTATCTTATTTAATTTCCCTAGAAAATCTCCTTTAAACCTAGCGTTTTCAGTAAAGTTTCTAAATGTAAATTCATGGCCTAGTTCATGGGGTGCTATACCTGGAGAATATTTTTCAGCGTTTACCCTTATCTTTCGCTTATTAGGATTTTTAGGATCAATTTTCCATTCAGCATTATTTCCCATTGGTTTCTCACCAAATTTTAATTTGTCATTGTGTACAACATCAACTTCTAAAGTAATCCCTTGTTCTTTAGCTTGTTTTATATATGGATCAAAATCATTAGCAACTTTTTTATCTGCGGTTAAAGGATTTAAATAACCTTGAGCACGTTGAACTTGCTGTATTCTACCAGTCATATTACTGTGAACCTCTAAGTGTTTATTGTACTCTGCTAATCCTTTGTCTCCTAAATTCTCTGTTATAGCTTGTTGAGATTTTTTACTCCAAAACCCGTTATCTTTTATTACCTTCTCGAGATTTAAACCTTTACCTTTTGCTGTTTGTATCGCTAAGTTAACTTGCCCTTGTGCTAATCCCCAAGCTTTTCTTTTTGTACTTTTTAATCCGTTGTATGTTTTTAAATCAGCAAATCCTTTAAAACTTCCCATACCCATAGCCCATCCAAAAATTCCATTCTCAATCACCCTTTTTTCTATATCATTATATTTGCCATAATGACCATTAATAAAAGTAGAATATTCTTCGGATCCTCTAGCGTGATTAACAAGAGCAGAAAAATTATCTGCTACTTCTACAGATGTTGCAAATGATGCTGGGGTATATAAAAACTTTTGATATAACGTACTAGATAATGGACTCCAACTTTCAAACAATCTAGCTGCTGGTTGCATAATTTTACCCATTCCACCAAAAGCAGCTCCAATAACATAACCTTGTTTATCACCAGCCACCCGTTCGTGAACAATACCCATTTTTATACCTTCCATACCCATAGCACCAACTATACCACCTGCTTTGTTAAAAAAGCTCGGTACTACTTTTATATTATTAGCTTTAACATACGCGTTGAGGGCTTTGCTACCAGTTAATCCTGTACCCATTTTCGTACTGTAATCTACAGCTCTAGCGGTTATCCTAGGTTTAGATAACACTCTACCAGCATACATATATTTTGAAGAATTTAAAAAACTTAACCATTTTTGTGAGTTCTTAAGCATTAAAGCTTGCCCACCGATTATATCCATAGCGCCTGATCCAAAACCTGTTCTTATATATTTTCCTCCTTTCAAAATTTGTCCTCCTCCACCCAAAGCAAATAATTCGGTTAAAAATCTAGCGCTACCACCAGCTGTTTCAGCTACAGTTTCCCAACCTTTACCTTCAATGTATTTATCTTCTTCTTCGTTTAGACGCCATCCCATTTCAGAATATAAGTCTCCTTTTTTTCTTCTAATATCTATATCTGTATGTTTAGGTTTGGATGCTCCTGTACGCACTGCTTTCCAATTATCATCTTTCAAACTAGCCCATTCCCCTCGTAAATTAGCCTGAGCAAATTTGGCAGCACCAAGTTTTGAGCCACTAAAAAACCAAGGCGCAAATGATTCTGCAGCTCTATCAAGAAATAACGAACCGGCTTTCTGGTCATCATCTAAAACACCCTCATTAAGAAGTAGCATTCTTCTTAGCGCCTCATGGTCTTCATTGTAATCAACCATATCAGCTTGATATCTTTGTATTTTTTGCGCCCAATCTTCTTTTGCTTTTTCTATACGTGCTTTATATACTTGTTCAGATTCACCTTTCTTTCTTCTAGCTTCTTCTATAGGCAATATGTCTTTATAGTCCATAGAGTGTGCCTCCACCATATCTCTAAAAGATTTTTTAACCGTCATCTTTTTACCTCCAACGTCAAGTCCTAAACCTGAGAAACCTCTTGTGGTAACTTGATATTCACCTACTTCATCTAAATCATTATTTAACGATGTTAGTGCTAGTGCGCTTCTTTCATATTCATCTTTTAGTTGAGCATACTCATATCCTTGGTACTCTTCTTGTTTACCATAAATATCCATTTCAACTACATTTCTCTCACCCTCTGCCTCTCTTAATGCTCTTCCTTCTTCATCGTCTGCGGCTAATATTTGTCTACCCGTACGTAAATCTATAAGATAATTTGGTTTATTTGTCTTCTTTTTTAAGGCTTCAAAATTCGTATATTCTTTAAGTCTATCTTGTTCACTTAAATTACCCTGCATTATCTTTTCCCACGAATTTGCTATTAAAAGATTATCACCCGTAAATGTTTTTATATCTGTTTTTCTATAGTTATTTTGCCAATCGTAATAATTTTTATGATGTTTACCAAATAAATTATAATCTTGAATAGTTTTAGCGGAATGTATATTAAATTGATCTTTCTTTTCTTCTTCTAATTTTAAATTAAAAACACCATCTATTGCGTTATTTATCTCTTCATTATTTAAACTATTATACTTTGAACGAATATCTCCGCTAAGTAATCCAAAACCACCAAGATTCGCATGCATATATTTTTTTAAGTACTGTTCCGGATGCTCTCCTGATAACTCTAGATTTTGTAAAGTTTTTTTATCTTTTAATATGTGATTTAATTTCATCTGTGGATCCAAAAACATCGCGTTTAGTTCTTTGTTTAATGCTTTTGTTTCCTTTGATTTTTTGGCATTTATTTCTTTTAATTCTTTCTGTTTATCTGTTTCCTCCTCTTCATCAACTATACCTTCTTTTTGTGCTACCTCATCCCAACTAACACCCCCAATAGTTTTACTCTCATCTTCTTCAACTATATTTTCAAACTCATCTTGTGTAACATTTTCATTTTCCTTTGCGTCCTCTACAATATTTTGACTTTGATCTTTGTTGAGTTGAACTACATTCTTAGTAGAAGGATTTATACCTTTTAAAATATTATCAGTTACAGATTCTTTTGGCGATAAATTAAAATTTAAAGCAACTTTCTTTTTACTATCTTCTTCTAATTTCTTTTTTAACCAATCTTTATGTTCAGACGTGCCTTTTTCACCCTCCCACACATCTGCAGTGTCAGGATTATCTACCAATACATTTTGTTTTAATGGAGATGATTTCTTTAACATACTATTACGCGTTAGGAATTTGTGGTTGCGCTTCTTTTATAGCGTCTTCTTGTTCTTTCTTTTGTTTCGCAATTTTAGCATCTGTCATACCTGTTGAATGTACTTCACCATCGAAAGTAAATTCTTTTCTACCTTCTTTAGCAGCTTCAGCTTTGTCTTTTTTAAATCTTTCTTTTATTAATTCATTCTGCTTTAACCTCATTAAATCTAATTTACCCTCTTCATAACCCATACCTTTCCACCAAGCATTTTCAACCTTATAGGTATAATATTCTTTCACAAGGGTTCTCAGTAATTTTATATCGAAGAAAGGACTATCTTGATTACAGATAGCATCGACTAATCTTAATCTATCTAAATCATCTATTTGATCATGCCAATAATTTTTATCACCTTTTCCTAAAGGTTGATTAAATTCCATCTTATCAAAATCAAAACCACCATAATTAAGGTTTTCAATATTTGGGTGTTCATATAGATGACGTCTGAATGTACTTCCATCTTCTAATATATCATCATCCCAAGCAAACTGAAGAACTAATTGATCTTGTTCTTTTGAAGCTGTACCATCGTTATTACCAAACAATGTATTTATTTTATAATTTATATTACCTAAAGGAGGTTTAACAGCTGCTTTATCTTGTCTAGCTTGTGTAGCGTCTTCGTTTGTTTGGTTTAAATAAGCTAAGTATTCAATAGCTTTTAAATTACTTTTTATAAATATATCTTTGTTTCCATCAATAACACTTACAAAACAAACGTTACCATAAAAATCAAATACTATAGCATAATAACCACCTTCTTTTATTATATTACCATAATAATCTACTCTACCTAATTTTACGTCTTCTTTCTCAGCAAGTGAAATAACTAGATCAGGATTTTTACAATAAATTTGAGTTCCAAAACTAATTTGTTGTTGAGAATTTCCTTTAGACATTTGACTTTCGGTTTCAAAATGATCTTCAAAAAACTCTTGCATGTTATCTTTTATAACTTGCACGGTTTGTTCCATAGTAGCTAAACGAGTCATAATTTCTTTTTCTGCCGCTTTGTCATTATTTTTTAAAGCTGTATATAATTCTTCTTGCCAAGCTTTAACTTGCCTCATATATATATCTATATATTCTGGACCTAATGTAAATGGACTTCCTGTATCATGGATTTTTCGTTGATTATCTCTTAACAATTGATCTTGATACTTTCTGTCTTGCATAGATTGTGGTTCAACCATTTTAATATCTAATTGCAATTCTTCCCAGTTCTTTCTTCTTTGAGCTTCAGCTAATATATCCATACCAGCATCAGTAATAGCTTTTTGTTTTGCTAAATGTTCTTGTGGCGTTGCTCCTAACGCTCCTCCTTGATCTAATTGTTTTAGTGGAGACGGAGTTTTTAGTTTTTTCATATCAATATCGATTAAATTATAATTAACTTTATAGTGTTTGTCATCTAAAATAACAGCATCTTCTCTACCAAGTTTAAGTAGATCTTGTGCTAGTGTACCAGTATAAGTTGAGTTTTTACCTTTATATTTAAACATATATGTAGGTATACCAGAATCAGAATATCCTAATTTATATATATCTTCTTTTAATCTTTCATCACTACCTATGAATGATCCAGCAATATTTCCAATGCTACTAATACCATCCCACATTTGTTTATCGCCAGCTTTTTTATCCGCTTTGTGTCCAGCAACTTCTCTAGCTTGTTGTCCCATTAAGGTTTCACTTTTTCTCATACCTTGTTCTGCTGACCACATTTGTCCTTTGCCTTTTAACGTTTGCACATCCATTGCGCCTTGGGCTTCTGCCATTTGTAATTTAGAGGCCTCTGTCATTTCCGCCATTTGTAATTTAGATGCTTCACCTAATCTTGCAGATTGCAATGCTTCGTCTGCGCTTAATACAGTTTTTTGAATATCCATATCCGCTTGATTAGCTTGTGTATCTAATCTACTTTGTTCACCAGCTTGTGCCATAGCTATTCTACTACCCTCACCAGCTGTTGCCATAGATATTTTTTGACTTGCATCAGCTGCTAATTTTTGATTAGCCGCTTCTTGAGAACCAATAGATGCTGAAGCTTTTTGAGCTTGCAAAGCTCCTTGGTTTGCCATTGATTGTGCTAATGCAGCAATACCAGAACCACCAGCGGCACCTTGCATTTGAGACATAATATTAGCTTGTTGTTGTTGATTTTGTTGGGCTTCAAATTCTGCTTGCTGAGTATTAACCGTAATATCTTCAAAGGCATTTTCCATACCTTCGTATTGGTTTTTCATGCCTTCATAAGCATTCTTTTGTCCAGCAAATTTATTTTCCATTTTACCAGCATAGACATTTTCTGCTCCTTCGTATACATTTTCAGCGTCAGCAAATTTATTATCTAAACCTTCAAAAGCATTTTTAGCATCTTTAAATGGATTAGAAGTATCTATATTCTTATAATCATTTTGCATTTGCTTTAGCTTTTCCCTTGCCGCCGCCTCTTTTTTCTTTGCTTTTCTTTTTTTAGACGCACCGCTAATACCTTTAGCTATTGCTACACCACCGGCTACTACTAATGCTGCTGTTACTGCTCCCATATTATAAATTTTTTGTTATTTCGTGAGATGAATTATCATCTACGTGCCATCCCATTTTTCTGTGTGTTTCAATTAAACTTTTGGTTCTACCTATAGTAAACATATGCTTATATCCCCAATCCCTACACATGTTCTCAGCTTCTTTTATTAATAATTCTATAGCTGTTTTTCTATCATCTTCTCTATAATCCGGATCTGAAACAACCCACTCAAACAATACAGCGTCGGAATTTGTTTGATATAAAAATCCAGCGACTATAGGTTTATTATTTTTTTCTATCATAAGCCCACCTGTACCATCATCTGGTAAAAACCCTTTAGCGGGATTCTCCCAATTAGGCCAAGCTTTCCACCAAGATAATAAAGTGTCCCAATCATCCTTTCTAAGATGTCTTGTAATAAGTGTGTCTTTTACCTGAGACCTAATCTCTTTTATCTTTTCTAATAATTCTTTTTCCATGATTTTATTTTATTTAATTAGTAATTATATAATCACATATTTTATTGATTATCTACTACTATCAGTATAACCTACAGCCGTAGCAAATATTTCAGATTTTAATGTAGAGTAATTTCTATATTCAACTTCCAAAAAATATCCTACAATACCAGAGTAATTTCCCCTTCTATCTTTACTAAATAATAGATACTTGTTACCCAAATCTAAATTGCTAGGCATGTTAGAAGTAGGTACTTTAACGTCAATAGTATCATTATTTCTATTAACGTGCGTTACTTCACCTAATTTTTTTGTTTTTGTATTCAAAGTGCTATTAGGATGATTTTTACCTGCTTGAGCATTATGGGTTCTACAATAATAAATAGTATCTCCTTTTTGTAAAGAAATATTTATTGACGATTGAAGAGATAAAATTCGTGTTGGCATAGTTTAAAATTTATTATATTGATACTAATGTCAAAAAGTTGTTTAAATTTAATTCTGGGTTTATATCAGAAGTTCCAAAAAATCCATTAGTGATTATTAACTTTATTTGAACCTTACTATAAACCGTAACAAATCCTCCAACATAATCGGCAGCAGATATATTAACACTATCTGCTGTTGGTGACACAGATATTTCTACGTTATTTAATTCCCATCCACCCAAATCTGATATATTATCCGCATCTGTGAGTATTTCATCTCCAGCATTATCATATTCTTTAGGAAGAGGTGCGCTTTCATCAGTATAAGCAGAATCCCAATCTACAAAGGTTTTACTAGCATCAAATCTAGGTTGTCTATTAATTCCAATTGCTTTGTCATCAGCTACAGTTATAGTCCAAGTATAAGCAGTTGTTTCACCTTCGTAAAGTGTTATTGGATTATTTTCAAGCCAATCACTAATACTTGCATTTGTTATTCCACCACCTACCGCATAAGTTCCGTTTTCAACTCCACCTGTAATTTGAGCATCTGTCAATGTGTCCGCTTCCGACTCTAGCGCAGGTCTATGAACTACATAAGCAACACTGTCTTTTATGAGTTCAAGTGTCATAGTTGTTTCGGCTAAAACATCTTCATCAACTACAACAGGTACCGTCTCCGTTGTAAAACCTTCTTTATCTGTTGTTTTTACAGGTGCATTAGTAAGTATTCTTGTACTTATAGTGTTAGCCGTAGTGCTTGCTGGTATTTTTACAAAAGCATTAAACGTACCATATCCAACCCCCGGTGTAGATTTGGGAATTGTACCTGTTAAAAAACTAGTTTCACTTTTAAATCCACCACCTTTAAAGTCGTAAATATTTTTATTAGTATCTTGTACTAACACTTTAAATTTAGTACCAGGAACTCCATTTACAGTTATTTTTTTTATACCACCTTCTAATCCTATTGTTCTACCATAATCAACATTATATATTTTATAATCTTCTTCTGTCGTAGCAACAACTTCTTTTCTATTTACCTCGACCTCTTTTGATGTTGCTCTAAACGTTATTACATTTGATGGTTCGCTAACTGGATTTTCTTTTGGAAAATTATAAGAAATATTAAATATTTTCTTTATTATATAATTATTATCGTTTGTAAATGTATTAATAGAAACTTTATATTTACTATTATTACCACTTATATCATATGTTGGCTCTTGTTCAAAATAAAATCCATTAGGAACTAAAAATGTTTTTGATAACACTTGCTGAAGACCTCCATTGCTTGTTATTTTGTAAGTAATAGAATTACTTGAAGTGTTAGTAGATAGTGTTGTTCCGCTAGAAGATGTAGATTCTAAAACGTTATTATCGCGTGTAGTAATACTTGTGATTTCTAATGTGTTGTCTACGCGCTTTAGTCTACCGCTAATTGGTAAATAAATATTTGTAATTTCAGATGTTATTGGTTGTTCACTAAATACAATCTTTACTAAAACGTTTTTGCCAATGTTGCTATAAGACATACTAGATATTAAATCATGTAACACTCCGTGAGTAAAATCTGTTGCGTCAATAACATAATTAGGTTTAGGTTGAATAATTAATTCTACACTTTCTTTTACAGGTTTGCCAATAGTAACCGCTATAGATTTGGGTTCTATTATATAGTTAACAGTTGTAGTATTAGATCTTAATATTAATTTTGCCATTTTATTTATTTAAATTATCCACCCTAATCCTTGTGCTGAAAATTCTTTAGAATCAAATTCATCACCAGAATTAGCGTCTTCATCTCCACGAATATAATTATACCATTTATTTTCTTTATCTAAAAACTCTTGTAAAGCTCCTTCTTGCATATCTGTAAACAAGTTCTCTACATACCATCCTTCTTTATCCCAATTGTCAATATATTTTTCAAATTGAAAAGCAGTTCCTGTAAGTATAGGTCCATCATGTAGTTCGTATTCATTAGAGTGCATTCCTGTATTACTTGACACTTTGGCTTGGTCTCCTTCGTAATTTAATGTTTTATAATTTTTAACACTTCCTGGATCATCATTAAATAAAACTTTTAACATAGAATAATGTGGAGGTATTATATCACTTAAATTACCTTGATAAAATACATTTCTAGGCATAGTAAATGTCAACTCATCATTTGTAGAAATAAAAATGTTATTACTAGTTTGGATTCTATTAGTGTTATTATCCACGCTTTCTACAACTGTACCATAAGGTATTCCGTTACCTTCGATATTCATTCCAATCAAAATTTCACCAATATTTGAATTTGCAAATGATATTTCATTATCATTATAAACAGGAGAAGTAGCATACTTTCCTTCTGTAATCAAATCTAAATTATGTTGATATAACTGAGCAATACTGTCAAAAGGTAAATAATAATCAATACCCCAAGTATCTGTAATATTATTAAGAGGTGTATTATTACCTATAGAAAATATTTTATTATAAGGAGCTGTATAATATACATTTTTATAACTTATACCTCCTTGATGTAAAAATGATTTGAAACTTTCCCATCCTCTTTTTTGCTCTGAATAACTTAAAGTATAAGCTTTAGGTGTTTTAGTTTTATTATCAACTGTCTCTAAAGTAATATTATAATGCTTTTTATTATCGTTATAGCTTCCAATAATATTGTTTGCTTCTTTAAAATTATCTTTAAACCAATCTTTCATGCCATAATCAGATATTGGTGTTAATCCATCTCTTGATAATCTTAATACTGCTCCTCTAGTTTTATCAGTAAAATATACTCTATAAGATTCACTAGCAAAAGATTCTGGATTTTTAGATATACCGTATTCACCTACAAAAGGAACTGTTTGACCAAGAACTCTATTTGTGGCTGTTAAATTCGTGTTCCCGCCAGCATTGAATAAAGCGTCTTTATTAGCTAATATTTTGAATACTTTATTTTCACAAAACGTAACAAGATCTGTATCTCTAGCGAATAGTTTTTGAATAGTACCATTTATTGGATTTATATCTTTTGTTATTGGTTCTGCTTGAATAAATTGATTTAATCTATTTACACCACTTGTAGAATTATAAATTCCAGAAAATATTAAACTAGAACCACGTCTTTCTTCCATGTATTTTTCTGCTAAAGGCATAGAAGCTTTTACACCTTTATCTATAGTAACAGCGTTATAATCGTCTTTAATCCTGTTTGATTCTACGCCGTTAGAATATGTGTAGCAATTGAAATAAGGTAAAGTATGTTTTGCACCCCAATGTAAATCTCTTTTTAATTTTGCTCTAAAAATATCTATGGATTCTGCTACTGTTACTATAATATATTCTTTATCTTTTTTGCCTCCGTAAAAAGCACCTTCTCCATCCCAAGATATTTTTAACATATCACTTGGCGCTAATTCTATCGGAGTACTACCTGCGTATTTTAAAGGTTGATCAAAATAAATGGTTTCTCCTTGTATAGCTACTAATACTGCTACTCCACTCCCTGTTGGATACGCCTCTATGATTGCTCCGACGGGTATTATCTCTTCTCCTCTCCATCCGTAATCATGTAAGTAAGATTGGGTTTCTAAAGTAGTGTTTGGATCCCAATGATAATCTATTGAATCTGGTGTAAGTCTATCACTTCTCCATCTTCTTAGATTAATAGGGTATGTAGGACTAGCAGCATAATAAATATCTAACCCAACATCTTCCATTGGTTCTGTTTCCCATATGGCTGGATTATTACTAAAAGTATCCTCAACATCCTCTCCCCTATATGGCGTTACTATTTCTATATAAGTACCGTTTAATCCTGCTTCGTGTAGTCCAAAGTGTTGACCAGTTCCTAAGTTAGTCGCTAATTTACTTTGATTAGTTGTTGGAGCTGTAACACTTTCATAGTTCCAATAACTACTTAAATTGTAAAAAGCAACAGGTTCTACCGTACCACCATCTTTTTCAGCTGGATGATAACCACCTTTCCAATGAGAAGGTGCTGCTTGAGTTCCGTTTCCAGACCAATAAACTTTTGGCCCCATTTCTATATTACAATCACCATTACCATCAACATGTTTTGTTAATGGGTGAAATCCACTATTACCATTAACAACATCTCCTATAATTTTATCTAAAGTTAAGGTTATTCTTAACCTATAATTATATAGAGACCCACCAGTTAAAACCTCGTGTACTTTTGCATAATCTGTAAAAATATCAGATATAAAAGCTTGTTTACCAGCTACGCCTCCGTGTCCTCCTAAATATGTTGGGCCAAAAGGTGGTAATAAACCCTCACCTATTCCTGCTCCACCCACCGTAGTACCATCTTTTTCCCAGCCCCAAGTACCTCTAGGTGCTTCATAATTATATATTAACTCTGGTTCTGATGCTGACGTAATAGTATATATTACTTCGTCTGGATCAGATCTAAATCTAAATTGAGTACCTACAGTTGCTAAAGCTTCAGCAAAAGGAATTTCATTTTCTTGATGGGTTATCATTTCGTGACTTCTATGTCTATGATCTTTTTGGCCTATTCCGTAAAAAGAAATATGCATTTTTGTAACACCATCTTCCTCCCATATACCATTACCTGAATATCCTTTAGCGGCTCCAACTTTATCAAAGAACCAACGCTCTGTAGAGGCGTGTCCCGGAGGCCAAGTGCTAGATACTAAATTTCGGCCGTAATATAGCATTCTCCAATTATGTCTTAACTTTTGTATAGTGTCTTTACTCCATTCAGATGCATTTTGATCATCAGTAATAGCAAGACCTGCTGATGGATTTCCTATATATGTATCCCAATTGCTGCTTCTGTTGTTATAAAGATCTCTTTGATCACCCCATATAGCAGGAATTTGATATGGATTAGCTGGCGGAATTTCTTTCATACAAGCAGCGTTAGGAACACCTCCATGATTTATAATAAGTAATCCCGCGTTCCAATTAGCTCCATGTTGTATATGCGGTCCACCAGAAGGACCACCAAAACTCGTAGTCCCTCCCGTATCCCAAGTTGTGCCAGGTACCCAACTTGTATCTATTGTTGTATTTGGTGCCCAGTGATCAGGCGCAAATGATGGCCAACCGTAATTGTTTTGGGCTACTACAGGCCATTTAGGAACTATATTTCCATCACCATAAGCGTATCCTTGATATGTACTGGCGTACGTTGGAAATATTGAATTAGAACTATATACGCTACTAGCATGCCAGCTTGGTCCAGTAGGCCAGTTATATGGATCTGTGGGATAGGATTGAGCACTTTGATCTGATATCGAACCACCATTACCATGTATTGGGAAAATACCTGTAAACGTTGCATTGCCTACAGTAGAACTAAAACTACTTACTTCATGTTTTCTATGGCCAAATGGAAATTCGTATCCTCCGTGGTGATCTTTCCAAAAAGGATGAGTACCTGTTTGAGCAATTTGGGGATCTGCAAAAGGAGGACCAGCATTATTATCTTCTGCGGGATCAAACGCCGGAGGTAAATAATTATAATTTACATTAAGAGAATCTAAATATGTATCAGCACAATCTATACACCCTTGATACCAACGACCTTTAGTTGCTTGCGCATCACCAACCGTTCCACTTTTATCTGTTCTCCAATCTTGTACACCGGGATGTGCAAAACATAAATACTTAATTTCTTTAGCCATCAAAACTTGGTATTTTTCTGAAGTCTTGGCTTGTGGTTCTATTATATTCGTTGTTGCAACGGAATCTCTATGTATTTTTACAAAAAATCTTCCTTCAAAACGCGCGTTGTCCCGTCTTGTTTTTGTTCTAGCTTCTAAAGATAATCCTCTAGCTAAAGACAAATCATCTTTTGGTTCACAAAACGCCATGTCTTGTCCCATTAATTTTTCTAATGATATTCTAACTAATTGTTCTGCTTGACCTGGTACTTCTATTTCCTGTTCCACGTCTACTCCATTAACCTCAGTAGTTTCTGTATATGTTTCCGCAGGAGCGCCAATATAATTAACATTAGCAACTCCATACCAATTTGATTTATTAATAGAACTACTACTCCAAGCATTATAAGAGGAAGGAGTAGATTCGCTTTGTACCATTCTAACCTCAGCGTTATCTTTTGAAGTTAATCCAGCTAATATAGATTGATCAAAATATTCAGCATAAATATCTAAATATAATCTATCTGGTAATGGTAATCCTGTTGAGTGAAACATACCAGAATCCCATCCGCCAACTCTATCTCCCACGCCCCACCCAGGTGGAGGTAACATCATAGGTATTACACCCCAATATTGTGTTTCTTCTTTTATAAATAATGGTGCGTTGTTTTTTATATCTAAAATTTTATACTTAGCATCAAAGTCTACAGGTTTGTCATTTCCATGTTGCTTTTTTAATATTATTGTTCCACCTTCTTTTACTTTATTTCTTTCAGAAGAAGGAAAAGACAACCATATTCCACCGTCTTCCGCGTCATACCATCTATCCATAGATAAATTATAATATTCGTTAGACGTTTCTTTTATATAAAAAGTATAAGATTCAGCCCAATCAGGTGATGGTGATTGCATCTCAACTGCAAGTCTGCTCGAAAGTTTAGCAGAAGACTTCTCTATTTTTATTGATCCACTTTTATTAGTTAATACAGGTGTCTCTCTACCATATCTATCTCTGTAAACAATACCTAATTGATATGTACGCATTGACTTAAGAGACTTCATAGGATACTTAGGTTGATTGGTAAATCCACCTCGTGAAGTAGTTAAAGCGCTCGCTACGTAAGTTGCTGCGTCTGTAGAATGATCTACTTCGTTTACAGAAACTAAAAAAGCAGGTTCTATATAATCATCTTTATCGTCAAATAAATTATAATTTTGTAAATAATTAGCATAAATTAATCTATTAGCTGTTATCTCTTGTCCTAACGCTACTCTAGGTACATTGTCCCAAGGACGTAACATTTGATTAGATGGTACAACCTTATGTATCAATTCAGTAGTAATTGTATAATTTCCTAAATGTGTACCTGTTCCGGGTTTATTCTGAGCAAGTCCTATATCTGGATTTTTTCCAATTTCAAATGTTTCTACAGTATAAACGTTAGGTGAATTAGATTCTTTGTATAATAAATCTATTTCAACTACATCTCTAGGAATATTTTTAGGTCTCCAGTTTAATATTTTTAATGATCTTAAATTGTTTATCATTCCAAGATTATATCCTTTTTTAGGTAAATAATCAAATTTACCTGGAATAAAAGCTATTTCAGACCAAGGGCTAAATACAGAGTATTCTCCATCTTCATATCTATATCGATAAGCAAATCTAGGAAATTTAAATTCAAATATAGGATCTTTTTTAATTACAGATAGATTATATATTTGATTTCCGTTTAGAGTTAGTGGAAAATTAAAAGGTGTAGATGTTAATGTTATAACTGCACCACTTGCTATCCAACCGGAGCCTTGTTGTGATGGGTGAGTTGCTACTATTTTTACGTAACCTCGAACAGAAGCTGTTTGTGTAACACCCAGACTATTTGTGTAATTATGTTTTATAACAACTTTATAACCTTCCTCTAAATCTATAGAACGAGGTCCTCCAGTAAAATCAATGTGTATAAATATATCATCATCAACCATCTTTAGTTCTTTGTTTGAATTATAAAAACAAGACAATGCATTCCCTCCACCAATAGGAGTATTTTGAACAACAGAATTATTACCACTGTTATATCTAAACTGCATGTTTGAACTATAAAGATCTTCGCTCAGCACTATGTTTCCTGATACATTTGTATCTATGATTTCCTCATTATCTATATCCCACGAGTGCATTTCAAGACTAGGTGGCATTGTTGGACCACGTCTTATAACCGTTATATGCTGTTCTCTTACATATACTGGAGTACATGATTTATCAAATAAATCATTATAACTTGGTGGTACGATTGTATTGACAGTGGTGTTACTAGGTGTTACACTCGCTCCTCTAGTTGGATTTACTAAAGTACTATTATTTATATTTCCTGGTCCTGGCATATTCTAATTTGTTGTTTGATTTTCACCTCCACTAGTAGAGTTCTCTTCTCCTTCGTCAGCAATATTCATTAATTCCCCTGTTTGCGGACCCCCTAATTCGTGAACCATCATATGTAATGCATCTAAAGATATTGCATTTACCTGCATAAACTCCGCTAAACTACCCGGTGTTGCTCCAGGAGGTGGTGGAGGTGGAGGTGGTGGTCCTGGTGGGGGTGTAGTAGTAGTAGTAGTAACTAAAGGATTTACTACTAATGGACCTGCTGGAAGTGCTAACGGGGCGTTTGCTTGACTACAACAAGTGTTATAGTTCATGTTATCATGTTGACAATCGTATTCAGATGTATAAATACCATTCAAAGGATCTTTTTCACACGCACAAGCAGTCCAACTTGTGCAAATACAACTAGTGGGTTGTATTTCTACATCAAAAGTAAATGGAGCTTCTTGTTTAGAAAAAATAAATTCCTGCGTCATGTTATTGTAAACAGTGAAAACTTGTGGTTGAAACCAATCAGATTGTAGTACCCTTAATATATCTTCCCAAGCCCAACTCTCATCAATTTTTGGTGGTGGCCAACCTTTAATAATAACATTAGTATTCTGTGACGTTCCATATGCATTATACATATCATAGCTGTTTGTAAGTGTAATATTATCAGGTGGTGTTCCACCTAGATTTACACCCCATTCATATCCAGACGATTTATCTAATCTTAACATTACAGCTCCTTCTACTATTTCCCAACTACCATTTGAATTGCTTTCATCCGCTAATACTGCTACTTGAACTTTTTTAGTTATTGCACCAGATGTTAGAGGTAATTCATAATCACCAAACCCACGTGTTTGAAGTATTTCTAAGAAACTTGGACTTGATGTGTTCCAAGGAGAACCATATTGACTTGTGTGAGTTCCGCCATAACTCCAATTACACCCAGTCCAAGGAAGAGATATACCATCGTAAAAATATTCTAAAAATTTATCTTCAGGTCCGCCACCAATACAACTACCTAAATGTAAAGTTTCATCAAATAATTTTAAAAGATTATTTGCTGTTCCACTAGTAGCAGGAGATGTTGGTAAGAAATTTCCAATTGTAAGTTTATTTAATCTAATTTTTTTATCCCATGTACCACTAACGCCTGGATAAATACAGTCACCTTGTGTGCCGTAATAATTAGCATTACCCAGGGTACTAGAATATACGTACGAAGGGATTGATTGATTCCACCAGAACGAAGAAGCGTAATATCCTGCACTTGCTGGAGTTGATATAATTCCATCGACAAGAGCTTCAAACGCTTTGTGTGGAGCTGAAGTATAACTGGATAATGGTAAAAAGGTTAATTCATATAAAGAGTTTGAACAACCTTCATTTCCATAACCCGCCCCTGAACAACTCCATAAGAAGTTACAATTACCATCATCACAAGTAGCTAATGGATTATAGTTAGTTGCGAGTGGATCCATACATCCTGAAATACCAGTACAAGATCCATCTGGCCAACACGCATTAGGATCATAATTACAAGCAGTAGGATCCATACATCCTTCTACATAACAACAACATCCATCATCAACATTTGCTACGACTTGGGTTCCACTACAATCATGATTGTAATTTTTAGCATTTGGATCTGTACAACCATAAACTACTGCTATACACGAACCATCATCTACAGTAGCTGTAGGGTTGTAATTTGGTGCAATTGGGTCTGTACACCCAGGAATAGGACACTCTTTTTCAAACTTTATGCATTCAATAACCTCTTCTCCTAAACCTGTAACCTCATTTACATTTACAATTAGTCTTGTATGTTGATCGAAATGTTGGTATTTATACGTGGCAAAACCAGGTTGAGCTGGATTAATAAAATATTGACACCCTAATTTACTTCTTTTTATATTTATTTTTTTTGGTTCGGAATAATTATCTGTCCAGAAAATCATTCCATCCATAATATTTATACCTGTTATTTTTCTATCAGGATGAAAGTTTAATACTCTATCCGCAACAAAATACATGTCTTCTCCATCACATTCGTCATACAAATTATCAGGAAATTTTTTACTCATTCTTAAATTAGCAAAAGGTTTACCAGTACTTGGATTAGTGCTATAAGTAATTTCTTGAATAATTACGTCTTCCCGAATATTTCCTTGAGCATCAGGAATAACTATTGCCATAAAAGGTCTTAATTGAGCAAAATTTTCATAAACACTAACCCACCATTGCCCACATTCGCTCTCCCAATAACCACTACATTTAGTTCGGACTTTATATATATCAATTAATACAGGCGCTTCTTTTTCATCCCAATTGTCTTTAAGTGATTTTGTAGTATCGTATTCTATTATCCTATCCATCCAAACACCAGCGCTATTACACTCAGTGTTAATAAATCTATAAAGCATACCTGTTTCTTGATCAACAACAAACGCTATATGCCTATTTCCACCTAATCCACTTATATCGTAATACTTACCTTCAGGACCACCTATAGCTTCTGATAACTGTATATTACCTAATATGTTTTCAGCGGCGCCTACGTCTGATCCTTCAGATGTAGCTATCTCTATGTTTAAAGCTTCCCTATATAAACCGTTAGAGACCATTCTTTCATCAAGATCTTTCTCCATTCTTCCACCGGTAAAAGTGCGTTTGAACTCTGGCATATCTTAGTGTTTAATCCATTTATTTTTACCTCTAATTACTTGGGTAATTTCTTCAATTTTAATATTCGACAATCTTAATTTTGCTTTTCTTGTCTCTGCGTATCTTTCTTTTTTAAATCTAGCAACTATATATTCTGGGACATCAGCTCTAGCTGATAAACATCCATAAGCAATCCATTTATATATAGCTTCTTCAGCTAATTTAGGCACTAACATTTCTCCATCTGTACCTAATCCATCACTTATATATTTTAATATAATAGTTTTTCCAGATAAATTTGAACTAAAGTGTATTAATCCTTTAGCACAATCTATATACCAAGATCCATTAGTTTGAGCATATTGACCATCTAATCCGTATCTTTGCCCGGTATTTTGAAAATAATTATCAGCATCTACAGCTAAATTTGTAGTTGTTGATTGATCAATAGCAACTGAATTTCCACCTGAACTTTTATAATTATCCCAAGCATTTGAAGTTGGTGTAGTTGATTCAACCTCGTTTGTATACGAATTCCAAGTGCCAGCATTAGCAATTGCATCAGTTATACTATTGTTACTATTTCTTAATCGAGACCAACCAGAGTTATTACGTATTAACTGCCAAATCCCTGGGCTAACTGTAGTAAAATCCCAACCTGACCAATCTAATTGAGTACCACAATGATCTTCTGAATTAGAGTTTTGTAAACATAAACAATATTGATCAACATGACCAAACCATTTTTCCCAATACTCTTGTCTTTTAGCATTTGTATCAAATGAATTAGGATTAGCTATCATATATTGTTTTATATCAGTTGCTCCTGTATGTGTAGTTTCGTCAAGATCAGTAGTGAGAAAACTACAAGTTACATTGCTAGTGCATTCTAATTCTTGTGGTTTTAGTTCAGTTTTAGCATATTCATATGAACTAGAACTGTCACCACAATCATCACAATTATCACTATCTTGTTCTATAGAAAAAGGATTACTTGTTTTATTAGTAGGATATAATACATGCTCAATACCATTACTGTCAACAGATGTTAATTTAACATAGTTAACATAATCTTGTGGCAATGGCATTTTTAAGTTTGGACAAACTTCAATTTCTTGAGATTTACAAGATTTAAGCGTATCATAACTAAGTTCAGCTAATGCCCGGTGCGCATGAAAACTAACGTCCGCTTTTAATACCGCTCCTAATATTTTTCCTTCACCAACATATGTGGCTGTGAAGTTATCTATTACTTCATCTAAACTTAAATATTGATAATCACCGTAAGCGCTACCGGAATAATAAGTTTGTTGTGTTTGGTTTAAGTATCCTGGCATATTTATTTATTTTCTTGTTGTAAGTTTAATGATTCTTCTGCTGCGGCTGCTTGATATAAGGTTGGATCTTCAATAGATATACCAGCTAGTTTTAATATTTTAACAATAACATTTGATTGTTCACTTTCTATCAAATCTATATCTACGCTAGAATTAGGATCAAACATAGGGGCTTCGTTTACAATTATATATCCCCAATATGCTAAACCAGGTTTACCTGTTATTCTTTCGCAAGATAATCCAGACGTTATTTGACCGGTATTATCCCATGCTTGAATTGATCTATCACCGTCTTCAAAATAAACAGCATCTGTAAATCCTTTCTTATGCCATTTAGACGCTAATAAATCTTGTATTTCATCTGGGTTAATTAACTTTAACGTTCTACGTATACCACCTTGATTTAAAAATATTTTACCAATATGTCCATTCGGGAGTGCTCCACCACCTATACCATGACTTGCAGAATAAGTAATACCATTAACCCTTCTTATTTTCCTCATTAATTCAGTGACAGAATCTCCAACTTCATGCATTTGAGGTCTTCGTTCTCTAAACGCATTTAGATCATAAAAATACTGTTCAAAAATATCACTTTGCACTTGGTTAACAAATAAATTAAATTCTTGAGGGGTTAAATAACCTCTTTGTTCTTTATTGGCTAACGCTTGAACAGTTTGATATACTGTATCTATATTTATCATTATTTATTATTTTTATATGGAAACGCCTTGTTTAAAGCTTTTTTTCTTTTATTACAACCACAATCTTTTTTACCTACAGCTTTAGTCCCCATTTGCACTAAACTTTTAATTCCAGTTGCTTTTGTAAATTTTTCTATTGAATCGCCTAATCCTTGTGATTTCATAATATTGTTTTAAAAAAATAGCCACCCCTAAATAGAGTGGCTATTCTTTAGGGTTGTTACGAATTTAATCGTTTTTCTATATTGGAGTAAATCTCCATTCCTTCATCAGTTTTAAACCAATGTGCTAAAGCAGTGTATGGATGTTCGTCAAATGGAATAACCATTAACTTTCTACCATTACTACCCCATAAGAAATTCCTTTGATCAGAAGATAGTCTTAATATTCCAGCTTCTACAGCTCTAATACCAAAATTCCTTAACATCACATTCTCATCATCCGCAAGCTCTAAGAAGAGTTTAGGGTTGTTTCTAGCAAATACTAGTAAATCACGTCTAAGTTCCTTAGAACTCAACTTAGATACCTCAGAACCTTTCTCAACACGCATAATGGCTTCTGCCATATCAATATCTATGTTTCTTGCTGCTGTTAGCGCATCCACTTGCATTTCTAAAACATCTATTTCGTCAGCAGCTATTTTAGATGGTCTGAACTCTTCGTATATCTTATCTTTATGCGGGTGATATAAACTTAGTAACCTTTGTAAAGTTACCTTTTCTTTTTCTACAAATAAATTTCCAGATCTAAAAATAATATGTTCTAATCTTTGGTCACCTTTCATTTCATCTACAAACGGTGTTTTTTGATTTTGACAATATTTTAATTCTCTTTCATATCCTAATTCTTTGTCAAAGTAATATATGTTTGCAGATTTAATTGATCTAGAAAGTGGTCTTTTTCCACCTTTCAAAAGATACATTCGATCTTTAATTTCCCACTCATTAGATGGTACTTTTCTTTCTCTTACTTTTGGTTGTTCTACAACCGGAGCAGTTTCAACTGCTACTTCTTCTTGAACTTGAGGTTCTTCCACCTCAACTGTTTTTGTTTTCTTTGCCATAATATAATATATAATAAAATTAATAAAAATAAAAGGACCGAGGCCGAAACCTCGGTTCTTTTAAAGTATAAATGCTTATTTCAATAACATGAAATTGTTAGCACCTTGTGTAATCAAACATCTCTCTGATAACATGTGGATTTGCATTGCATCTAAAGCAGATGTAGCAGCTCCAACGGAACCAGTAACCCATGATTTCATTCGTCTATCATCAGTTTGTGAAGCTCTATAACGTACATGTAAGAAAGGACGTTTAAGATTCTTTCCTAATTGTTGGTCATAAACTGTTGATGTGCCAGCTGGAACCATAATTCCCCTAATTGCATTAGCAGCATCAGCAGAGTTTATACCACCTCTTGTAGCTTTGTCATTTAAGTATCTCATATCTGATTTGTAGAAATCGTAAGATCCACGTCTGAAACCAGAGAAACCTAAATTAAGCGCCATATCTTCTGAGTTGTTGAATACTCCATAAGAAGTACCACCAGCACCATAAGAATTCATAGAAGCTAACATGTCGTCCATTGCTAGTGAAGTAGCTCTGTTTACAAACATCATATTTTCTTCAATTGCACCTTGAGAATCAAACTCAGCTAAAATAGCGTCAAATTCAGCTAAATCAGTAGCACTATTAACACCAGTAATGCCAGAAGTTATATTACCTCTATCTTCGATAGCATCAAATAAACCTTGAGTACCTATAACATCACCAGTATCAGATCCATAAAGCAGTGTATCACCTACTATCTCAACTCCAGTTGAAGCATCTGACGTCTTCACACTCTCTAACATTGACATTTCTAAATAATCAGTGAAACGCGCTCTTGTATCAGATTCAGCTTTTAGATACCATAAGTATCCAGTACCACCACCTTCAGAAGTTACTTCAACCCAACCAATTCTAGAAACATCAGAACCTGATACCTCGTAGTAATCTTTTAAGATAATTGGTTTATTTGAAAAAGTCTGAAATGAAGGTTCGTTAGCACCTCTTGTATCAGTACCAGCCGCAGAATAACCCGTTGCAGGATTATAACTTTGACCTTTACCGTATTCAGAACCATAAACTAACACGGTAGTTGCTAAAGCAGATGTAGTACCAGTTAATGTAGCCGCTTTATAAGGAGCTACAGTAATTGTATCACTAGAAGCTACAACTGTAACTAAACATTTTACAATACCGTTAGTTGCATCAGACACAATAATAGTATCGTTTACTCTAATACCGTGATTAACTGGTGAACCACCAGAACCAGAAATACCATTAGTAGTGTCGGAGTTATTACCATCGATATCAGATTGAATTTGAATAGTAGTTGATGTTTTTACCTCACACTTGTAAGATAAATGTAGTCTACCTTGCTCTGACCAAACGACTTGATCAGCCGTCATAGACTCTTCAGCCCCAACTTGTGAAAGAAATCCAGATATAGTCCTAGGACCAAATACCTCAGCTTCTTTTTCCATTAGGTCTGGTACATATTGTTGGGACCATCCAGCGTTTGAGGATGATGCCAAATCTAGGTAATTTGTTTGTAACGCCTGCTGAATTGATGCAGGTACGCTATTCAAATTACCACCAGGATTCGAAATTGCCATAATTTTGTAATTTTAAATTGTTATTTTTGTTTAATTTTGAACTTGAAATCAGGAGTATTATCACCTAAAACTTTAACTTTAACGCCGTCTATGTTAGTATTTTCACCTAACTCCTGTCTTGGCGTCATGTTAATGTTTTTAGATTTTGCTACACTTTCTTTTAAAGCGTCAGCTTTACCTTGTTCGTAAAAGTGATTAGCAACCGCGTCAGCATTCATTGCTGTATATAAAGATTTATGGTAACCAGCTTCGTCTTTTATATTCTCATTTTTATCAAGAAACTTTCCGATAAAATTTCCAATATCACTTTGGGTTTCCATTACTTTACTAGCGTCATTAATATTAAACCTAAATCTTTTTTCACCGACATTATATTCAAAACCTTTGAATTGATCGCCGAAAAATCTATTAGTTTTATTTAAAAAATCTGCCTTAGCTGCTTTTTGTTGTTTTTCAACTTCTCCTGATTCTTTTGTGTAACTATCATAAAAACTAATAGCTTCTTGTTGCTCACTTGTGAGTTTCGATCCACTTTTAATTTCTTGATAATATTTGGATTTGTTCTCTTCCAATTGAGTTTTAGCGTTGGCAACTTGCTCTTTTAACGCTAATTTTTTTCTTTTTATATCTTTCTCATCATCTATATCTTCGTCATAAGAAAATTGATCTTCCATTAAAAAATCTATTTCTTCTGAACTTAAATGAGGTTTAG
>Ga0208433_1000207_pt1 | contig 30897 bp, 32 predicted proteins | sample 3_EtaG_FD_184075 | JGI IMG/M metagenome (GOLD analysis project Ga0208433, IMG submission 184075) | Marine viral communities from the Subarctic Pacific Ocean - 3_ETSP_OMZ_AT15126 metaG (SPAdes) (version 2) | ecosystem: Environmental > Aquatic > Marine > Oceanic | place: Pacific Ocean | collected...
TCGCCCCAGCGGAGACCGGTGAGCGCGGCGAACATCATAGTTAAGCCCACACAGCCGGCCTGGCGCAGCACGTCGCCGTCCTTGTCGACGACCGGAACGTCGTGCGTTGCGATCGCGTGCTCGTAGATGCTGCGGATGTTGGCGGGCTCGAACGCCGCGATCATCTGCCGCTCGGCCGCGGCATCCTCTTCGATCTCAGCCTCGGTCTTGTCGTATTTTGAATTCTCGAGATGAACGGACTCGGTAGGACGATTGGCCGGCAAGCACCACTTCTGATCCTCGGCCGCTTGAAATACGCCGCGCAGTGCAGCGCGTTTTTTGCGGGCGTTGTCGACGCTCCAGCCGGCGTCATCGATGATCGCAATCAGGTCGGCCGAGGTGATCGACTTGCATTTGAGTTTGGCAATGCTGCGCGGCTCGTCGCCGTCGTAGAGCCAGACGCGAGCGTCGTTGATCAAAGTGCGGGCGTAGCGCGGGCAGATCGACCTCTTCTCGTCCCGCCGCGCTTCAACGCGCGCCTTGAAAATTACGAACGCCGCCTCGAGCGTGCCGGACTCGGCATCGGTGATGACGCCGCCGGTCGCCTGGGCAGCATTGACCAGGGCAGCTGCGGCAAGCGCCGCGTCCTTCCTCTCGAAGAACTCGACGCCGCCCTTGGCATTGCCGGCGTGCTTGACGACGCCGCGGCTGCGCGTGTCGACGACCCAGCGTTTACGGCTCGGGCGCCATTTCGGTGTAACCTGTTTGTGTGCTGACATGATCTTCTCCTTAGTTGGTTAACTAGCTGACGAGGCCGTTCTGGTTCGCGAACCAGAACGGGACAGTCTTCTCATCCACGAACGGGGCGTTGGGAGTAATAGTGATGAGGGACTTAGGCACCCACAGTTCGCGTGAATGACAGCCATCCTTCCAGACCGCACCGCGCGGCAAGGGGGCTTCGATCAAAACGGCCTTCTCAGTCTCGCGTATGACGGGGTTATTAGTGATGGCAACATCCATTGTCTCTCTCCTGGTTACATATGAGTGCGTCTCAGTACACTTATATACCTTCTCAGTTATATTGCAAGGGTTCGTCGGCAGATTTCACAAAATATTTTCTGCACCGGCAAAAAGATTCTTGCGACTGTTTTGCGACTGACGCCAAAATTTGGACACAAAAATAGTTCTCCGCGGACCCGATCGTCAGCGATTAACTACTTGATGTTGAATGATTTTTTGGGATGGTGGAGGGGGAAGGATTCGAACCTTCGTAGACGTACGTCGGCAGATTTACAGTCCACTAAATCAATGACTTAGCCTGCCTCAACATGACCCTGCATATCCGTTTGAATCAAGTGCATCAAGACGCTGCTGACATAACTTGCAAGCGTGTGATTACACATGATCGTCGGGGATTGCAACCGTTCTGCGACCAGGCTGCGACTGGTTTTGCGACTGTTCAGTCGCAAGGGTCAGCGCGAGCGTTTCCAGGAGAGGTAGTCGGCCGCCTCTGCCAGGTCGGCAAAGCACGCAACAAAGCGCGCCTCGCTCGCTGCCTGGGGGTCGATCACGGCGCAGATCGTAGCGCCGTGCTGCTGGCTCGCATGGCCCAGGCGGTCGGCATATTCGTCGAGATACTTATAGCCGCGCGATCGAACCAGCCAGTAAATAAATTCGCGGTGCGCGTTCTCTTCCTGATGGATCGCCCAATTATGCAAATGGCCCGACGCATATATATGTGCGTCAGCTGTGGTCGTCGCTGCACGCTGGTTGGAGTGCAGCAGGTTCCACATACTGTGGCCCTTGAAACTGTGGCTCGAAATGATCTTGCAGCGCCGGCCGTTGCCGAAAACTATCTGCCAACGCGCCATCCAATCTGACATTGGGATTTGCTTGATGTTTCTAGCACGCATCAAATCGGCATCCGCGCCCCAGCCGTCGTGATTTCCCATTATCCACGCCAGCCAGTTGACGCCGCTGTCGTTTAGCAAATAGTCGGCCAGTCGCCGCGCGGTGTCGAGGCTGGTATCACTCTGCCCATGCAGACGCATCAGCCGGCCCGGCCAGTCGCCATCGGTCGTGTCGCCGATGTTGACCCCGAACATTCCAGGCCGCGACATGATCTCGAGATCGCGGCGTAGCAGCGGGATGTTGCAGCCGTTCGAATCAATGTGTGGATCGCCGACGAAACACAGCCCGATCGGCTCGTTCCCCTTGATTTTGACTTCATACCAGTTGCGAGCGGCCTTGGCCGAGGCGCGCTTTTCGAAGCGGCGCTCCATTGTGTCGAGAATTTCGGCGACAGAAATATCGTCGTCTGGGAACGAGGGTAACTCGGCCGCGCCTGGCGACGGCGGATCGCTTTCAGAATCGCGCGCTTTTGCTCGAGCCAGACGCGCCGATAAAGTTTTGCGCGGCACGCCAAGCACGTCCGCGGCGGCCGTGATGGTGCCATAAGTGGCGACCGTCTCGAGCGCCTGGCTCAACTCAGCTGACGACAGTCGCTTCACGAATTTTCTGTTAGTCGTTGAAACAAGCGGTTGGCCCGAGCCGGCACCTGGCGAGCAAACTTACTGTCGAGGAGCTCAGCCGCCGCAGCGTCATAGTCGTGAGCCTGGAGCCCGGCCAACATCTTCTTAAACTTCGCCAAGCGAGGCGCGCCCAACTGGAAACACAACTCGACCAGCACCTCACGCGCTGACTTGTTCAGATCATCAAACCAAGGATAGTTGCGGCGCAGCTCGTCTATCGTGCGGATCACATCAGCGCGCAGCAGTACCTCTGCCTCTTCCTCGGTGATGCCCAGCCCGCCGGCATCGATGTTCCTGCCATAGCCGAGCGTGAGGTGACCCTCACTGCACCGATAGGCGCGGGCGCGGAAACCCTCTTCAATTTTGAGGTTGCCGAGGATTCCCTCGATCGGAAATTGGATGCTCACGTCAACAAGCTAGAAGCTGATCACGCAGCTTGTCCAAGCGCCCCATCCACTCCCAGAAGGCGGGAAATCGGTCTGGAGGCATCGCCCCCGCCTCCATCTCCTCGGCCACCGCTGGCCCCGCTACGGGCCATGTGGGACAACTGCCGGCCTCAAAGGCCGCCGCGCCGCATCCGGTCAAGAATATCGCTAGGGCGGCGAGCAGCACGAGCGGCGATATGAGCTTCATTAGCCTTCGCCCGCGCCTTGGCCGCCATGCTTCTGCTGCGCGCATGATTTCGCCCCGCCCAAAATGAAAATAAGAGGGGCAGCGCCTTTAGCGCCGCCCCCAGGAATGAAAATATGCCGCCTATCATTCAGCGGCTGGCTTATCGCGTGTCATGGCCGCGATGGCCGCAACGACGGCGACGGCAGCGGTGATGATGATCTCTTTATTTTCCGGCGAGAGACCAAGGCCGATCGCACCGGCGAGCGAAAACAGGCCCATCCAAGTCGAGCGCTCTTTCGCGCGGTCTAGTAACCAATTCATAATTTTCTCCTCAAGTTATCCAAGATTTAACCGCAATCGCCAACCCGGCCAATCCGCCCAGCGCGACACCCATCAGCAGGATGGCGCGCAAGCTACCCTTGCCGAAAGAGGCAAGCTCGATCAGTTCGAGCTGGTGTTTTTCGACGGCATCGAGCCTGTCAGACATGCCACACACCTTCGTCGACAGAGAGGCGATCGACACGCGGCAGTTTTCGCATTCAGTTCGCGTTGGCATCGTCAACCTCTGCCGGCTCGTCGCCCAAAATCCAGCCGAGATCATGTTCGAGCAGGAAGGTGCGCGCGGTCTCGGCGGAGATGGCCCACGCCATATGTGTGATCGGGCCGCTGGCCCAACTGGCCGAAATTTTGGCTGGCACCCCGATCAGTTCAAATTGCTGGCGGGCGTCAGACCACCGGAAGCTGGCGCCGCCCGAATTACCAAATATCAGGTTGCATGTTAGCAAGCTGTAGCGAGAGTCCTCACCCTTGATCTCAGCGTCGAGATAGCCCACCTCGCCGCTCGTCATAAACGGTGGGTTGCCAAGCCCAGCACCGACGCACGCGATCTCGTCGCCGAGATAGATGGGTTCGCCCGGCGGAATAAAGGCAGCGACATGCTCGACGGGAGTCTCCGTATTGCGCGTCCGCAACAGCGCCAAGTCGTACAGGCGCGAGTAGGCGACGATGTCGGCCTTCTGGCCGCGCGTGCCGATGTTCCGGCTTAGATCGTTATATTCAAACCAGACCGCTCTCACACTATCGCGGCGCTCGACATCGACCTTAGCGGGCTCGTCGCATTTTGGCGGGCCGGAGCACCAGACTTTGCTGATGTTGATGGAGTTCTGGACGACGTGATGGTTGGTCAGGATATAAGTGTGAACCTCGCCGTCGCGCCAATCACTGTAAATCACCGTGCCACTACCCGAGCCAGCGCCACTTTGAATCAGCGTCACCGGATAGATCATTTGCTGGTGGCGCACCTTGGCGCTCGGCTCGGCGATTGCCGAGACTGTCGCGGCCGCAATAAAAAAGGCGGCCAAGGCCGCCCCGATCACAAACTTTTTCATGTAATTTCCTCTACTTAGGATATCTCGCCTTGATTTCAGCTACCTTCGCCGCCCACGTTCCCGCCGCCACCTCGCCGCGTTGCTCCTTAAAATACAACCCGTCAGCTTCTTCTTGATAGGCGGCGCGGCGATTCATCTGAACTTCTTCAGCAGCCCTGGCCGCAGCGCCAGCCTCCCATGCGGCAATTTCGTTTGCTCTCTGAGTCTCCTCAGCGGAATTAAGCGTAACTACCTCACCGCTCCCAGTAGAGAGATTGACAACGTGTTTTTGCATCAGTTCAACTCCGTAATAATATATGAGCCGTCAAAGGTGCCACTGCTGGGCTTAATCTTAACAGCGTCGATATCCTGTTCAGTGTTATGGCCTCCCATTCCCGTCTTCGTGTACATATCGGATGACCTATTATACATGCTCGTATATTGCCACTGGTGGCGCATGGAACTTTCGGCGGGCGTAGGTAAATAAATCCGTACAAAATGTTCCCCATCAGAGTCGCCACTACCGCCCATGTCTATCAGCGACGTACTGTTTGAGTTATTGTAGATCAGAGGATCGTTGGAGCGCATGAAATGCTCTGCGTATTTATAGCTGCTGGACGCATAGCTGCTGCCATTATCGGTGCTGACCAGCATGTGAATATTCGCGCCGTTGTCGTCTGTGACGGTAACTTCCAAGATGGTTGTTTTGGATATGCCCGTGATTGCGAGTTCGGACGCTCCCGAAAATGTACCCGACGCCTTCACTGACCACGCACCACCACCACCAGACGCTGCGGCTGAAGTCCATGCACTTCCGTTAGAGGTTAAAACATTTCCACTTGTCGAGGGCGCTATCGATCCAATGGCGGAAGTCCCGTTACCGACGAGAACATTGTTGGCCGTAAGAGTAGATGCTCCTGTTCCGCCATTTGCGACTGACAAATCAGCGCCTGACCAATCACCGTTATTTACTGTAACTAGATCGAGAATTCCTTGAACTGTGTCCTCTTTTAGAGCATTACTATCGCTTGTATCTGCGAAAACTATTTGGTCTGCGGCTACGATAGTTGTATCGGTTAAGCCGGCTAAAGCACCATGAAGTCCTGCGGCGGTAATAGCACGAGCAGTATCAGTTCCTGTTATAGTTTCAGCGGTTGTAGCAAGCTCAACTTTGCCCTTTGCATCTGCGGCGGCATCGGGAACAAGATCAAGTACCCCTTGAACCGTGTCTTCCTTTAGCGCGTTTGAATCCGTTGCATCGGAAAATATAAGTGTATCACTTGCTGTAATCGTCGTGTCCGTTAAGCCTGCTAGGGCTCCATGTAAACCAGCTGGAGTAACCACTCTTCCGGTATCTGTCCCAGTAACAGTTTCAGCAGTTGTGGCTAACTCAACCTTCCCTTCAGCCGATGTAGTGGCAGTGGATACACTTGCCCCGACGTCTCCGCTGCGCTGAAACTGCACGGAGACTGCATCGCCGTCGGATATCGTGCCCGAGGATTGAACGAACGTGCAGGCAATTTTCGTGTACGTCGAAGCCGATGTACATGCCCCGGTCACATTGTAGATATGAAAGTTTTCTGGCGCGGAGTTCTTATAAATCGAGATCGTGCCGCGCAGCGCCGTCGTGGTGCTGTCGTCCCAGGTGTCAACGAGTGCGTTGATGCTGGCCCCACCGGCCTCAAGGTCGTCCATGTAGACGACTGTCGCGCTGGCAGGCGAATTGTTGAGCCACACCTTGCCAGCGCCCTGATCTGTGTCTGTGGTCGTCGTCTCAAAGGCCATAAGCAGGCCGGCGCTGTTGCCCGTGGCGCCAGTCGATCCGGTGGACCCGGTGGACCCGGTGTCCCCCTTGTCACCCAGCCTGATAAACTGTAGATAACCAACGTCGGCCGCGCTCCACGATCCGGCCGAATCGACATGCGTCAACGCCACCTGGAGCCAGCCCGTGTTATCGGTCACCGCGCCGACCGTGTAGATCGCGAATGTGGCGGGCGTACCCTTCTTTTTCAAGATCAGGTGGCCATTCAGTGTCGAAGTCGAGTCATCCCAAGTTGCGACGAAGTCAGAGACATCTGGATTGCCGGTATCGGCGCTCGTCGCGTCCAGGGCTATGGCGGAAACCGAGGCGACGGTGGCATGGTTCAGCCTGAAGTCGCCCGTGCCGGGATCGGCCATTGTGGTGGACGAGTCAAACGCGAATTGCAGGCCGACTGCACTGGCCGCGCTCGCGGCTGCGGTTTCTGAAGCGCTTGCCGCTGCCTCGGAAGCCGATGCCGCGCTGGCGGAGGTTGAGGCATTGCTGGCCTGTGTGGCTGATGAAGTTGCTGATGTCGCAGCGTTCGTCGCTTGCGTCGAGGCCGTGGTGGCGCTAGCTGCCGCCTTCGCGGCGTGATGCAGCGCGGAGTAGCTGGACCCTGTGACCGCGCTGTCTTCGGCAAGGACTGCCCAGTCTTTCGCCGAGCCGTCAGCCACGGTCGTCCCCAGCGCCCACTCCTTCGCGGCGTAATTGGTGCCGTCGACCGTGCCGCCGGTAACTTGCGCCCAGTCCTTCGCCGAGCCGCCCAGCGTCGCGCCAGTCATACTCGCGCCCTGCGCCCAATTCTGCGCGGAACGGTCGTTGGTTGACGCGCCATTAACTTGGTCAGTGTCTTGCGCCCACGATTTAGCCGAGCCGCCAGTCGATGCTTGCGTGCCGACTGCATACTCTTTGGCGCTATACTCGGAGGTATCGACCGTGCCGCTTGTTTCTGTCGCCCATTCTTTCGCCGCACCTTTACCGGACGTATCCGTTACGCCGGTGCCACCCAACGCATAGGCTTTCGCAGAATATTCTGAGCTTTCTACTATACCGCTGGTTTTGACTGCCCAGTCGTCTGCGAGTTGGGCAGATGTTGCCGCAGCAGTGGCGGATGTTGTCGCGCTGGCCGCGTCAACGATCAACGACCACTTGGCCGAATCTGTGTTGGTCGACAGCGGCACCGATCCAGACGAGGTGTGTGCAGTGACGCAAATATAGATGCTGTTGTTGTCCGTATCCTTGACGATGTCACGCAGCCCATAGTCTGTGCTCGCCGCCCAGTTGCCTTGATATTCACCCAGCTCCTGCTGGGCCTCCAAGTTTGCGCCCGTACTATCAAATCCAAGAACCTTAGACGCACGGGTGGCGGCGGCGTCGGTGAACTCAGACGTTGTCAGGTCAGTCACCGATCGCGACACTTTGAAGCTGCGGCCGAGCTCTTCGTCGAGCTCTTGAACCACATGGGTGAGTTTGTCCAGCGCGTCCTCATGGCTTGCCGCCGGGAACGGGTCCGCAGGCTGATAGTCGGTGCCTTGCGTCAGCGCCGTGTTTCTCAAAATCACGACGGTCTCGGTGCTCGCCGGCGCTGTTACAAACGTAACATTTCCGCCGCTGGTTTCGCCGACGCCGCTGACTGCGTAGTTTGTGCTACCCGTGCCGATCGCGCGCACAGATTCGGTACCCGTGGCCGTCGTTCGCACGATGACAGTGAGCTCAGTGTCAGCGAATATTTTCCATGAATAGGCAAAAACCGTGGTACTGTCGTTACCGGAAAACGTCGCCTTCAGGGTGGTGGTTGATACGGTCATCGTTGGGCCTCAATAAGTTGCAATAGGTCGTCCAGTTCCTGGCTGCTTGCTTCTGAATCTTCCGCAATTTTTAGGATGAGCGGCTGCAATGTGTTAGCGTGTGGACTTGTCAACACCAACTCGAACTTCGCGTCTTTGCGCGCCTTGTTCAGTATTCGGCGGATAATTAACTTGCATGTCTCGGACGCCTCGTCGTTGCCTGCTAAACTAGCTTCTCTCAGAATTGCGTATTCCCCGCCCGCATCGGATGACGGGTCCATGAGTTCGCTGAGTCCATTAAACGCCAATTTACCTGCACGCTCGTGAAACCAGTCGATCTCATCTGCCTCAAGTCCGAGCTCCTTGGAATAACTCGTTGGATGCGGCGACAGACCTAGCCTCAGACGCACGATTTCTTTATCGACATCGTTGGGTTGGTACGGGCTCGAGAAATACGAGTAGTCCGTTGGCCGACCCCACAAGTCGCGCCGTGGCGGCAGGTCATTTGAAAACCCCGGCAATCTCTCGCGATAAAAGTCTTGGACATCGATACGCAGGCGCTTGAGGTCGTCGCCCATCAGGCGGAAATCACGCAGCGCCGACGACGCGGGATACATCGATCGCTGATAGCCCTTGAGCCACTTTTCTCCGTAGCGGCCGGGGTTCCCCATCGCCTCCAGCGCCGATGACAAACCCGCCATGAACGTCTTGTTTTGCATGTTGTAGCCAATGACACCAGCGACGCCGAACCAGACCTCGGCGGCAGTCCTGTCGTCCGTGTCGCGATGCGCGATCACTTCCATTGCGTCGCTGACCAGCCCGAGAACCGTCGAGAACGGCTCAAGCAAGTTGTAGTTATACCAGTCGTCACCGATGCGTATGTGATACGGCTTGATGCCCATGCGCTCATACGCCGCGCGGATGTCGGCATTACTTGAGATGCCGCCGGTGAAGTTTCCTGAGTCGTATTCGGTAGCAAGCCAAACCATCAGCGCCGAGCCGGTGCTCATGCGGGAGAGCGCCATCGCCCGCGGCGCGCCGCCCTCCTTAACCTGGCTGCGAAAACGCTGCCCCATAAACAGCGCGAACGGCGAGCGCTCGCCGACGTACAAGACGCTGTTCACCGGCGTTTTATAAAACGGCACTATAAAGCGCAGGAAACGCTTGCCCGCAGCCTGTTGCAGCAATTTCAGCGTGGAGCCATGCTCGAAATCAGACTGAAGTGTCACATATTTCGCATGCTCCAGAGCGCGCGCAGCGACATCGTCGGGCGGTTCGAGAAGGAAATCTACAATGAAGTCCTCGAGGTCTTCGCCCTTTTTTCCCTCCAGCCGTGCCGCGCGGTATGCCTCTTCCCAGAGTTTACCCCGATAGGCGACGGTCTTGTTGAAAGCATCACCCAGTTGGAGCAAGCGTGTCGGTGCGCGACCTGCCGTCACAAGGTTGCCGAAAATGTTAATGGCTCGCGCGCCCATTTTGTTGGAGACGTTCCAGTTCTGCGCCGATATCGCGTCCGGCCGTAGAGGGTTCTGACCGCTGATGATCGTCGATTCCCCGCCAACCATTGGTGCTTCGCGGAGCCAAAATGCCCGCCCGGCTGCGGAAGTCGCCTCGCGCAGCGCCATAATTTCACCGAACACCTTGGCCTGAACATCGGTGAACGTCACCGATCGTTCGCCGCCCCAGAGAACTTTCGGCGCCTGCATGGTAGCGGCGCCGTAACCCTCTACGACATCCGCCACGATCTGCGTCATCGAGCCAACGGTGTTTTTCATGGTAGTCCGCCAACCCGACAGCATCGAGTTGATCCAAACCTCGTTTACGCCATCCATGATGCGAGCAGCCTTGCTCAACTGCCTTACCTGGTTCGCGCGTCGCTGAAGGTCTGGCTCCTTTCGGTAGCCGTCGATCACATCAGCCAGCTTACCGCGGCCGCCGGCTTTCTCGATAAGATCGGCATAGTCGCGCTGTAACAGAGCCGGGTCGTCCCTTGCCGGTATTCGGAAGGCGCTAAGAGCGCGAGCGATGTCTGTCTGCGCGCCCTTGAAGGCTCGCTGCAAATTTGCGACAAGTTCAGCCTGCTGCAACCATTGAGCCTGCACTTGCTCGGTCGAGTGGTTGTGCGGCCGCGCGCCTGACGCAAAGTCAGCCAGTTCATCAAGAATCCTAATTTCCGAAACCAGCAGGTCTCGAGCAGCAACCATATGGGCGGCGAGCGCGCCGGGCTTACTCAGATCAATGTTGCCGCCAAACATGCGGCGCATCAATTTATCGGGGTTCTCGCCAAGCAAATCAGCAGTGCGGCGTGTCTGCTCAAGGGTAATGACCTTTCGCTCGCTCTTTCCAAGAACGGCTAACTTGGCTTCGATCTGTTCAGCAGCGGTCGCTATGATGCTGTAGACGTGACCTTCATCGGGTATCTTCGTCTCCATACCCGGCTGCGTGCCTTTGACGCGCAAACCAGCACTAGCAAGAATGCCGTTTTGTGGGATCGTTTCTGCGCGGATGCCTGCCATCCACGCATCCATAGTGTCGTCGCCGAACTCCACCCATTCACGATAGCCGCCGTCGCGGTGCATTTCGCTTTCAAGGCTCGGCGGCAACGGCTCCCCGTCCGCAGCCTGCTGGGTCGGTGCTGCCGTTTCGTCCACCGCCTGGGCTGGCGCCGGTTGGGCCATAGGTTGTTCGTCAAGGCGCTGCTGGGCGGTTTGCCAATTTGTTCGCGGGCCAAGGTCGGCCGCTTCGCCCTGTAGATCGACAACATGCTTTTGCGCCGCGGCCTCGTTCGCATATCTGGCGACGATAGCATCGCTGGCATTGTCCCTGACCTCAAACGCGCCGGCTGACTCCACGACCGTATATTTAGTAATGGGCTCTTGCGCGGCATCTGCTGCAAGAGCCGCTTCAGCATCTTGGCGCCTTTGCAGGCGCTCGACCATTTTCCCGTGAGCGCGGCCGAACTTGCCGCTCCCGGTAAGACCACGAGACAACCAGCGCCCCATCCCTGAACTTATGGCGTCATACATGCCGGCCACTTGATATTCGTCTACGGTCGTTTGCCTGGTCTGATCGAGCGGCACCAGCCGCTCCGCATCGAGCACGGGCGTTTGGTCGTACTCGGACTGAACGTCTTGCAACTCAAAAGCTCTGTTGGTCAGCATTTAATTTTCCCAATAAAAAACCCGCCTATGAGGCGGGCTCTGTTCCTTGCTCAGAGAGCACGGCCCCTGTGGCCGTGGCCGCTCCTGCCGCGCTAAACAGCGGCACTCCTTTTTTTAGCACGCTCTCGCGCATCTTGGGCGTGATGGGGATCGTCCAGACTTTAACCAAACCCGTGCGAGCCTCTTCCGCCTCCCTCCCTAACTGCTGGCGTTCATTGAAAGAGAGACCGCTCCAAAACTCTTCACTCAAATCATGGAAAACGCGAACATCATCAGAGACAAGAGGCCCGGAGTAATCAACAATGTCATCGATTTTCATATCAATCTTCGTCGTCCCAACCTTTGCGCCGAACTTCTTGCCGAACTTCGCAGCAAAGGCCTTCAGCATCTTGTCGTAAAAGCCCTTCATGCCTTCGCCGCCGACTTGGAGCCCCTCACCCGATATGCGGCCTTTTTTAGAGCCAGTCAGAATATTCTCGGCAATATCCTTTCCGACAACGTCTTCAATGTGCTTGCCTTTCCAATCATCTGGCGCGCCAAAATCGGTAACTTTAATTATGCCCTCACCGTCAAGCACCAACTCTAAATCCTGATCTGAAATTCCTTTCACCCCTTTTAGTATCACGCTAGTTTCATCACCGAATGCGTGGTAAGCAATTTCATTAACCTGCTTACTCAAATCATACCGCTCGGCCTGTATCTTGCCCGGCGTCCAGGCCACGCTGTCATAGCCTTCCTCGGCCGCCATGCGAATTACGCGACGGAGTGACATCTCATGCCATGTCTTTTTGAAGGGTGCGTCAGGAACGGAGCCCACTAGACTCGCGATTTGGCTGTCGATTTCTTTAAGCGCGTCTCCTGTCGCTTTGTCGAACACTTCTCGTTTAGCTATTAAATTGAGATATTCGTCTCGTTCTGCGGGGGTTAGCTCGGCTAAACTGTCAGTCACCCGTTTGTCTAGCAGCTCTTCAAGACGAGGCCACCAATCAGGAGTCGCATCATCACGCTTTGCTAATATCTTAGCTCTTTGCCCTTTCAACCGAGCAAGTTTCTCCGGGTTTGCATAACCAAAATCATCTGGAACTAATTTGGCAGCTTCATCCTTTGTGATATTATTTTTCTCAGCAATACGCTCGATTTCAGCTACCCGCAGTTCTCTCCCTTTCTGAAGCCAATCGCTCTGCATCTCTTCGACAAACAGGATGCGCTCGCCGTTGGGGCCAGTGCGATCGTCCATGCGAACCCATGCGAGGACGTTGGGTTCGTTCATGTGGCCGGCGGTGAAATTGCGCTGCCGGTCATCTTGCCCCGCCTCCCTTATAGCGCGTTGCCAATGTTCGCCTTCTGGCGTGTTAACCGTTAGAACTTTATCTAATTCATAGCCGTGTGCCTTTGCGAAAGCACCGCCTTGTAACTCTGGCGGCAATGACCTCTGCGGCAACGTCAGCAGCACCTCGCGGTAGTTTTCGCCGCCGCCTAAAGTAAGGTCGGCCCAGTCATAACTGCCGGGGCCATATTGTGCTGTTCGCTCGGAGATTGCGTTCTCTCCAGCTAAAAGCTCCGCGTCTGTAATCTCGCCCGCCTTGCGCCGCTCCTGTAAAAGCATGCTTTCTTGACGGGCGGCGGCTTGGTCTAAATCCTTTGTTATTTGAACGACCTCGACCTGATTGGCGTCAACAAAGTCTGCGATTTCCTGCTTGGTAACATTCTTGCGGCCCTTCAGAAATTCATCCAGGCCGATCCACGCCATCTCTTCCGCCTTGACGCCTTCGCTTTTGGCAATCATCGCCCGCATTTGTGACGCCCCGCCCTTCTCCTGCGGCAGCGCGTCCACAGCGCGCCTGACAGCGGAATAGAAACCAGCCGGGCTTAAATCGGTCGCCTGTGTGACAGGCTCCAGCGCAGCAGCAGCGCCACCTGGCGTGACATCTTTGATACTCAAGCCTGCGGGCGCCGTGCCGCTCTGTATATTCCGCACCAATGTTGCAGCACCGCTAACTACGGGGCCGGCCCCTGCCGATATGCCAGCGCCGACGACAAAGGCAAGGCCACCTGCCGCCGCAGACCGCCTCTTGTCCCATACAAACGGCTCTTCGCTGCCGCCATGCTCGAGAACCTGTAGAATATAATCCGCACCGACGCCGGCGGCCGATGTCTCGGTGCCTATAATCGACGATCCCAGCGCCGTCCGCAGCAAGCGTTGTTTCATCGACTGGCGCAGAGCGTTCCCGCCGCCTTTGGCAAGCAGGTTTTTCACCACACCCGTCGAGCCCAGGGTAAAATAGGTGCTTGGATTGGCGATGAGGTTTTTGAGAAAGCGGATTGTGCCGCTTCCGGTGAACGGCGGAAGTTTCTCGTACATCTCCAACAATGCCGCCTGCGCCATCGCGACATCCTCGGGGATGTCTTCAGCTCGCAAATAGCCACGCAACATTCCGATGTCCGAGTACATCAGCTGCGCTGCCCACTCCAAACCGAAACGCGAAATGTCGGCGCCCTGCACCTCTGCGGCCAATGCAAGCCGCTGCTCTTCAGCCGCATTGTCTATCTGATGCGCGTATAGCCCATACGCCTGGCGCACATTCTCTCTGACCACTGACGACGAAGACACGCCGAGCGGCGTCACATCTAGCGCTGCCGCCGCCTGTGGGCGTGCCGAGGTCTTACCGCGCTTGTGTATCCAGTCGTACACGATTTGCGAGAGGTAATTAAACTGTGCGCCCGGCTGCTCGGCAGCCGGCTTGCTAGGGTCGTATTCCGACTCGTTTAGATAGACATCCTCAAGGCTGACCTCTTCATCTTCGCCGATCAGTGGAGCGTCGGTCGCTTCTCCAATATTCGGGTCTTGCCAACCAGCGGCTATCATACTGTTGTAAACAACGCCGGATTTATGTCGGTTGTGTTCCTCCTCGAGAACCTGACCGGCGATCGGATCGAGTCCCATCGTGGCGGTTGGACCGCTGCTCGCATCGCGGCCGTACTGTACAACCTCCCTTGGCTCGACGGCACCCGCGCCGCCGGGGGCGCCGGGACGCCGCTCGCCGGCATGCGGGACGATCACCTTATTCTCATAGCCGTATTCCTTTGGGCGTTTTGCCGTTTCCGCCCATCTCGGTTGACGCTCAGCCATCAGTTCTGCCCCGCCCCGCGTTCGGACAAGTCTGTATTGTCGTTATCATCGTCATCGTTATCATCACCAAAGCCAAAGTATCTTATGAGCGCGCCGCCGACGCGATCAAAAAAATTATTGTCTTCTTCTTCTTGCGCCACGGCATCCTCTTGCGGGTTGTCTGTTGGTATCACATCGACCGGCGGTGACGGCAGAGCAACAGCTCCAGAAATGACACTTTCGAGAAATTCCAGCTCACGCTCCATGCGCACAAGCTCCCGCACGGTGAGGCGCTGTTCGGATGACAATTGCCTGGCCCCTTGCAATTCCCCCGCCTCTTTGCGCGAGACACTGATCCCATAGGTAGGTGGCTGATCCCAGCGATGTACGTCACTGGGCAGGTTTTTGCCAAGCGCATAGTCGGTGAGGGCGCTGCGTGCCTTTTGTAAATTGTCAGACGTTAGAAAGCGCGGGAGGCTTCCTTTCTTGATGTCCATGCCCGGCTTGTATCCGAAAATATCGGCAAACCGCGATGTCCTGATGAGGTTCAGCGCCACCTCTTCGCGCCCGTCAAGGTTAAGGAAGTGCTGGAGAGCGTCGTAATACGCGACGGCAGGCCGTGCGCCATCGTCGATGCGTTGCGCAAAAAATTGTAAGGCCGATTCACCCTCTGCCCTGTTCACCTCGGCCTTACCTCCCGCGAGCACGACAATGCCAGACGCCTGCGGGATAGCCAGGAAGCGCTCGAGGCTTTTCCGAAACTTCTGACGCTGCTGATCCTGTACGGTTTTGCCGCGCCGGTCGGTAAGGTGCCTGGTCAGCTTTTGGTGTGCCTGCTCGCCGATGCGCCGCGGCACGAGAGCCCCGTCGATCTCATCCTCGATGCGATCGAGGTCTTGGTCTGTGATCGCGTCGTCGATATCCTTGATGATGTGGTGATAATATGTCCAGTCGTTGACCCGGTCCTTGCCGTCAATCAGGCCGATCAGCCTGTCTTTTTGTCTTTCATCAATCTTTCGATTGGTAAAGTCAGTCAAAACCTGGGCGCGCCACTCGGCCATTGATACCTTGGGCGTTTGGTTTCCCTGAAGCGCCTTACGGGTTTTACTGATATTGACCCCGAACGCATCCGCGGTCTCTTTTCGATCTGTTATGATTTTTTTGTCCGCTTCGCGACCATCGGCTTCCGCCTCGGCCGTCTCTCTTTCCATAAGCATACGCTCGCGCTGTATCAAACCACTGACAAGCGTGTCGAGCTTATCGATGCCAATATTTGGGTACTTGTTTTCCCCGTTCAGTTGGAGGTCAGCGGCAAGTTGACCGACCTGCTCGGCTGTTTTCGTCGAAGCCTCAGCAACTCGGTATCTATAGAGATCAATTCGCTCCAGACTCTTCTGCTCCTCGACCGTCCTCATTTTCTCAGTCCAGCCACCGACAGCCGCGAAGTAATCAATCCTCGCGATATGGAGAGCCTCCCGCTTATTACGGTTGTCTCCAGGCGATAGCGCCGCAATCTCACGCTCGGCCTCGTCCCGGTATTTATACCATTCAGACGTAGTGTGATCCTCGAACCGTTTTCTGACAGACTGATGAATTTGCGGCATCGCTGAGAATATTTTTGTGTGGGCGCTGTTGATAAAGCGAGCGCGGACGTCTTTGTCTTGGATGGTCTTGGCTTGAAGACTCACTGCATCGAGCGCATCCCGCTCGAATTTATTGACCCGCTCCCGCGCGGACAGCTGGTTGCCCGCTTCATCTAGGGAACTCTCAGGACTTTCATCGAGCAAAGCAGCGCGCTGCGCGGCAAACTTTTCATTGAATATATTTTCATTCGTTAATTGCTTGGACGCCTGCCCCTTTCTGTGCTCTTGCTCGATAACCCCGCCCCATCGCTGAGCCTCGTTCCCGATCGTCTGCCCGAACTGCTGTAACGCAGCACCAGGCGCGCCAAATGCGGCGGGACTCGCCTGAACGCCCAGGAACTGCGCGCCCGCCTGGCTTGGAAAAGCGGTCTGCCGTTTGTAGGTTGGAATTTTCATGCTGTCGCCATCATCGACGCCGCCTGAGAGGCGCCCTGCAACAGCAGCGCTTGGCTCTTATATTTCCCCGCGACGATGTAGTTGCGGGCATATATCTTCTGTAGCTCGCCCTCCATGCGCGCATTAACGCCCTTCTCATTCATCGCCTGCACAGCGCTCATGGTCGCCATTTTTCGCGCAGCCATTTCTTCGTCGAACTCGGCTGCATTGTCCAGAGCCACCAGGCGTGCCGTGCCGGTGCCGGGCATCACGCCGCTTTTCGTGAAGGCGACGTTGACACCTGATTGTAGTTCGCGAAATCTGCTGACTTGTGTGCGCGCCTCAACAGCGTCGACGAGCGCTTTATGTTTAGCGCCGATATCCGCGACTTCGGCGTTGCGTTCCTGAACGGCGGCATTAAACCGGGCTGCTCTCGCCTGTCCTTTTGCCTGTTCTTTAGCGCCTTTCGCCGCAACGACGGCGCCCATAATCGCGGCTGCTGCTGCTACATACGGCATCGCTTACCTTCCAGTTAGTTTTGCAAACAAAACATGATCGGCGCCGTCGGGGCCGTAGGCTCTCAGCAAGCCTTCGCGCTCAAACCCCAGGAACTCGAGAAACCGTTGCGCCGTTTGAGCGTCGGCGCGGGCCGTCGCCTGGACGCGGCGAAACTCAAATTCCGCGGTCATCCGATCGATGCCTTCGCGGATCAGCCTGACGAAACTTTTTTTGTACCGTGCCACCTGTTCACTCGGCAGCACCCACGCCTCGCCCAGCCCGTCCCACACCGGGTAGATACCGCCGGCACCGATAAGGTGTCCATTTCTGATCACCGAGACGGCGTGACGTGCTGCCGGATGCGGCGCACTGTTCACCGGAATTTTGCCCAATAACGCGCTGCGCAAATACTTATTTTCCGCCTCGGTAACCGCCACCTGACCGATCAAATCTTCCGCGTGGCCTGGCTCAAACGGGATCGATTTGAACTCAATCGTATGTTTGGACACGCGCGAATATTCCGACCAGCGTCATCGGCAGCGGCAAATCCTGCTGGACAATTATATAGCCGTCCTGATCGTATCCAGCCGGCATCTCGAGTTCCTTATCTCCAGTAAACAGGGGTATCGCCTTATCCATCAAATCGGCGCCCGATCGGAACGGAATGCGATCGAGCGTTGCTATCGTCGGGCCGACCTTCGCATTGACGCTGCGATAAAGTCTGAGGTTCACCTCGTCGACGCGCTTGATCTTGCCTTGCGCCGTGCCGTCGGTAGCGCCGGCCTCGATACGCATTGTTTTGAGCGTCGATGAATAATTCAGCCCGACATGCGCCTTGGTCACGGCATGATCGAGGCTGATCGCGGCCGATGAAACCGTCTGCTGGGGTTGCGTTGCGCCATTGCCGTTAATCGCAACACTTTCCGCCTCGAGATGCGTTAGGCCGCTGAGTGACGTTGCCGAGCTGCCGTTATACGTCAGACCGCTGTCGACAAAGAATGCATCCTCGACATCAGACCCGAAATCGAAACTCTTAATATACTCGATGGTCCGCGTCGTCGCGCCATTTACGGTGCGCTGCACCGTCATCCACAACTCGTCCTCGTTGCTGCCTGGCATCGTTGCGATCGATTCAACCAGGGCGTGACTCTGGCTCGTCACGGCAAGCCGCGTGGTGTCGCTGGTTGCGATGCTGAGATACCCCGTGCCGGCACGCGCAGTCTCTTTGATCGTGACCACAGCAGCCGCAGGATTGGCGACGGTGAAATCTGCATGTGCGTTGATCGCGGTATAGATGTTGTCGGCCGTCACATCATTCGACGAGTAAGGCCGGAATCCGAGAGAGCTTGCCGGCGCATCACCGCTTGATGCTTCCGACGTAAACGTCACTGTGTCGCCGTCCGATTTCGTCAATTTCAGAGTCGATCCGACAGAAATGTTTGCGTAGTCCGCCACGGTCACGGTGGCGGCGCCGCTGACGCCGCCGATGATGTGTCGATGCCAGCCGACAACCTGCTCTTCGCGGCGGTACGTCATGCCGAGCAGGACGCCATCAGACCGCACCGCCCAGACGATCGAGTCAGGCTCCTGCTGATAGGCGAGCTCGGTAATGCCGCCCGCTGTAATGTGTTCAGCCAGAATCGTCAGGTCCGGCGCGATATAGCTGTCAGAGTTGAAATCGTAAACAAGTTCGCGAATTTTTCGCGATGCCCGCTGTACGAATAGCACGGTCGATCCGACCTGGACCGGCTGCACATTGGCCGCGCCGAACGCAGACTGCTGTTTGATCTGGATGTTCACTGGTGTGATCGGCTCGTCAGCTCCACCAGCGCGGACTGAAAACTCGCCGCCACTGGTGCCGATCAGGAGCGCTCGGGAGCTCGACAGATATCGAATGATGTTGACCTGGTTCGAACCGAGGGTATAGATCAACGCATCGCCGGCGTTGGTGCCGGCGGTAAAATTCTCGAAGTCGGCAGCAGCGCTAAAATAGACTGTCTGCGGCTGATCGGTTGTGCCGGCAAGAGTCAGGCGCTGCTCGTAAAAAGCGATCGCTCCGGGGTAGCCGGTTTCTGGTGAGAACGCGCCGAGCGCCCATTCGTCGTCTGCGGCCAACTTGCCGACAAGCGTAAAGCTCGACCCCGCTGCCTCGGCCGCCACATCATCGGACGGCGACACAAGCAGCGTGTCCTCGGTGACCTTAACGATCAGATAGTCGCCATTATTAGAGCTCGTGCCGCTGGCCGTTATGGTCATATTGTCGAGGAAGCCCTGCTTTATAAAACTCTTGGCGGTGTCGACGATTCGGTCGTTGTGCTCGAGGCCGGTAGCGCTCGGGTCGCCCTCCTCAAAGCTGATCGTGCTAGCCACATAGGTCGGTTCGAGCTCGGCGGTGTAGAGATCGTTGTCTTGAACCGTCGCTGTGCAGTGCGTCGTGTCCGCGACCGCGGTAATCTTTGCGTAGCCGTGATGTAGCTTGACCAATCGCCCGATGTCGTCTGCCGTGAAGCCACCGTCGGAATTGATCCCGGTCACGGCCGAGGCGGTAATCGTCATCGATCCTGTCCTCGCGCCGGCGGTCAACGTCGTTGTCGTCGTATTCGCGTCGAGAAATGGGCCGCGGGTAAAATCGACATCGGCGATCGTCCAGGCGGTGTGGCTGGTGCGGGATATCTTTCGAACCGGGTGAGAGGGGTGTACGACGTACATCACATCGGCAGACTGCGCGAATTTCAATTCACTGAGCTGCGCTGTCGTGTAGGTCGTCGTTACCTCGACGGCTGACGCCGGCGATCCTGATGTAACCTGTCCGCCGTCTTTGAAGATGCGGAAGCCGTTATTGTAAAATTCCAGCACATACGCCTGGGTCACATTGAATTGAAATGGTATCAATCGCGAGACCGCCGACGTTGATTTCGCGTCAGCGACGTAGCGGGTGCCGGGCCGGCGCGTAGCGCCGCCGTGGGGAAATATCAGGAGGTTTTCCAGAGTTTCGCAGCCATTAAAATATTTTTTCATGTCGACGCGACCGGCTAGGCGTGTCGAAAGCTCACCGGCCGTGAACGCGGAGAAGGCAAAATTAGCGCGCGCCATTGCTAGAGCCTTGCGTTGACGAGGGTGTCTGTCTGCAACGAGCCGCTGACCGTCACGTTCTGAATCGCGCCCGGCGTGCCTTCTGTGGCATCGACGAACCGCGCTTCCGACAGCTTGGTTTCGTACAGCGAATAGAGCGTGGCGACGAGGCTGGTGGATTGCACCAAGGCAAACGCCGTGTCCGCGGCAAGCCGTGCTGCGATCGCCTCAATGAGCAGCTGGTCCCACTCATTGGGGTCCGTGACGCGCGCCAAATAAATTAAATTCAGCGTGTCTTCGTCGCAGTGAATCTTGCGGCCCTCGACGCGGAAATCGACGTTGAGATAATCGAGGCGTAGAACTCGCAGGCAATAAGGATCGGCTGGTAAGGTGAATTGATTCGTAAAGCCAAATGTCGGGCTATCACTATCGGCGGCCAGGGTGCGGCGCGTGATGAGGCAGTTCCACGGGTGCGCTCGGCAGACGGCGTCTCTGACGTAATCAAAACGCTGGTGAGTAATCCGCGCTGATTTCGAATCCTCGCTTCGCGCAATGATGTTGCTGGCGCCGACCATGTTAAGCGCGCTGTTTATGATGTCGACTTCACTCGGCATGAGGTTCTCCTAAAAACATCAGCAGTACCGTGCGATTACCCTCGTGCGGCATGACGCGATGCAGTTGGTCTGCGCTGTGGATCAGCGTTGTCAAATAGTGGCTGTCGTAGTGCTCGAACGGCTCGTCATACTCAAATTCGCCGCCGCTAAACTCGCTGGGCGGTGTCAGCCCGGTCGATGCCACCCAGCGGCACCAGGGCATCTGATTCCTGTCGCCCGTGTCGACGTGCCAGGGATGGCCGGCATGATTACGTTCAATGACGGCGTAGCTTTTCGGCGTGATCGCCGCGCCGAGCGCAAGCATCTCGACGACAATCTTGGGTATGCTGCCGGCGTCGAACGGCACACGTCCCAACGCGCTGGCGAGTTGGCTGGCCTCGGCCGGCGAGAAAATATCTTTTAACATTTTGCGCATGCTGTAGTTCCGGGGGGAGGCTGCCAAGTGCCTCCCCCCAGTCCTTTTTAGTCGACGATGTAGGTAATCAAGAACGAGAGGTCGCCGGCGGTATCGCCAGCAGCATCGGTCTCGATGCCTATCAGATAGTGACCGCCGGGGTCGGTGCTGTCGCCAGCATCTTCCCAGACGCGCTGTCCCATCAGGTTGATGTTACGCGCTTCGAACGCCACCTCAGTTCCCGTGAGCACAGCGGCCCGTAGGTCGGTGGTCGCCGATGCGTAGGCATCAACATCTTTGGCAGTCACGTTGCCGTCGGCCGTGTACAAGCCCACATGCATCGTACAAGTGGAACCGCTGTCAAGATCGTCATTAAAAATCTTGATCGAGACAACAGCTGCGTTTGTTGCAACTGGGCACAACATAATCGTATCGCCAGCAGATAGGTCACCTGCCGCCAATGCGATGGTTCCGCAAGCAACGCGCATCCGGCCGTGCAAAGTACGGCTTGGATTCATTGCCTGTGGGTTGGCGAGGAAATTCGTGACGAGGTCTTGATTTACATTTGCCATGTCATTTCCCCTATTCCGAACACAGGATTTGAACTATTTTTTCTTCTTCCATGCGCGTGGCGCCGAATGAAGAACACACATAAACTTGTGTGGAATAGCTCTTATCTGCTCTTGGGCCGATCTCAGTCATCAGGTCTTTGCCCATCGCCAGCGTAATACCGTCTTCAGCCCACGCCAGAACCTGGCGATAGGATGAACCATCGGTATTCAACCGGGTTGAAGTGATGAACTCAAAACCCATGAACGTATTGATCTCGCCCTGTACCAATGCCTTCACAGTATTGAAGTCGGCAGAGGTGACGGTTGAATCGTTCAAGAGGTCTTCGATCTGCTCGGGATGAACAGCGATGTACCGCTTGATCGACGGGTCTACATTGTTCTGGTCAAGGATTTTCTTGGCATTGACCAATTTCGCTATTGAAAGCCCTCCCGCTGGCGAACCAACGCCAACGATTTGACCTGCCGGCAAGCTGGTGGAAGTCGCACCGGCTTTGCCTGTTAGTGCTGTACCATCGGCGGCGTCAATTATGGCGTCGTCGACGGCCCGCCCGATCGCATACGCAGCTGCGTTTGCATACGAGCTTGTCGGATCGATGAGCATCTGAACCTTGTCAGAATCGTCGATACATGATCTTCAAGCTGAGTCGCGAGTTCAGCCCCGCCTTTCGGCCGCTATACGTCACCGCATAGATGAGACTATATCTTCACCCTTTCGGGTGCTGGGCGCTTCGGGCCGCTCGGCCCTACTTCCTTTCGGAATAGTCGTTGAACCTTCCGCTCTCGCGGCTTGGCTGCTGATTGTCTCAAAGAGAGTTCCCAGCAATTCACCCAGTTGTTGCCTGCATATTTCTATGCAGCGGCCCTAAAGTTAAGGTCAGCATATTCCCAGTGATCCATCGTAACCATTCGTCTCGAATGGGGTGTTTCAGCAAGCGGGGTATCCCCGTGCCTGCTCGTCTTTTTTTGAGCCACCGCCGAGCCCACCTGGTCGAAGAACGCCTTCTCACCAGTTACGGACTCTTCGCGAACGGCTCGTCGTAGGAGACTACCTTTTTGCTGTGACAGCATTTGCACATTAGCGCTAAATTGCTGAACAAAGGCAGTCGTGATTTGAGTGCTCATGGAGCACCTCCTTTCACGAGTGGTTCAGCGGCTACCCGTCAAATGACGGACCTGTGCTTTTGGTTTTTGCGAGGGCTAAATGCTTGTCTCGACTTTTATCGCGTTGACTTGCCTGCCGGCCAAAACGTCGGTTGTCAGCAAGCGCAGCAGCGCGACAATTAAGCGGCAGATTCCTCCTCTGGAAAAATCTCCCCCATTAATCTCTGCACCTTCTGCACATAATCGTCGTGCTGCGGGTGGCTGCGGTCCCAGTATGGCGAATCGGGACGCTGTAATTCGTTAATCTCGGACTGTGCCTCGGCCGGCGTCATCGCATTGCTGTCGCGATCGCCGATGACTTTATCCTCCGAAACATTGTCGTGTATCCAACTCGCCGCGTTGATCAGCGTCTTGACGAACGCCGGGTGATCGCGCAGCGGTATGCCGCCCTCGAGCACCAAGTCGGTCAGGCCCTCCTCGCCGAACTCGTCGACGAAATTGTTGCCGCGGCCGAGACGCTCATCGTAGGCGTTCCCGAACTCCTTTTTGAGCTCGGTCACCGCTTGTTGTTTGGCACCTTCGACATCGACGGTCGAGCCGTCCATCATGTTGGCGGCGAACTCTATATAGGATTGGCTGAGTTGTTGCGCCTGATTATTGTTTAGGCCAACGCCGTGCGCCGCGGTTCTGAACCAGGCGACAAAGTCGTCATTGACGCCTGTGCCTTCCGGCGTTTCCGAGAAGTCAAGCTCGTAGCCGTCGCCTTCCTTGGGACGGCCGAGGCGGTCATATACCTCGTTCCAGTCGCTCTCATCGGCCCACTTGCCCGGCACCGGCACCTTGTCGGCGCCGATCATGCTCTGTGCATGTACATAGGATTTGGCGAGCGCGCCCACGTCGGTGAACGTCTCGAGGCTTTGATGCCCGCGGATGTCCTCGGGCAAATCATCTTTCCATGTAGCAACTACCTCAGACGGAGCCTCCCCGGTCTCGACCGGAGCATCCGCTACCTGTTCGTCAGCCATCGTAATCAATCTCCTTTACGTCACGCATTAAGTTTTGAATGGTCAGCACGACCGATCGCTGGCCGTCATTGAAGGCGGAATCACAACAACGCTCGGCATGCACCAGCGTGTGGATGTGAAACCGGCGCTGTAGATCATCCAAGACGATCTCGCCGTCATCGGTATTGAACAGCGCCTTGTATGTCGCCCTCAAATCCTCGGGCTTGATCATGCCGCCTGTCCGCCGGCAATCGCCTGCAACGCCATGCCGGTCTCTTCAGACATGCCGTCGACCGCCTTGACTGCCGGCGCTGCGTTGCCGGCTGCTTCCGCGGCTTGCATGGCCTGCTGCATCTCGGCTTGCTCTTGCTGCTGCTGTTGACGCTGCGCTCGGATAGCGCCGACCTCGAGTGTGCCGCGGGTCACGCTGGCGGGAATGCCGAGCACCTTGATGACGTGCTTGGCAAGGCCGTCGGAATCAATGTGATCGACGATGCCCGGATCGAGCCCCATCAGCGGCTGGAGCAGTTCGAGCATGCGGACCATCGCCTGCACTTCGGTCTGCTTTTGCGCCTTGGCGAGCGGCGACACATATTCGATGCCGACATCTGCCGCATCCAACATCGGCGGCGCCACCGGCAGTTGCTTGCTGCGCAGCATGATGTTCCAGCATCTGCCGATCAGCGGTTGCAGCAGTTCCGCTTGCAGCCGCCCCAGCACCGGGCCGAGCAGGCGCATCTTTTCCTCGGTACGCTGCAATACCTCGGTCGCCGTCATCTGCGGCCCCTGCGCCATGATCAGCTGATCGACGTAGAACGCGGCGCGGATCGCCTGGCGGCGCTGCTCTTCCATTTGCAGGCCGAGAGGATTGTTGGCGCCGATGTTGAGCGGCTCGAGACGATCGCGGGTTCCCGATCGGTAGAAGTTGAGCCCGCCGGGCACGGTTCTGATCGGCAGCATGAAGCCATCGTCAGGCACCATCAAAGGCGGGTCCGTTTGTTTCTGCGCGGCCCGCAGGGTGATCTCCGACATTTTTGAGAGAACTTTTGTATCCGCAAGAGCGTTCATGGAGGGAGATCTTCCATAGCCTAGCTCGTAACTAGATTTGAGCCACCGCGGGATACAGTAAGGCAGTTCGTTATAGCCGCTCTCACTGAGCACGAGTTTTTCCTCGGGCTCGATGTAGAACGACGCGAACGGCTTGTTTGTTTTATTCATCTTGCGAACGTCGCGATCGTCGCGCGGCATGACGACGTGCAGGATGGTGACCTGTTCATACGGGTCACGCTCCTCGGTCTTTAGAATAGTATCGCCGACCTTGTCGGCGCCGAACTGGCTGACGGCGGCGCGGGCGAACATGCGGAACTGGCGGTAGACGGTATCGACGCGACCGTTCTCGTCCTCTGCCAAATAGCACTCGGCGATGTGGCGCGTCGAAAAGCGGAAGGTCTCGGTCTTGTCCGGCTCGATCAGCATGACGCCGGTGCCAAACAGGATCAAATCATCGTAGAGCTCGTGTATCTGCTCTTGGAAATTCGAGCGATGAAACGCGGCATAGAGCACGTCCTCGGTGCTCTCGAGCCACTCTTTGGCTTCGTCCTCTTCATTGATCGCCGGATCAGTAAATCTCAGCGAGAACCAGGGCGTCGACATATTCGTCAGCATGCCGTGCAGGCTTGCCGACAGGAGCTCGGCGGCATTGATCGCGGTGCCGTCGAAGATGAGCTCGCTGCGTTTGTTGCCAGGCGTCTGCGATTTTTTGGTGATGTCGGCTTTCCTGGGCCGCATATAGTCGGCGATCTCCTGCCAGTGGCTTTCCCAGGTTTTGCGCTGCTTCTTCAGCCGATCGAGCCGGCGCAGAACCATCAACGCTGTTTTGTCAGCGGGCATAATCTATTCCTTCGCCATTAAGCTTTTGTTTGTCGTTGGCGTGCCGACGGTGCCGAACGGCGTCACCAACAGCGCCTGCCCCTTCTTGGCCGAATATTGCCCCGTATCTGCCGGCCGGCTCGGCGTTTCCCATTCCTCGTCCGGCTCCTCGCGGATGAAATTCATCGGATCGAGGTATTTCACCGCCGGGGCATCGCTTTTCGAGCCGGCGTACTGCGCCGGGTCCATCACCTTGCCCAGTGTCCCGCCCTGCTTGGCGGCAACCGCACCGATTGGGTTCATTATTTTCACCATACTACTCATGCGCCGAGCAGCTTTTTCTTTTTCACCGGCGCGCCGCCGACGATGCCGAAAGGCGTCGTCATCACCTGCTGACCGCCGGTCGACAGTAATTTCTTGCTTTTGTCGTCGAGACCGCGAGCGGACACAACCTTTCTCGGCTCGGACGTTCCAGTCGCCGTCGCCCCGGTCGCCGCAGCGGTCGAACTCATCAGCGGCAACGTCTCCACGGTCATCGGCACATCGACCGAGGTCTTGCCTGTGACGCTCCTGTAGCGTATGCCCGCCGGCGTCTCGTAAGTGCTCCAGCCGGCCGGCAATGGCACAGCGGATTGGCGGGTGCCGGTTATAGTATTAAAGTAATGGCCTTCGACCATTCCTTGCGGCGCTCGGTACACCCAGCCGGCGGCGCTGGCGCTGGCAGATATTAGATCACCGCCCGTCGGCGGTGGAGGCCCTCCCCACATGCCTAGTTCTCCTCAGCCGCCAGCAAGCTCGGCGATGTCACCGGCATCTGCTCTGGCAAAAGACCCTGCGGCCCGGTTAAGATTGTCGAACTAATTCCCTTGCGCCGCTTCATCCGCTCTTTTTCTGCCGCGGACTCGCTGCTTTCCGCCTCGACCGGCTGGAACGGTGGCGCTGGTGGCGGCGGCGGAATCACCGGCGGTGCCGGTGTTTTCGGACTACTGAATAATGCGCTCATGGTGCAGCCTGCTGTTCGTAGGTTTCCAAGGGATTGTATGCATTGTTGGCAAAATTCTGCGGCGGCGTACCGCTGCGGTCATTGTCGCGCAGCGCGATCGAGGCGTATCTGAACGCATCTGCGGCATGGCTAGACCAGTCGTGAGTGACTGACGTTCTGAATGTCCTGTTACGCTCGTCATATTTGCGGTGATAAAATCTCAGCGCCTCGAGACCCTTGTCGCAGTTCTCGCGATCGAACCAGCAGCGCGATATCATCAGCTTGGCGGCGTGCAGGCCGTCCTCAAGCGGTAGCTTGGGCACTACCCGAAAATTAATACCCAGATCATACGCGATCTCTCGGCGGCTCTTTCCTGAGCCCATTTCGCGCACCTCGATATCGTGCGGAGCATGATGTGTGCCATAGAGATAGCCTTTCTCATCCAATACCCTGGCGTAGAACGGCAAGCCTTCGCCACGCGCTTCAAAATAATCAATAACGTGGATGGCGCCTTTGCCTGCCGACTGTGTGAACCAGATGCTCGTCGCGTCAGATACGCCGAGATCGAAGTGCGTGTCGACCCTGCGTCCGGGGTCGTATGGCACATGGCAAATCTGGCCTTTTTCCTCAATCTTCTGTATTTCCTTACCGAATATCGCACCGGGTACGGCGGCGATGAACGAGCATTCGAATTCTTGCTCATACTGCTCCTCTGTCATCGCGCTGCGGGCGGCTTCGAGCTCCTCTTCGGCCAGAATGTCGGTCTCGCTCGCCTTGAACATGGCGCGATACCATCCCTTTTCCGTTTGTGCCAGCCGCCACAAGTCCCAAAAAGCGTTGTGACCCCTCGGCGTGCCGATGAATATGGCGTAACCGCCGCGATCGGCGAGCGCCGGGCGTATGACCTCGGGAAACACGCTCTCAGGCATGTCCGCTATTTCGTCTAGGGCGCATCCGTCAGAATAGATGCCGCGCAGCCTGGAGGGGTCGTCACCTCCCAGCAGCGTGATCCTGGCGCCGTTGGGTAGGTCGCAGCGCAGCTCGGTCTCGTTGAACTTGACGCCGGGTATCTTGCCAGCAAATTCGTGAACGTAGTCCCAGCTGATCATCTTCGCCTGACGATAGGTGGGCGATATGTAGTGGAACCGCGGCCGGCTGCGCTGACACATAATCGCATCGCGCAGCAGATGGTTTATCGCCATCACCGTCTTGCCCCAGCGCCGATGGCAGACAACAACCGCCCAGCGGTGCTTGGCAAGCTCAGCGTGCAGCTGCGCCTGTCCAGGGCGCGGCGTGTACGGGATGGCGATCTTCAATGCAATACCGTGAAGTCTGGCAGCGCCTCGGGCGGCAGCAGGAATTGCAGGAACGCCTGCGCGTCGTCGCCATCGCGGAAGCCGTCGATCAGGATGGACAAGCCGGTGCCATGCGGCGGCAGGTCGACGCTCCATGCTGCGTAGCGGAGGTGTGTGTGTGGCAGTGGCTCCATACTTTGCCTATTAATACGTTCTATAAGCCGGCGCCCGGTCGCTTGGGGGTACGGGGGGGGCCGGCCAGGGAAAGGAACATTTATTTTCTGGCGGTGCAGATGCTCACTCTGCCGACACGCCCAGCATTATCAATGACTTAGCCTCGATCAGTCGCAGCCCAGTCGCCAAACAATTTCAAAAGTTCGGGCGGGGGTGCTTCTTGTTTGGAATGCTTCTCATCCGCAGCCCAGGTCGCGCGTGCTGCCATGCTCGCCGCGTCTCTTAAACTCTGCTCGATCAATAAACCAGGACATACGCCTGGCAATCGGGACAGGCCAGGTGTCAGGTCTGAACAACAAAACACCCCAGACCTGACACTTATTCGAAATAGGCCGGCATCAGTAGCCGCTACGATTGGCTGACTTGCTGCGCATCCTCAGATTCTTGCGGCTGTTGTTGCTCGGGTTGCCGTCCTTGTGATCGACATCCTTGCCATCATTAGGCTTGGCAGAACCTGAGCTCTCGAGCATACGCCGAGCACGTTTGCGGCTGGCATTGTCCGGCCGATGCTTGCTGTTGTACTTGCGCTGGTATTTACTCCGCGGCTTCGCACTGCTGCTGTAGTCACCGAGCTTCGGCATCACTTATCTCCAAAGATAGCGCAACGAGAACAAACTATGACGTTCGGGCAGCATGCTTGACCTTCCTACTGTAGCGGACCTTTGATCTCACCACCCGCTGTTGAAACCTGCGCAGGTGCAGCATCGCGGCAAATGGGCTGCGGCTGCGCGGTTTACGCGGTTTCATCGCCTTCGACCGGCTGCACCAGCTTGACCACTTCGCTCGGCTTGGCAGGCGCCTGCGTCGTTTCGTCGTCCTCGATCTGCCATACCAGTGTCACGCTGCTCGGCTGATCAACGTCGGCCGCTTTGTGCCTGACGCCGCGCGGCTGTTGCCGGGCGAACGTCCACTTCAGCGTATCGACCTCGAGACGCCGGCGCTGGACTTCAGCGTTCATGTGCTTGGATTCGAGATCGGTCGGCAGTGGTTGCCTGGCAAGGTCGTGCATCTCATCGGCCAGCACCTCGGCGCCGATGGCTCGCGCTTTGGCGTACATTTCGTAGAGCTCGTCATCACGCTGCACGGCTTGCAGCACGGTCACCCAGTGCGGCTGTGTCTTGTCGTTGTCGCAGATCGAGCGCAGCGACTTACCCTTTGCGAGCTCATCACAAATACGCAGCATCCTCGGCTTGTCGAGCTTGCCTGCCATCTGATGTTGCTCCTGGATGATTAGAAAAAGAACAGGCGCTGCCGAAACAGCGCCTGCCCAACACTCTGGAGAGTCAACATGCCGACCACAGTGTGCGCCAGCATATTGTCAGCTAACCACTTTTCGCGCCGCTGGCAACCATAACGAGGTGTCGTGCGGCATTTGCACACTGATGCCGAGTTATTTTGACGCTTAGTTTTTTGATGCCGAGTTATTCCAGCGCAGCACGGTGTCGACCAGCGCTGCTTCGTAATCTCTTTTGACCTTGCGCGCATTGCAGTGCCTGATCTTGGCAATCCTTCGCCACGCGATGCCGCGCTGTCTGAACACGGCACTGTAAGCACATGCCCACATCAGACGGCGTGCGCAGATCGACGGCTGGCTCAGTACGATACGCAACGTGAGATCGTAGTCATCGACCTGTTGCGTGCTCGCCGGCGCTAGCCTGGGAACTGCGTCACCATCCGCGTATGCCATCCAGTCGGGCATCACCTCCGGCCAGTAGCTGCCCCTCGGCCGCATCATGGCGGCCGGCAAGCGCCGCTCAGTTTCTGCGGCTGCGAGCAACAGCTCGTGTAGCTCGACGTTTGAGATCGGCGAGTTGTTTATCATCGAGCCCGGATACTCCTTCGAAAAAGTCGGCAGCGTTGGAGCGTGACAGCGTGGCCGCAAACTGCTGCAACGGATCACGTCGCGGCTTTGTGCCGGCAACCACTGCCTGATAATCTGAATTGAAATTGCGCCGATCGACTGCTCTTCGAATGAACAAGCTTCTGGCATTAGAAGCTTCTAAGCTTTTAGAAGTAGAAGTTTTAAGAGTTTCGGGGTGTACACTTCTAGAGCTAGAAGCTTCTAGTGCTCTTATATAGAAGCTTCTATTAGAAGCTTCTAAGTTAGAAGCTTCTAAGTTAGAAGCTTCTATGCGCGACTCACGTTTTGCAAAACCACACCCAATCAAGTTATCCACAGCCCGCTTGAACGTGCCGGCAAGCCGATCGGCGACACGCTCCTCGAGCACCGCCTCGGGGAGCTCGTTCTCATCCGCTATGACAAGCTCGTACCGCAGCAACGTGGCGTCGTGACTAAGCCACATTCCGCCAAACCTCAAAGCGGCACGCATCTGCGTGCCGCGTGTCCCAGATTGATATCGCCAGTGCGCGGTCTGGCCGGCCCTTGTTGAGGTAATCCTCTCGCCAGCTTAAATTCACAAAGCGCGTGGGACGGTGCCGCTCAAACTGCTCCAACCCCTTACCACAGGCCCACAGACGTTCGCCGCACACCAAGGCCATCCGCTCCACGCCGATCGCAAATGCGTGATCGACAAACCTGCGAATCGGCCCAAACGGTGGATTGGTGACCAAGGCGGGCGCCTGCGCTTCCGACCAATCGAAGAAGTCGTGACCCGTCTGAATGTCGTGTCCGACGACATCGCAGCCCCTGGCCTGTAATGCCGCTACCATGCGACCGTCGCCCTCGCACGGCTCCCACACCTTACCTGCCGGCCAGTCGAGGTGCGAAAGCAGCGCCTCTACAATATTGTGCGGCGTGGCGTAAGCGTCAAAGGCGATGCGTGTCAACGCGCCGCCTTCTCGGCCACCCGCAAATCGTAATGCCGGCCGGGAACCCGCGTCAGCAACCCGGCATCGATCGCACGATTGGTGTGCCAGTCGACCGCCGCACGGGTGAC
>Ga0208433_1000222_pt1 | contig 28880 bp, 38 predicted proteins | sample 3_EtaG_FD_184075 | JGI IMG/M metagenome (GOLD analysis project Ga0208433, IMG submission 184075) | Marine viral communities from the Subarctic Pacific Ocean - 3_ETSP_OMZ_AT15126 metaG (SPAdes) (version 2) | ecosystem: Environmental > Aquatic > Marine > Oceanic | place: Pacific Ocean | collected...
GTACATCATTAGCCATTGGCTCGATCTAATGGCCGGCATCATAATCGACACATCATATTTATAATTCATAATTAATCTCCTTTATAATTGAATTCCAAAAAGTCGTAGCATTGTATTTCTTCTTATAGATTTCGTATCCTTTAGTTGCAATATAATCTCTTTCTTTCTCGTTGTCAAGATAATAATTCATTTTTTCTACCAAATCTTGTTCATTTTCAAATTCAACATAATGCACATTTGGCTTTAAGTAATTCTCAATAGCGCTGTTTTTACGCTCTAAAAGTAATGATTTGCTGGCCAACACTTCCCAAACTCTACCCTTACATTGATCGTAACCATCTGGTCCTTCTGGGAAGTTTAAACTGATCTTGCTTTGGCGCATTAATTGGGCATATCGTTCGGGAGTCAGCCCTTCTTCTCTCTGACCTCCTCCAATATGAACGGGAATGCCATTAGTGACAAGGTGTGTCAAATATTTTTGACGCTCCGGATATCGCGGAGAGCCCAAAAAGCTAACGTTTATATCTTGTTCTTCGCCAGGATAATACAGTCCCTCGTCCTGGGGTGCCCAAAGCCACACTAAATTATCGATATTCGTTCCTACATTTCTTTCGGAGCCCCAACATACATGTAAATCAGCGAATTTCTTCTCATTCAAATCCTCAATCTCGGGAATTCCCCACCCATCAAACATATCTGGCCACATAAAAACCGTTTTGCACCCCTTGGCGCGAAGATGATCATAACTTATATCAGACGGATTTAAGTGGGATTTCCCCAATAAGGAAAACACCACCAAATCTGGACTTACACGATCAATCAAAGTCGGCAGAAACGTATCAATGTGCTTCTTCTTTATAAGAGAATACTCGTCCATGTGTACAATATTGAACTGCGTCTCGGGAAACGTGTTTTTAAAGGTTCTAAACAAATTATGATAATTATTGGTGATGCCCTTTTGAGGATTGGCATCACACCATTTCTCTGTTACAAAAAGAACTTTTGGTTTATTTTTCGCCATAATAGTCTCCGTATTCTACAATTATCGTACTTTTCCCATCAGTGCGATTATATGCTTTATAATAAGCAGGAAAAACGTCTTCTGGCTCTTCTAATCGAATAATTTCAATATTGTGAACCATTAATCGAACTCCATCGGTAAAATCTCCTACATGTTGTGCCTGCGGGTGGAGCGGTCTTTCTGAGCCAACGCCAGTACGAATAATAACTTTCGGGATGTATTCTCCGTGAGAAAATTCAGGCATCCTATCCAAATGATTGATTAATTGATTCATGGTCAACAACAGAAAATTCCATCGAGGGTAGATACTGATAGGTACAGTGCCGGCCACAGCCAACCCATTGGTGATACCCATTTGCATCTCTTCATCGACTGGCATTTCTAACAATTTGTTATGATCTACATCTTTTAGTGTATTAGTCATAGCAGTGCCCTTATAAGCAACTGCTTGTCCCAAAAATAGAGTATCTGGCTGATCACCTAAATATTTCATCGCTCTCTTTAGTTCATCAAAATATCTTCCCATCAGAATTGTACCCTCATTCCAGCACCTGCATGCGGATATTTGTCTAGCTTATATTGATAATATGTTATATACTCGTCATTAACGCCTTCATATGTCAACTTTTCTTGATTCCAAGTTGCGCGTGTATCTGTGCATACAGACTTTCCGTTATCCTCAACAATAAAATGAATCGGCAACTCATGGTTTCTAGCGTACTTAATACATTCATGCGCGATTCCAGTTTCCGAAGTCATATCTCCCATAAAACAGTATACTTTATTTGTACCGCCTTTGCGTTTGATATCAATAGCGATACCTGTCGCGATAGGCAAGACGCCTGTTACAATTCCAGAGGACAACACGCGGTGCTTTGCAAAACATAATGAAATTGAACGCCCTTGTAAAATAGCTGCCTTTAATTCATCTTTCGGAACCCCCTTCAGTAAGCACTGATAATGGCTTCTCCACGAACACAACACCCAATCTTCAGGTCCAATCTGGTGTTTGCGGAATACCTCTATGACATGCTCTTCGTTGTCGTTATACAAGTGAACGGGCGCCCTGATCATCGCCGCATCAAAACATCTGGCTATCTCGGTTTCAAATTCAATAAGTTCTTCTTTAGATAGCATTATTTCTCCTGTTCAATTTTCTTCAATTCTCGGGATTCAAACCGCACAATATCACTATACTTTGTACGAAATACTTCAAAATTCTCATATTTTTTTCCACCAAACTCAATATCATAAGATATTTTTTTTAATATAATACCAGTTCCCACATCTTTAACAGAAAAATCATCCGCATATGGCTCATACCAACGAACCAAGTCGCCCTTTTTTAATGGTTCTTCCACTTAATCTCCCAAAAGTTTTCGCTTCAATTTAATTTTAGTCATATCTTCTAATCCTATTCTAGTTGTTAACCCAAACTTCTCTTCTATCATATCAAGATATGGTTTATTTTTATAGTATTTTAAGAAAGACTCATCACGAAACTTCAAAACTTCAGCAGCCGAAATATATTTGGTTGGCAATGGTCTTGTTTCATAAGAATGTTGTGAGTATCCTGCATGTTCATCCGGCAAATCCCAGCCTTCCTTGAGAGCGTCCAAATACAATTTGGACCCTGGGTATGCCATGGCAGAATAAAAATTGGCGAATTCACAATTAAGCTCCAGCGATAGATCAAGCGTGTCCTGCATCGTCTCCGCATTGTCTTCTGGAAGTCCGAAAATATAATTGCCAATTATATTAATATCATGAGCCTGAATCTTTTCGACCAAATCTTTGATGTTAACTTCGGTAAACTTGCCTTTTACAACATCCTTGCGAACTATGGTGTTGCCGGATTCGATGCCAAGGGCCAGCCAGTTGACTCCAGCATTTTTGAGAGTCTCTAAATATTCTTCTTTCACTGTATCAATACGCGCGTACGCCCAAATGTTAAAATCATACTTTCGCTCGATAATCAAATCACAAAGCTTCATAAAGTGATTCTTATATAGCACAAACATTTCGTCTGCCAACTTTATGTTTCTGATGCCCATCTGTTGTAGCTGTTCAAATTCAGAGATAATAAATTCTGGATCCCAGAACCGAAACTTGTTGCGTCCATAATCCCAATTTTCTAAGTTATTATTGCCAAATGGCGCATTAATACAGCAAAAACTGCACCGAAAGGGACAACCCAAGCTTGTATATAACGATGCGAAAGGAGTTCTCTCGTCGCCATTAGTCATCGCATGCCAATTAGAAGTTCTGTATTTGTCCATTGGTAACAAATCCCATGCCATGCCTGGAAGTTCGAAAGGAAGCTCTTCTTGCGTGATGAGGGGTGCGGGCTTCGTACAGAGAATCTGTCCAGATTCACGATACCACAATCCGGGCACCTTACGCAACTGCGTGGCATCATCCATATTAACATTCAACAATCCACTAATCGTATGTGGGCCTTCGCCCTGGCATACAAAGTCGGCAATTTCTTCCTGCATCGTCTGACGAGCAACCGCCGAAGGATGCAAACCAATCAAAAGCGTCTTAAGGTGAGGAGATTGCTCTTTAAGCTCTTGCAATAATAAACGGGCCCCAATCATATTCTGCGTGGAAGCAGACGGCTGCTGGCCATAAATAACAAGTGCCACCAATTTAGGATTATGTTCACCAATGATTTGTGCAGATTCCTTGAAATCAATACGCAAAGCTTCGCAATCTAACACATTCGTAGAATAGCCATTCTTGCGCGCGTTCTGAGCTAGCAATGCGGCCCAAATCGGAGGCTCAATCGCAGAATACTCTTTACTGAGTTTCTGATAAATAATTGGTGCGCCATTCGGATGTACAAATAGTACGTCTAGTTGTCTCATATCTTATGTTGTCTCAATAATTCGCATACCACGGGGATTCAATGATACTATACGCTTTAATAAGCTGCCGGATTCCATCGTCTAAATTATACTTGCATTCAAATCCTTTGTCGTAAAATTTCTGACTACTAACAATATAATCACGGGTATCGGGATCGCAAGTAAATTCTGCCTTCATGATTTCAAGCGGTAAATGTTGCTGAATCTTTTGAGCCAACTGAAGCTTATTCATATTCAGACTGTCATTGCCGACGTTGTACGTCTCGTTCTTGCAAGACTCCCAATTGTCAATAGTAAACTTGAACGCCCGGCAAACATCTTGTAAGTGTACATAATTCCTCATGAATTCGCATTCGTATAGGACCAAAATGCGCTCTCGCAATGTTTTGAGAACAAAGCTATTAACTAGCAAATCGGTGCGCATGCGCGATGCGGGGCCAAAAACCGTGGCCAATCTAAATGTAACATAATTTTCCACGTTCTTGTATTCATTCTCCGCTTGCACCTTTGTAATTCCGTAAAGCGAAACCGGGTTTAATGGAGACTCTTCCGTGCAAACTGAGCCGTCGACACTAACGCCATATCCCGAGTTGGTGCAAGGATAAATTACCAATTGCTCGTCAGATTTGTTTTTAGCAATCCACGCATTCACGCCATGGTTGATTTCGATTGCACTTCGCTTATCCTTCTCACACAGAGGAAATCCAACCAAAGCGGCCAAAGGAATAATGATGTCTGCTTTTTCTACATACTTTTTCAATATGGGAATGTCCCTCACATCCGCTTTCACAAATTCAAAATTAGGATGAATTGTATATCGCAACAGCGAAGTAGGATCATACATTAAACTATCGTATGCCACCACCTTGTGTCCGTCATCCAGCAAATGCTGCGTCAGTTCGCTCCCGATATAGCCGGCGCCGCCTGTAATTAAAATATTCATTTTTCTATTATTTCCTTTACATATTTAGATATCGATAGACAACATGTCAGCCCTGGAGATTCGATGCCTATCAGGTTTATAAAATTATTATATCCTACTTTCGATTCGTTTTTTATAACAAAATCTTTAAAATGTTCATTCTTTGCTTGTATTTTTGGACGAATACCGCTCATCGCTGGGGATAAGTCTTGCATTTGTATGTCCAGATATCTGTTTATTGTGGAACAAAATTGTTCTTTATTGCTCTCATTTATGTCATATTGAAGTTCGTCGACGTAATAAGAGTTTGGCCCGAAAGAAATATTCCCGTCTAAATCCATCACTGTGTGGATTCCCAAATACTTGCCTTTGGGATCGGGCGCCGGGTATATTAACTTATTCATGTTCTTATATCTGGTTGTCTTGAAATATTCTCCCTTATTCCAGTGAATCTTGTATCCAGTTATCCCGGCCATGTCCGAAACTCGATCGCTCCATAAGCCAGCAGAATTTATGAGTACTTCTGTTTCTATTATAACCTCTTCATTATCAACTGTCAACTCATATGTATCATTTTTCTTAAATATCTTATTTATTTCTGTGTTATAGGAAAATATGACATCCTGTTCTATTGATTTCTGCTCTAATCTTCGCATCAAAGAATGACTATCAACAATTCCCGTTGATGGGGCTAATATCGCCCTACTGGCTCTAACCGAAGGTTCGTATTCTTTAGCCTCTTTTTTGCTTATCAATGAAAGATCGCTTACTCCATTTTCTACGCCCTGTTGATAGAGGGTTTCTAATGCAGACTCATCCCCCGGGCTATTGGCAACTATCAATTTGCCGCATTTTCTATGGGGTATCTTGTGTATCGCGAGAAACTCATATAAAAGCCTGTTTCCTTCGACGCATAATTTGGTTTTTAATGCTTCTTTTGGATAATAGATGCCAGAATGAATTATTTCGCTATTTCTGCTCGATGTGTGTTGTCCGAAAGCTTTCTCTTTCTCAATCACAAGCACATTCTTATAGACCTTAGATACTTCGTTGGCAATTGCCAAACCAACGATGCCGGCGCCAATTATAACAATATCAAAACGATACTTATCATTCATTTAGCTTCCAGCTAATCTCCCAATCTTTAAATTCTGCGGCGAGACAATCAATCTTATAATCCTTCCGGCCGCCGGCAACTTCCTGAATCTTATTCTTTGCTGTGTTGCGAATTCCATTCAGCCCATGAGTCAATTCTAAATTATTGCCATCCTTGATTCCCTTTCTATAGTTCGATTCGTTATGCCAAATGTGCAAATTCATCTGAGATAGGACCACGATCGACCTTATGACATCGGCATCAAGATTATTGCTATTTGCAAGACATAAATCAATATCATGACAAATATCCGCAATTTCCTTAGCGTACTCGTTCTTGTGCTCGGGGATGAACACTTCTTTAAGCTGTACAATCGACAGTCTATCAACCAACTCAGATAGCGTGGGAAGATACCTTCTCTGTTCCATTTTCATTTCCTTTTAAAAATTGTCTAAAATATGATTCGTATTTATTATAATTTTTTTCTCCAAACACATGCTTATACGTGAAAAAGACACTTGCTTCTTCGCCAGTTCGCATGCCGGCATACTCTTTAGAAGTCGATAATCCATCCGTATTATAGTAATACAGCCCCAATGGAACATCAACTTTCTTAAACTTATAGCCGGAGTCCACCATTCTCAAAAACATATCCCAATCGCCTGCGTGTGCCAAATCTTCATTAAAGTATCCGACTTTCTGATGAATGGTTCTTCTCCACATCGGCATTGGCCCGGGCAAACACTTAATCATATTCTCTTTTGAAAACTTGTTTCTCGAATGTTCATAAAAATTTCCATTTGAAGAATTATTCTCAAACGTTTCATTGGACACAGTTGTCTGATAACAATCGGCATATACTAAATCTATGCCTGTGGAGTGGTACAAATGTTTTGATAGCGTTTCTAAGTAATGCGGCGAATGTCGATCGTCCACACAAGCTTGCGCAAAGAATTCCCCTCTTGCCATTTTGAGGGCCATATTTTCAGTTTCCATAACAGTTGCCCTATAATCTAAAACGCGATACTTCACATTAGAATGAGTTTTCGAGAATTCTTCTATAACTTTATTTTCAAATTCTGCATCAGGGGAATTCGCATTTATAATGATCAATTCGCAACTATTAAAAATAGTTTGTTGTGACATGTCTTCCAAAAAGCCTTCAATATATTGTCTGCTATTATAAATCGGACAAAAAATTGTCACAGAAGGTAATGTGGCATCGCCATAATATTCTGGCTGATCACCCTCAATTACATTAAACCACTTTTTCATTAAGATTGTATTATTAGCAGCAATATATTCCAAAAGCTCTCGGCCTTTCAATTGAAAATATTCTTCACTAGCGGCGCCAATAAGATTGTTCGTAATCAACTTGCAGCCCAAAATGCGTGCCTCAATAGCTAAGCGGCTATAAGTTTCAAGCCATTGTGGAAAGAACACTAAATTTTCCACTTGAGCTAAATTTGTTATAAAGCTTTCAAACGGCTGAGCATGGAGCAGTTCATAATTAATATTGCGACTATTGCAAAAATCTATTGCGGCTGGCATGCCCTTATTCTTGTTATTGGAATCCAATAAAGCATGCTTGATGGTTTTAGGAGTATCAAGATTCTTTTCCAAAACCTGCAATTGTTCTTCTGTCCAAATATTCCCACTTAAACTAACAATATTATTCAAAAGAAGGTTCTTTTGTACCACAGAAGCATGCTTTTTGCTCTGACACATCACAGCAATCGCAGACTTATAAAAAGTCTTATTGATAAGTTGCGTTTCGGGCGCCAGAAAATCCTTATATAGCGACGGATTGTTAGACCTCACGTATTTGTGATCATGTTCTAAAATAACATACTTTATCCGGTCTTTTAAAAGTCGCTTAAATCCTTCCGCCAACATGAAAAAATTGGCAACAATAAAAAAAGCGCCTTGATTGGATAAAATGAACTGTGGCGTTATATGCGCAGATTTAATTTTCTCAACACTATAACGCTCTGAAAGAAGCCCAATGAGCGCCTCATTACACAACTCAGCGCCTCCGCGGACTTCATCTACAAAGAAGTCTGAGACAAAGACTATCTTAGTCATATTCTACGACTTGTTCCAGAATATCTTGCCACTCTTCGTCTTCGCTATTGGTAACATATTCTTCAAAGCTTTTCACAAACAAGGCATTTTGATTTTCTTCAGAAAAACGCCTATGCACTGCTTCCGCATAGGTGCGTGCTCTTAGGGCCGCGCTGTCCTTATTGTTGTTCTTAATGTCCTCATAACATAGTCTCATCTGTTCTCTGGCTGAAACCTCTCTCGGATAAGCCCACATAGATTCTTTGATAAGAACACCCTCCCATACTACATTGTCGGGAACGTGATTAATATCATATGCTACGTTATAAAAATTATCCTTTCCATTTTCATCTACTAAGAAATCTAATTGACCGGACCAGCCAGTGCAAACAACCGGCAGACCACTATAGCATGCCTCAAAGATTGGAAGCCCAAAGCCTTCGCCATGAGCCAAAGAGACCAATGCTTCAATTTGAGGATGAACATATAAAGAATGCAATTCATCATCTTCCATGTCGCCATGCAAAAGATAAACCTTACAAGTTCTCTCGCCAAACTGCTTCAAAAAGCTAGTGAGATCATTTCGAACCTTTTCTCGATCCATAACACAATTTTTAGCCAGATTCGTCTTAATGACCAGTCCAACTTCTTCATCGCGGAATTCTTCCACAAACCAGTTAACTGTGTTGGGCAAATTTTTACGTGGGCCAAACTGAGCCACCGCCAAAAAGTTAAAGTCATAATCCAACTCTATCCCCAAATCGGGCGATTTTTCATAAGTCTTTGTGGGATAATTCACCGCATCAATAGGAGTGGTTGTTCTAAGCTCAAATTCGTGTTGCGGATTTTGATCATGTCTTGCTGAGTAAACCGTTTTTTCGAAAACCTGCTTAGAATGATTAGAAACTACTATAATCCGATCAACCTCATTAGCTTTTTGAATCCACTGATGTGCGACTTGTGTTGTCTCAATGCCGGCTGTAAACCCAACATTAATAGGCGCCATTTTTTCCCACTCGTTGGGAATAGTTACCTGCAAGGAAATATCAAATTGTCCTCCCTGCTGAATGTACGCAATCGTCTTTTCAATTGTTCGATCGATCCAGGCTCGTTCGGTGTCAACCATGGCCATCCAAGAAGTTTTCCCCCACTGTAGTGGCTGAATGTAAATATCGAACAAATCTTCTCTCGATTTAAGCGCACGAAGAGCAAACCGCGATTGTTCTCCATATCCAGACCGCGTAAGAAGAGGTGCCTTTAGTAAAATTTTCTTTTTCATCACGCCACCTCCATTAAGTGCCATCTCTTATAGCCCTGTCGCGTTTCCCACGAGCCATGGCGTAAAACAATATCATCCATTAATGTTACCCATCGTTTTTCAAATTTTTCAAAATTATAATTCTCAGCGACATGCTTCATTCCTTGAATCGACATTCTTTTGTAAGTTTTCTTAGTCGTTTTAAGAGTCGAATTCAAGACTTTTTCAAAATCCGCCTGAGAGATGCGGTCTTCATAGATATATGGCACCTGTAGGGAGCCGATGATCGCCCGGGCTGTTGGTTCGATTCCCCAACCAAACCATTCTTTTCCATTTGTTACCTGTTCTTGCAATCCGCCAGTCATATTAACAATGATGGGCGTCCCACATGCCAGGGATTCCAATGTGGCCAATCCAAAACCTTCGGCGTCTGAGATATTAATTGTGTAATCTGCTGCATTGTACATAACTGCTAGCTCTGCTGCATCCACTTTATTGGTAGACAAAAATACCTGTCCCTGGTTCGCCCCCAATTTTTCAATAAGGTGCGGCAAATCTTGTCCGTGGGGATCGCGAGGATCCGTATGCATTAAAAGGGTTGCTTTTTCATGCCCAACCTTGTCTAACCACTCTTTAAACCACCACACCAGCGTTCCCGATTGTTTGCGACGAGCATTTCTATTGTTCCAAAAGAACACTGTTTTGTCCTTGTTCTTAAGTGGGTCCTGCGCCTGTTCAAGCGTAATTCGTTTACGTAAAACTTTAACAGTTTCTTTCTCTTCAGCCGTCTTAAGTTTTCGAAAATAAGTCGAATTAACTGCATGCGGCAGATAATAACTTGGAACTTGAGGCGCTACTTCCTTCAAAATCTCATGCGTAACCTTTGAAATACATACAACTTCATCTGTTGAGCGATAAAAGGGCCCATTGAAATGGGGATGTGGCAAATTATCCCACACATGGTAATATACCATGGGAACATTTGCTCTAATCTCATTTTCAATTTCCCACAGCCAGCCATAGAAACGAGGATCGGTCATAAACCACAAAACATCCGGTCTCTCCTTCTGGAGAACTGACCGGATAATCTCGTGATTACCATATCCATCAACAGGATATATCGTCCAATCGTCTTGCCACGGATCGATCCTCTGTGGGCGATAATCTGCATGCTTAACAGCGCCGCCCAAACATACAAATTGATATCTGCCTGTTTTGAGAAGCGCCTCGATCATATATTTTGTTTGAGTCCCCACTCCAGACGGCGATAAGGGATGGTCTGATATAACCAGAACCTTTTTCTTTTTCATTGATACCTCTAAATTATTATGGACAGTGTACTGTCTTGTAAAATTTGCAACCGTAGCCCGCAGTACACGACAGCCTGTTCTTAATATAACACTTTTTCTGGATATTGTATAGCGCTGTGTTTAAAACTTTAAGTGCATTCTTTGTCTTTTGTGGTCCGCTCGTCACTCTAAAAAATTCTACACGATTTTTCTTCGCTGTTCTCTTAAGTAGTGCGAAATGTGTTTCTATGTATTTCGGATTTACATTCATTTTCTGCGCAAAGAAGTGTTTATACAACGTTAATTGATAAGTTACCATCTTGTCGGAGCGACGTCTGGCGTCCCAGCCCCACGAACATGTTTTCCAATCAAAAATATGAATTTTATCGTCTGCGGTCTTTACCACGGCATCAATATATCCCTTGAATACATATTCTTCTTCACCTTCGATTGGCTCATAGAGCGGCATCTCCGCTGCTAATACTTCATATTCATCAAAATATTGATCTAAAGCTTCTTGAATTTCGGGAATTAATTCTTTCCCTTGCGTACGCATGTTTTCAACTAACTTTTGATCTACTTCTACATCGTCATCCAATTTATTGATGCATTTCTCAAATTCTTGAATAAAAAATTCTTCATCTACTTCTTGTTGCAGTAATTTTTTTCACAAACACTATGAACCGCCGTTCCAAAAGCTGTATATGCGTTTCCTTTGAATCCCCTCTATCTTATCAACTCTCGTCAATTTGTGGTAAAAAGCACAAAAAACCCAGTCTTTTAACTCTGAGTAAGATACATGTGGCAATTTAATCTCCTATATCCATCTTCTATTATAACCACTTATAAAATAAATGTCAAGTCTTTTTTTACCATTCAGCTTTATGGGCCTCAGAAAGCTTTCTATAGAGCGCTGGACATATAGATTTGAGAGTATTGTGGTTTGCGTCTAAATAAAAATCTGTAAATCCTGTTGCAAAATATTCTCTCAAAGACGTGGCCGCGTAGGGGTTGAGAAATAAGCCTTGTATTAAAAGCGACAATTTGTCATATCCAATTTTATTAAGCAAGAAATTATCAAATTCAATATCATATTCTACATCAGTAAAAAATGAAGCAGGCGCCTTGTAACCGTGGGCCCACAATATTTCCTTCAATTGTATACGCTTCTGAAGAAACTCTTTTTCTATGTTTTTATCGCCGTAAATATCATATCCATATGGCTCTTCTAAAGAGTGAGCAACTTCATGAATGACATCATCTAATAAATCATCATTGTTATCTTGCTCATTGGAAATATGTAAACAGCCGTCGCTATAAAAAGCATTCAAATTTCGCTCTTCAAATTCTTTAAACCAGCCGATGATTACCATTTCTACTTCCGAAAGCAAGTGTTCCGGAAGAATCTCTTCAACTTTTGCCATTACCCCCTCTATATCAACACCATCTGTCAAAGGATCTTTGATATAAATATGCATCCCCGTGGAGGTGTAAAAATTTTGCACAGATTCAGTTATTCGGCTGTGGCTTTGTTTCAAGTAGTGTAGCATCATCTAATCCCTGCTGGTAGCCTCTCAAGTAATTTTCTTCCGCATATGCAAATGCAAACTCGGGAAAATCTATTGCTAAGACTTCGGCAATCATATTGACCGTAACCTCTTCATTATTTAGTTTGGTGCCAACGTATTCTACCAAATAGTTCTTCAATGGCGAGTCGGGGTCGACTACCATGGCCAACATGGGGTTTTCGTGTAATTCTTGTTCAGTAATAGTCTTTTCTTCATTCATAATAAGCGCTCCTTTGTTTATTATATTATAGAATAAGCGATTGTTTAATTTTATAACACTTTGGAAGCCAACGTAGCTAAATCAGATCTTTCACCTTTCGTGAAGGTGACATGTCCAGAGATATTATACTCTTTGAAATTTTCAACTGCGTGAGCAAGCCCATTTGACGTCTCGTTAACATATACATTATCAATCTGCTCAACATCACCGGTCAAAACAATCTTAGTATTCTCGCCTATTCTTGTAATTATAGTCTTAATTTCATGCTTTGTCAAGTTTTGTGCTTCATCAATTACAATAAAAGCGTTTGAAATAGAACGACCACGAATATATGTAAGCGCTTCAATCTCTATCTTGCCCTTTTCAATATACATCTCCAAAGACGTTCTATCGCCCATGAGAAACTTCAAATTATCTTGAATAGGCATGAGCCAAGGTAACATTTTTTCCTCCATCGTACCGGGCAAGAAACCAATATCTCGCCCCATTGGCTGTACGGGTCTAGATACGATCAGGCGCGAATAGTGATTATTGTTTCCATGGAGTCCAATCGTCTGTTGAAGTCCAGCTGCAATTGCACACAGTGTCTTTCCTGAGCCGGCACGACCAACCAATGAAACGAGCTTGATATTAGGATCCATTAACATATCAATTGCAAACGATTGCTCTTTGTTCCTTGCATTTATTTTCCAATCCGGCACCTTGTCATGGATAATCTTTTTTAAAGGCACGTAGTGGCTCATAAAGCGCGCTATACACGACTTCTTAGGGTTAGAATTGGATATTAAAAGCAGATATTGGTTAGGATACCATTCTTCGTTACTTTCCTCGGCGCCGATAACTAATTTCTCGCCGGTATAAAAGCGGTCAATAAATTGGTCGTCTACTAAAAATTCCGTAAATCCCCGGTATAGCTCTTCCGAAGACCTTACTGCTTTCTCTGAGATGTAGTCTTCGGCCAACAGCCCAATTGAATCACAAATAACACGCATATTAATGTCACGGCTGACAACTATTGTCTTCCGCTTCGGATATTCCATCTGAACCACCTTGCCAGTGGCTATGATGGCATGATCCGGTATTCTCAAATCTAAATCTGGTGGGAATACCGCTTTTTTAAGAGGCTCGTAAGATATCACTCTTAAAACGCCCTTACCTTTAGCTACGCGTACGCCTTTCTCTAGACTTCCCTTCTCTCTGAGTTCGTCCAGAAACCGAATAATCTTTCGCGCATTAATGCCAACCGAATCTTGACGTTTCTTATGTTTGTCTATTTCTTCCAATACTTTGAGAGGTAAAAACAAATCATGATTATCAAATTTATAAATAGAATCGGCATCTGTTAGACAAACACTAGTGTCTAATAAATAATTCTTTTTAGTCGCCATGAGATCCCATATGAGTGGTCACAATTAAATAGTCTTCTTTTTAGATTTACGAACTCTCTTGCTTTTTGCAGAAGTGTTTATTTTCTTGATAATGCGGGCTTCAACCACAAAAGTTTTAATATGATCGGGGAATTTGAAAGGAATAGACCACTCCTTTCTTAATAAGTCGGCTTCTTCGGGCTTAGTCAAACGACATTCCCAACCAACATATCCAGGCCAATCAAAATATTTACCTTTTTGTCCTTTTACAACAATTTTTTTAATTAATACTACATGTATCGCAGGGATAGCATCGCCTGCGCAAGATTTAATTAATACCATATCGCCTTCTTTATACATAATAACAAAGCCGCTTGTCAGAGTCGAACTGACGACCTGCTGATTACAAATCAGCTGCTCTGTCCACCTGAGCTAAAGCGGCAATTGTGACTTATTTTTTCTAGAATCAGGTAAGTCACCAACCTCCTGCCTACGTTTGGGTCGGCAGCCCCCTGAACGTTAGTTTTAAATCCGACGCCACAGCAGATTTTTGACAAAACAGCTAAACTATTTCTATTTATCAGATTGTGCAGCGATGAAACGTCGTGTGCGCTCGGGCGGCATCTCAAAATCGCGGCCGGTCTTTGTTAACTCCGAAGAGCTTTGGAGTTTTTCTTCGCCGCCGACACCCCACAATAATTTTACCCCTATCTCTTCACAAACTGCTTGTTCGGGCGTGTTAGCTCGCCCTCGATCGCCACCATTTGCAAAGTATGTGGGTTTAAGACGCTTAATGGCCTCACATACAGTATCGTCAGAATCGTCTACAGAATCCACCAAGACTACTCCCTTAATCGCATTTAAAATTTCCGTTCTGCGCTCATATCCCATGAAAACAAATCCCTTCTTTCGAAAAAGCCAATTATCTGAATTCGCAATTATAATAACATCGCCATACTTAGCCGCATCGCGAATCATGCGGATGTGTCCAGCATGCACCGGGTCAAATCCACCAGATACCATTACGGTCGGTCTTTGTTCCTCCTCCTCATTAAGCATATTTTTATGACTAGTCATCTCATCTCCTATAATATAAATGTTCTAAAATGTATAAATCGATAATTTCGACCGTTTGTTCCGGGCTGGATGTTTCGAAACTCCGCTCCTTATCCTTAAGCAACGTAAAAATCTCATAATCATTGCCATTCGGATGACAACGATCCCCAACAAACCAAAAATCCCACTTGTCTTTATCGAAGTGGCGTAATGCGTATGTTTTGTCCCACCCAGGAGGGTAAATATCGAAAGATGTATGGCCGCCAAGCTTAACAACGACATTAAGCCCCTTGTCTTTTAACAAACGAGTAAGCTTATCAAGATATTTCTGTCGAATTCCATACAATTTATCTGTAGAAACAAATTCTCTACGATCCTCTCCAACTGCATTGCGCCCGATCGGACACCAATTAATTATCGAACCTCTGTTCTGAATAAAATTGCCAGTTAGCGGGATATTAAATTCTTCTTGTAAAAGTTCCGCCTGTAGAAAGCACAGAATTTTCATTAATTCTTGAAAAGCTGTGGTTCCCATTTCTTCTCGAATATATGCGGCATGAATATGCCGAAAATCTACTAAAGTTTCTCCACCAACGGGAATCAAATATTCAGTACCGTTGCAAGGCAAAATATGACAATTTTTTCTAATAATTGAATCATTCAATGCCGGCCATAACTGTTCTTTGATATATTCCATACCACTACCTGTTAAAAAGCCAATTTCTGCGTAATGACACAGTTCTCTTAATGCATTAATGATCGGAAATGTTATTGGCTTGCGAGCCTCAGTCAGCGTGCCATCAACATCAAAAAGTACTAAAGTGTTTACCTGATTATCCATTTATCACATTCTCATTTAATTCACATGATTTTACAGTAAATATTATAACCACTGTTGAGCAAATGTAAAGTACTATTTTAGATATGTGTTTATAATCAATCAGCTTCATCTTCATTCTGCTTGTTGGTTGCGTGGTGCGTTTTGAAGTCAGCCATGTTTATTACATTTTCATTGGCCAATTCTTCGAACTTTGTATCTAAATCAATTGGTCTCAATTCATGATAACCTTCGATTCCCGAAATACTGTGATGGTATTCTATTATCCTGTCTATGACTCTGGCCGCGACTTGTTGTCGGCGTTTTTCCTTGTCGTCTCTTAGAAAATGTAAGAACTCAACAGCGTACAAAGATAATATTACCACACTAACGGTCAATATTATAAAACAGGTTATAATAAATGCGTTATTCAACATGGCATAGATTATCCTTGTATTTTCGGAAAAACACGCGTTTCTTCCTCACACTCCTCAGTTTCTTCTTGTTTTTCATATTCGCACATGAAACATATAATATCACCTTCAATGATTTTATATTCACCTTTGTAAACGCATGTGTCACACATATCACAAATTTTCATACTAATATTCATCCTAATAATTTATTTACCCCTTTTAAATGGTGGAGACGGCGGGAGTCGAACCCGCGTCCAAGATATCTCAAAATTCAAGTCATTCACAAGTTTAGTCAATTTACTATCACAAACTGACAAAGGTAGGCGGTTATAATCTAATGCTTCCCGCCATGGCGCATTAGATGGTTTTGATTTTTACAACTTATCTGTTGTTTTGCTTAAATTGGACAGGAGGCTTTAAGCAGCCCCCTCGATTAAGCCGCTAAAGCGACAGCTTCGAAGTGTGTGTTGTTATTGGCAACTATATTTTTTGAACTATTAAGGTTGTATCTTACCTACTTGCACTCTTATTTCTCCTTACCCTGTCGAAGCCGTTTCGTCCCCGTATTCTTAATTATGATGCCAACTGGCATTCTTTCTTTATCTTCTAACCAAATTATAATTTCTTTTTTATGTTTTTCTTTTACAGTATAAGAAAATTCAATAACTTCTTTGGCTTTTTTGCGTGCTGCAGTTTCTGTCCGGTGTTTGCTTATTAATATACCTTGAATATATTGATTAGCTTTATATATTTTCCACATCTAAGAAATTATGGCGTTAATCTGAGATATCATATTATCAGGATCAAAGGCTTTCACAGTGTCACTGCGATGCCATTCAGTTTCTGTATCATAATTTGAATTATTATAAATGTTTGATGGCCTAACAGTAGGCCACTCTACTTTATACCAAAGCCATGAATCACGAGTCTCTTGATCAACAATTGCGCCAAATGCAATCTTGTCGACGTCACTAATATTGTATACAAATTTATTCATTCTTTCTCCTTGAAATAAGAATCTATATCATATTTGTCATGCTGATTTTTGAATTCTAGGTAATTTAACCCCAGAAATCTAGCAGCATCTTTCTTTGAATAAGTGGCTGAAATAGCGAACTTAAGTAAAGCTTCTCTTACAATATAGCATGCATTATGCCATATGTCAAGACCATAAAGTCGGTTATTCACATGAGCACAAGAAAGCTCTAACTTCAGAGCTATCAAGTCTTCTAATGTTAGATTATTAATTAATACTAGAAGACCGTTGTTAACAACACCTTCATGTGTTAGTTTATTAATAATGCTTTTATTACTAGTAGTTGATCTTTTATCTACTTTCATTAGCTTTCAAAAAACTTTATCTACTTTCATTAGCTTTCAAAAAACCGCCACAAGCTCATTATAGCGATGGTACAAAGTCTTGTCAAGGACTTTTTAAATTTTTTTTAAAGCCCAAATTCTACTTCATCTGCTGTCGGCTCACTTAAATCTGCGATCTCTCCACTCTTCGCCATATCATAGGCTTGGTTTGTGGGTTCATCGACTACATCTGAGAGTTCTGTTTCAAACTTATCAAAATACAGTTTTACATTGGCAATTAAGTAATCGTAAAATAACTCTTGATCTTCGGGATTCGAGAGTAATTCATAAGAATCAATAATATTGCTCTGAATCTTTTTAAAGGTTGAGTAAGCTATATTACGTCCAGTTTCATCAGCACCTTCGATACCAAACTCCGCGCGCGGATCTTCCGGCTCTTGATCAGCTGACTTTTCTGCAGATGTGCGAATATCGATAAATTTTTCATCATCTCCCGGCCCGGCGGAATCATCCATAATATCGATATCGATATCTTCATCAAGTGGTTCTTCTGCAGCTTCTTCTCCGGCTTTTGTATTTGCCTCAACTGGCGTCAAAGTGTCTACAATCGCATGCACGATGTGTGCCCGAAAGGACTGTCGCTGTTCTGGATCTGTTGTCATCGACTTAAAGTCATCTTCAAGAACCGGTATAATCTTCTTAAGAAGCTCTTCAAGAACATTAATTCCAGTTGATTTATTTGGAGTCGGATCAACGTCAGCGGTCTGTCTTTCAGCTAACGTTTCGACTTCGCGATCGAGCATTCCACGAATAATTTGACGTAATTCTTGTTCTTCGTTCAATCTTTTTGTCTTGACATAACGGATTAAAGATCGTATAGTAGATCTAAGCTCCCTTTCTTCATCTGGAATCATAATTTAATGCCTCTTTCAATAAGTAGTTCGTATACTTCGTTAACTAAACTCATATCAATATTTTCGTTTTTAGCTTTCTTCTTTTTTGCGCGCTTACCCCGTGTAGATCGGGAGCGCCCAACTAAAGGGTCGCGCACGTCCGAGTCTATGTTTCCGGACGCCATCGCCACGCTTCCCATAGCCATACCAGACGTCTCCTCTATAGGTGCCTCGACACCCCCTGGAAGCTCTAAGCGTGCTATCACAGCGGCCGTAGCATCTCCGAAAAATGCATTTAGTAGCTGCAGCGCCATTTCCTTTTTATCGGTGTCCAAGAAGCCCATAATGTGTCTGGCGTCACCGGCGCTAATGGCAGAAAGGTCTGGTTTCTTTCCTTTTTCCTTGGCTTTTACAATTGTTGGCAATTCTACTAAAATTTCCTTGGCCTCATCGCTTTTAATAAGATCCACATATTCTGGACCATGAATCGTTGGATCGACGGGCTCATTACGAACCTCAACACCGGGACGAACCTGTGTATCAGCATTTTTGACTAATGAGTCCCAGCGCTTCGCATCGCCACCTTTGGTGCTAGCGCCCAAAATTGCTATATCGCCCGGTTGTGCTTGGCGAACATCTTTATCTTCTGGAGAAACAAAATCGTAAACAGCACTCATGGGAGACGGATGCGAAGTTTGAATAATTTCCACATTCCCTTTTGGCTTAAGAATTTCTTTTGGAAGCATAATCTTAAGAATATCAGAGGCTTCTTCTTGGGAGATTCCTTCAGGTCGCCCAGGAAAAGTACGAATGCTTTTGTTTATTTTGAGCTTGCCAGTTTTTTTATCACGTACATATTCACCGGTTTTTTTATCACGTACATATAACTCTGGAGAAGAAACAAAAACCAAAACTTCATCGACACCCGGTGTATTCGAATAAGCCTCAATCATTCCCGCATGTCCTAAAGTCGGCGGCTTCATTGAGCCTGGAACAAGAGCATATGTTTTCCCGCCAGATGTATTGCCTGATATCCCGTCTACATGTTCTGCATCTACAATATCTAATTCGACAGTTTCTTCCTCATTTAAGCGACGAACAAGGCTTTCACGTTGAGCGTAGACTCCTAGGTTGCCAGATACAATAAATTCACCTGTAAGTTTAAACGTGTGTCCAGTTGTTTTATCGCCAAATGGCATTCCGGCATTGATAACAATGCCTTCATGATCGACAGTATTGCCGAATTCATCCGCATTTGCCGTTAAAGACTGTTGTACTACTTTCCCCAATATACGCGCCGCTTCGTAAAAAATGGCGCCATATATAGCCTTTTCACAATCTGTCTCGTTTCCGGGCCCTGAACTTAATTTTGTGTCACACGTAGGATTTCCGTCCATATCGGTAGTGCTGATAAACGTAAAAACTGGGACTCCTCTTACAATCAGTTGCTTATGAACTTCTTTTGCAAAAGGGCTAATTTTGTTGGTTTTAAGATTTGCCAGTTCTTGTCCCGCGGGAGTAATAGTGATATACGGCTTATAGGGAACGTTGTTGGCAATACTCAACCATTGTACAAGAGTGCGAGTCTCAGAGCGCTCTCTGCTGATATTAATGGTGAGGGGCATCCCCAGCGCTCTTTCAACGTTGTTCTCTAGTCGAGTGATGGCGATTTCAGTTGCGGCTTGGATTTCGTCTTCTGTCGCATCTTCGCCGGTTTCTGCTTCATAGTCTACACGAATTCCTAATTGTCCGGGCCCTTGCACAGTCATTTGCTTTCCATTTGCATCTGGTGCGAATGGTTGCGCCAATTTGGCTAATTGGTCTAAATCTTTCTTATCAAATTTTACCGGAACGCTTACATCATCTTCTATTACTTGAATTTCTTTTCCGTCATCATCTAAAACCGTTTTCATCGGACGTTGGGCCCCGGGCCGCACCTTTTCTTTATATCGGATTACTTTTCCATCCGGACCCTTGATACTTTTTCCTGTAATCGGATCTTTTTTGGATTTAACTGCAATATTCTCGTAATATTGGCTGATATTCAAAAATGTGATTGAATCAAAGGTATACCAAATTGCGTTGGCGCGGCCTTTAATTATTTTCGGCTTCTCGCCGTATTTTTGTATATAATCTTGAACATACCGCTTAATATCGCCAGCATTTCGCTCAATATACTCAATATTGATAAATTTAGTGGAATCTGGTTCGCCCTTTTCGCCAACGAGTCCCAATTTTTGTAATAAATCCTTCATCTTTTCGGGATTTGCCTGATAAGCCTGATTCATCATTTCAATTAGCCCAGCCGATGAGCCAGCTAAACCGGGATTGTTAGGAAACCGATCATTCAGAAGATCTACAGTCACTCCTCTGACATCCAGAGCCGTACGGGCAGAACTACCTTTCCCGCCTCTATCGACGGCAAATTCAAGGTCCTTTCCTCGTCGAATAACCTTTAATGCGTTGTTGCTCCCATCTAATTTCAAACTAGATGTTCCACCGCCTTGAAATTCTTCTGAGCGTAGATAATTAGGAATCGCCCTGAAGAGAGCGATTAAATCTTGTCCGTTTTCAATCTCATCCAGGTCATGAGGATGACGCATATGTCCGCCAGAGCCGCCCATTTACTTTTCCTCGTTTTCGTTTAGTGCTTCTTCTAAAATATTAAGCTTCTCTTCAAGTAAATCGACCTTATTTTGCATACGACGAGCATATTTACGTACTTCTTTGAGGTGCTGAATGGCCAATCCCAATCTTCGCTTTTCAGCCATACTTTTGGGCTTTAATCGAGTAACAATTTCCTGAAGGGATTGAATGTACATAAAAATATCGCGTTCAATCTCTTCATTGAGCAGATATTGCTCCCAGCTGCGTTCCAGAGACATTGATTATCTCCTTACTTCTTGTTCGCAATTACTGCTCTCAAAGTCTTCCTGATTGCTTCTCTTAGGCGAGGATCCGGCGCTCCACGAATGTGAGGACCTTTTCTTCCTCTCCCACGGCGCTCTTCAAGTTCTTCATCCTTCTCTTCGTCATAATCTTTATCGCTCTCTAAAGCCTTAAGGTGGTGACGAATCGCCTTGATATGGTCTTCATCGGACATGGCGTTCTCTTCATAATGCTCTTCTTCACTATCTTCGTGAGTGGGTGGATGGTGGTGTCTTGTATCTTGAAAATCTCTCCCAGGATGAGTTTCAGATTTATCGCCCTTGCGATCTCCACCGTGCTCATAGTCGCGAGCCTCCGGGTCATCTTCATCTTTACCTTTATCGCTCTTAGATTCACCCTTTCTCATGGAGCCTGTTTCTAAAATACTCTTTAAGGATTTACGCAGGCGTTCCTGCACATCAACGACCATTTCTTCGCCGTGATCAATGTCGCCGCCGCCAAGAACAGCTGAAAGACGAGCAACAAGATCGCCAAGTTCATCGACAATTGCGTTGGGATCTTCGGGTTCCGAGACTTCTTCGTCTCCCATTACAACGACTTCGCCGCCATCAATATCGCTGGCAGCACAGTTTTCATTTTTGAGATCGTCCCCTGTTTTCTCGTCTAATCTATCGAGTTCGAAGCTAAAGCCCCATTTCTCTGTGAGGAGAGTGTTGATCTCTCCATTCTTCCAATCTTTAGTTGACATAATCTTTTCTACTCCTTTTTGTAGATGTTCATTATAAATAGTGTGCTTTATGCTGTCTTCCCAATCTCGGAAGCATAAATTTCCGATTTCATATGCCTGACGTTCCATTTCGCGAAGATGTGCATCGTTCTGTGCGTATCCGTCGCCCATTTGTCCGACATTATCAAACTGGCCATTGCAATTTTGGGCATGATGGACCAATTCGTGAGATAAAGATCTCATAACGTCTTTTGGATGTCTTCCTGTGACGTATAATGTGACAGATTTAGCGCCAGGATCATAAAAAGCCGTTTTTCCGAGTGCATTTTGTGCATTTTCTTCATCTTCGCGGATAAACAGTCGAGGAGGATCCTGAAATCCCATTCTTTCTTGCGCGAAGGGTAAAAACTGCTTAATTAACGGTTTTATTATGTCAATCATCTAAAAACACCTCTTTTTGTTCGTCAGAGTACCAAATATACTCTAAATAGTTCCCAAATGGGTCTTCGACATAAACTCCTATAGCCCCATCGCGATGATGCACCGTCATACCTTGTTCGGTGGGTAAATCTTCGAAATTTTCGACTAAAATGCCAACATGTGCGTGAGGATAGTATTTATTATCGATTAAAGCGATGTTCGTATTCTCTACTCGTAACCGAATATATTTTTGATCTCTGAAAGCAACCTCCGCACACATATGGTGGCTATACCATGCTTCGGCCTCTCTTAGATCATCTACTAAGATGGCAATATGGTCAATTTTTGATTTCATGTGATAATTCCTTTCTTTTTGATGGGGAAACCAATCTTAAGCTAAGAGTAAAAAATTCAATTTCATTTGTCGGGCTGTGCAAAGGCATAACTCGTGATATTGACACCATTCTATTGGATTTAATTTCATTTTTAACACCAATAATTATACCATAATGATGATCCCAATCCTCCAATTCCGAATTCCATCGCGACCACTCAACTATATCGCCCACAAAAAGTTCGTTGGCTGATAATTCACCGAATTCGCCCCTTTCAGTCATTATACGTAACTACCCAGGCGCAATGGCCTTCAATTAACAGTTCCCGCATTTTATCATATGCTTTCGGTTCATTGGTAAACGGTCCCTCTGCCAATTGTGTAGTTGAGATATGGGACGGTATATAGTAGAAGACTAAATATACCTTAGTAAAAGGCCCGGGATGATCAGGGAATGTATATCGGGGGATCTTGCTTTTTGAGGGGCTTTTGAGAGATTTCTTGTGACTCATGACTAACAGTAATTAGCTATTTATCTCATAACATATTAAAGATAGCTACTTTTTTTGATTGTGGCGGCCAAAATAGCCGTTAATAATGTGACAACGGCAAATTCAAAGCCCCAAATACCATAAGCCGCCCACGATAATATCATTAAAAGACAAATTTTCCAAAAAAAGCTAAATTCAAATAACATCAATCAAACCCTGTATATAATAACTCGCTTTCTTCTATAAGTATAACATCATTATTAATCGTGTATACCAGTATCCTGCCTAAACTATCCAAAGTATCATCTAAAATATAGCATTTTATGCCGCGAGACCCTCGTACTATATACCGGGTAGTCATTTCATAACACCAAATATAGCCAGTTCCTTTAATAGCTGCTTCCGGAATGGGCTCTTGTCCTTCTATAACCGCACCAGATATTTGATTGAAAATCTTTTTAAGTTTTTCTTTATCAATGGTGTGGATACCCATATTTTATATAGGCTACTCTTCAGAAGATATCCCACGTAAAAAACCACATTTGTTGCAAAAAGAACAATTAAAAGAAATTGGCCACTGCTAAAGCGCCGGCCATCATGAATTGAACGACCATAAAAGCAGTTACAGCCTTGGTTTTATATATTTTGAGTTCTTCTATCTCTTGAATTGCTGTTTTAAGTTGAGTGGGGGAAGCAACTTCATCAATTTTTTCTTTCCAAGCTTTCAAATCGTGGACACGATCTTCCTTGGCTTTAAGTTCGGTCAATTGTCCTTTCACATCTTGCAATTCGCCGCGGAGACCCTCAATACCATGTGACAAGGTTTCCAACTGTTGCAAAACTAATTTTGAATAGGTCTCCCACCCATTGATATCGGGCATATTATATTCTCCAACATTGATAAGTAGTATGTGTCTGAGCTATAGTTTGAGATTAATTTAACTCGACCTTTTCAAGAAGGAGTTTCATAATTTATCGTCCGCAAGTCTTCCTGACGTATTATTTGGCAGTTAGGCGCGCGGAGTTCATCAGATACACGCGCCGGTTCGACCCGTCCTCAGCGTACATCAAGATAGCGAAGCCGAGAGTCTCGGCGGCGTCCGGTAAATTCTCCGTCGACAACGTCGCGCTCGTGCCGTTAATATCTACAACTATCTCCCCGGCATCTTCGAGGACGGAGCACTTAATCAAGTAGACGGTATTAGCTGCGGGGGTAACGTCGACCTCTTGAGGAGTGGCCGCGGTTGTTCCGTCTCTGGCGTGGATCTCAAACTTGGTGTCGCCGTCAGTGGGGTTGAACCGAACACCCGCGTACTTGCGTGATGGCTCGTCCGCGGCATGACTCGATCCAGGTCCGTCGGTAAAAATGATCCACCAGCGGAAGGCATCGATATCGGCTCCCGTCTTAATCCTCACATCGAACCCTGGATTGCCCTCGGTCGTACAGAAATTGTCGCTGGACTGGGCGCAGCTGGTCTTGAAGTCGCCGCTCGTCTTGCTCTTGAATTCGACAAGCCAGCCATCCGAGTCGGGAGAAGACGCCAGGGTGCCGGTTGTCGTGACGTTCGTGTAACTGTTCGTGCTGACCTTGTTGCCGGCACCGACGAACCAGTATTCAGTCCGGCGCGCCTGATCGGGCATCGTCCAGGGAAGGAACTCAGCCTCACCATCGGTGTTGAAACCACAGATCGTGTCTGTTGTTCCAGCATGCCCCGAGGTTAGCCATGCCAAGTTCGTTGACAGCGCGGCATGGTCATTCGTCCCCGCGTTTGTGAGGTTCCCGCCATCGCCATAAAATGCGGAGGCGGAAAGATTAAGAGAACTAGAAACGTGAGTGGCATTAATCACAGTTTCCACTGTAGTCAATGCTAAGCCGGCAACAGTTGCTGAACTTGAGATATTTCCTGTAGTTGTTATAACTCCGGAGTCATTAATAGTTGCAGCACTATTTTGAAGAGTCTTTCCACCAGCTCCATCAAAACGAACAATTGCATTATCTGCCGCAGATCCGGGCCCGGATACATCGCCACCAGAGCCGGTTACGCCCTGGAGCCAAGAACCATCACCATGAAACTCAGATCCCGAAATATTCAATGAACTAGAAACGTGAGTGGCGTTAACTACAGTTTCCACTGTATTCAATGCTAAACCAGCGACTGTCGCTGAACTCGAAATGTTTCCCGTGGTTGACACAACTCCCGTGGCCGTTAAATTAATAATTCCGCTTGTATTTCCGGAATCGTCAATGATTACTGTGCTATTTTGTAGGGTGTCTCCAGCAGCACCATCAAATCTAACTACGGCATCATCTGTAGATGAGCCGGGCCCTGCAAGACCGGAACCTGTTACATTCTGGAGGAAACGGCCATCGCCATAATATACAGACGCAGACATAATAAGAGAACTAGAAATATGGCTATTCGTGATATATAGCCGACCCGTGTCATCTGTTTTGAATGTGATACTATTGCTATCAAAATCAATTTGGGTATCCGGGTCGTTCTCGTACTTAATATCGCCTAATAAGCGAGCATTTTTTGAAATATTATATGCCATTTGTCATTTCCTAAGTAATTGCCCGAAGAGGGAAAAATTCGATTTTAACGGTTTCGTCTTTCGACCACTGAACAGCAATTCGCCAATCCGGAAAGAGGGAGTGCAAGACGCATACCGCCGCGTCTCGATCAGCCGGCAGCAACGACCGCGCAATATCGATCTCCAAGTCGAAGGCTTCCCCCGGCGGGATCCAGTCCCATCGCATTGCATCGGCTGCAGCCTGGAGTTGAGTCTCGATCTCTTCACGGAGCCCTTCGCCAGACCATAGCGGCAACGCCGCAAGGGTATCTGCCGGAATAAGATCGGAAGGGGTCAAGCTCTTTGAAGTATCATCTGCCATTTATTTAATTCCTTGTTTTCCAGCCCTAATAAGGCAGAATCCTATTCCCAAGTTCCACCATTACGGTTTCAATATGATTATCAAGTTCCCACAATGTCTTCTGGTAATCCCCTATGTCTTCCGGACTCGGGTTGCCCTCTTCTATAAATCTCGCGAGTTCCGCGGTGATGTCGGCGGCATTTTTGCGAATTTTGGGCCACAGCTGCTCCTCTTCCGCAGAAATCTGACCGCCGTCGCCGGCGCTTTGGTGAGCAAAACCCGAAGGTCGTAATTTACTGCGGGTTACTTGAGACGCGGACTGATACTCTTCTCTAATCATCTGCTTAAGTTGTGTTTTTGTTAGTTTCATTGTTTAGTACTCTTCGACTTCGGATGGCTCCCCAACAAGACGAAGTTCATCATTAATCTGCATATAAGCCTGCATTAAAACATCATTGATAAATTGGACTTGTTCTTTGGACCAGTCAGCTTTTAAAAACTCGTCTTCCCAAGGCTGCGAAATATTTTGTTCTGTGGCAAATTCTGCCCAATGGTCGCGAGGATCGTAGCCACCTTCTTTAATTGCCTCAAGCTCTTCCTTGATAATCTGTCTAAGTTGTGATTTTGTAATTTTCATTTTATTGTTCCTATTTCTTGACTATTGCTTCAAGTTCTTCTCTGATGATATCCTTGAGTCGTTCGAGGTTTTCGTCGAGGGGGTCGTAGTTGCTGTAGCGCGGCGAGTCCCCATGAATGGGCTTCCCGATACCCGGCCGGTAGAGCCTTTCCCATTCCCGGTGCTTCTCGGCGCGGTCCGCAAAGTATCTCTTCTCCCGCTCTTCATCTCTTGCGCGGTCGCGAGCCTTTCTCTCCTGGCCCTCTTCGCTTGCCCAATATTGTCGTACTCTTTCTCTTTCCTTCGCCGCCTCCAAGTCTTTCGCCCCTTGGCTTCCCGGCATCAAGTCCAGAAATTTCTCATAGTTGTCGCGGTCAAAAACCGACGCCAGAGAGTGCGCTTCCTCTTCGTCTAAATCGCCGGCATTCCAAGCTTTGAGTACTCGCCGCCAGTAGTCCTTCTCTCCTTCCTGTGGTTTTGGAAACCCTTTCGCCAAAGCTTTCCTGATCTGTTGCTCGTCATACCACAAAACACCGCGATACATCTCAGCGTCAGGATCCTCCTTCTTTCCCATCCCAACGGCGCCCTTAATTACATCCCTCAGATCCCGGCCATGGAAGGCCATTTTATCCCACCAGTCCTCGTTGATGGAAAGCCCCTCGATCTCTTCTTTAATAATCTGCTTAAGTTGTCGTTTTGTGATTTTCATTTTTTAAGTTCCTTTATATGCCCTTCAGACAATAATTGCTGGTTAATATTGTATTCGTCTATAAATAGTGTGCCTAAACATCTTTCGTACTTACCAATTTTCAAATAGGAGTTTCATTTGTCTTTAATCTCCTCTTCCAAAAATAGCGGGAATAAGCCCACAAGACAGCCTAAAATAATACCAATAACACTAGCTTGTTTATCGAAAAAACGCATCCAAACCGGACCAGCAGCAACTTCCTCGTCAGTAACTACTTGCGGATCTAGTCCCATCTTTTTCATCGCGCTTTCGATTGTATTAGAAGCCATCTCGCCAACCGCGTCTGATAGAGTATTTCCCAATCCAGCAGCTATCATTCCAGAATTAATAGCACTCCCCGCGGCCCCACCAACTAGTCCACCGATCTGGGCGTCAATTTGGGATCCGGCCACAACCATAATAAAATTGTCGATAAATCCAAATACAAAGGATCCAACAAACTTAGAAACAAATCTTAAAAGCCAGTCTTTAATTGCTGGTGGGGCGGCTTTTCCCACAGCTTCTTCTGCGGCGACCACCAATGTTTCTGCAACGGTGGCCGACGCGCTTATTCTAATAAGCTCTATAGTTTCGGGCCCAACTCCCATCTCGCGCAATTCATCAACTGTGAAGGTTTTTTTAGTTGCGGCCTCTTGAAGATTGTTTTTATAATGTGAGGCTACTGCTCCTGCAATTTCTTGTGCCGCGTCTTGCATTTTGGGGCTAGCGGCCCACTGTTCGATATCTCCGGCAATTTTGTCTGCAAAATTTTGTTTTGTTTGCTGAACCATCTGATCAAACTTTTCTGAAGGAATGTCTATTAATTTTTTAAAGCCATCTTTTAAGGCATCTAATATCTTACCTTCTGTCAATAAATCGTTTTGGTATATTCGCCAATTTTCAAATAGTAGTTTCATAATATAAATAATCTTCCAGCTTTTTCCAAAGCAGCAGTGACTTCGGATGTCTCTTTGTAATACATTTTGGCCAAAGAGGTATCCATCCACTCATCATCTCCTCCATAATTAAGAGCCATAGTTTGATCACAATCATCGAGTTTATAATTAGGTGTAAGTTGTTTAAATCTCTTTAACCAATCTCGATCTCCACCTAATTTGTGATCGATATCCAATTGTTTTTTATCGACATCGGAGCGTTTGGCGTATTTATCCCAAACTGCTCTCGCGTGATGTGATACAGAATCTCTATCTGGTGTTAAGCCAGCACCATTTCGGGATGCCCATTCTAACGCCAATTCATATAAAAGTGGGCCCCATCCGGGTTCTGTCCCCGTGGCCAGAACAACGTAACCTTCTAAACAAGGCCCAGTTTGGGTTTTTTTCGCCTTTACAATCGATACTGAGCCAATTGGCAGATCGCCATCGTCTTCCCGGCCTGGAAGTACGCGATATTGAAATGCGACCCATCGATCAGTTTCTCTCATGGCAACTCCAATATCTGGCAAAGCCAACAGCCGATCGATCTGTTTTTGAATACGAGGATCGATCCCCTCATTCAAATACTCTCGCCAATTTTCAAGTAGGAGTTTCATTTACCACTTTTCCTCGCCAACAATAGCGTTTTTTATGTTACCGGTAAAAACCCATTGACCCATATCATATTC
>Ga0208433_1000246_pt1 | contig 27009 bp, 34 predicted proteins | sample 3_EtaG_FD_184075 | JGI IMG/M metagenome (GOLD analysis project Ga0208433, IMG submission 184075) | Marine viral communities from the Subarctic Pacific Ocean - 3_ETSP_OMZ_AT15126 metaG (SPAdes) (version 2) | ecosystem: Environmental > Aquatic > Marine > Oceanic | place: Pacific Ocean | collected...
CGGGCACCTGCTCAAGAATAATGGTTTTCTTTTCCAGCGCGCTCTGCCCGACCAGGGATTCGCCCAGACGGAATTCGTTGGCCAGCTGCTTGCGCCGCTGCATGGCGTAGGCGCTGGAAAGGCGCAGTGTTTCGCTGTCGGTGTCGAAGGTATAGAAGGCGCCGACCTGGGCTTCCAGGGTGGGCACCACATAGGAAAGAAGATTGTTGCCCAGCTGTTCGATGCTCAGATCACCGCGCATCAGGGCGTTAAGTTCGGACAGCTGGTTTTTCAGCTGCTCCTGGCGGCGGTCCTCGTCGGTACGCGCTTTGAGGGTGTCGCGCATCTTGCGGATGGCGCGGATCAGGTGGCCGGTTTCGTCACGGCTGTCGCTGCGGATCTCTGTGTCCCAGTTGCCGCTGGCGATGCTGTCCGCGGCGCCCATGGCGTCTTCCAGGGGGCGCGTAATGGAACGGGTGACGCGCAGGGCGATCAAGCCGAGCAGCGTGAACGCCACGCTGCCCAGGGCCAGGCCGATCAACTGAGTGCTTTTATTGTCTTCGCGGCTGGCGTTGAGGTTATCGCGGAAGCTCTGGTATCGCTGTTGCTCGAAGGCGCCGTGCTCGTCGGTGTACTGCTGCTCCAGGCGCTGCATCTCGGTGAGCGCTTCGTAGCTATCGACCCGCGCGCCGGGATTTTCGACCAGCCCGGCGGCGGTGTCGTTGGCGACGGTGATGTAGGTGATAAAGGCGGAGCGCAAATCGTCCACCGGCGCGCTCAAGGTGGGGTCGAGACGCTCGATATCGCCGAGGCGCTCGAGGAAGCGGTCGGAGCGTTCCCGGGCCTCGTCCAGCAGCCCGGCGTCCGCCTGGCTGATGGCGTCGTCGAAGGCATCGCTGATCGCCAGGAATTCCACATTGTTGGCGTTGACCAGTTCCAGCACCGGAAAGTCGTGGCTCTCCACCTGGCGCAGATGATCAATATTGGTTTCCGCGATGTAATAGCTGTACAAGAAGTAAGCGAGGAACAGGAAGATCCCCAAGCCCGCCACGGACAAAATCTTCAGCCGCACGGACAGATGCTGAAACCCAGTCATTAACCGTTTCCCCCTGAATCCGAGGTTTGTTATGGCGTTATGCTATTGCCCCGGTATTCGTGCTTTCCCGCAGGAATAAGACTAAAGCATTAAAGTACCAGAAAGCGATTCAAGGCGGCAATAAAAGGCGAAGGGAGGAACCGGAAGGGAGAAGTTGGTGCGGGTAGCCGGACTCGAACCGGCACAGCCATAAGGCCGAGAGATTTTAAGTCTCTTGTGTACACTTTTAATGGGTTTTATGTAGCACCCATAAGCTTTACTTTTCAGTAGTTTACGGTATATTTGTCCCTAGTGGGTATGAGCAGTTTTTAACTGACCTGCTACATATTTGCTACATATTTGGTTTATGTAGCAGGCAGGACACACAGGGAATAGCATGGCCGACAAGCAGAAACTCAACAAAACCACCCTGCCCAAGCTGGCACCAATAAACGGAGCGCAAACCGTGTATTGGGACACAGACCAGCCCGGCTTTGGTGTACGGGTAAGCAATGGCCGTTTGGTGGATGGAGTCCGGGAATACGGGTACACCTTTTTCTGCCAAGGCCGGTTGCGCGGCAAGGTTACAAAGGTAACGATCGGCAAGAGTCCCACCTTTTCCCCCGACCTTGCTCGCAAGAAAGCCCGCGAGTACCTAGGCAAAATGGCTGCCGGACAGGACCCCCGCATAACCAAGGAAGCCGCAAGCGGCTCCGCCACGTTTGGGGACATGATGCTGGGCTATGCTGAGTGGCTTGAGCAGCAAGGCAAGGTATCAGCGGCCAAGGTTAAGCAGGAGATCGAGAAGGACATCCAGAAGCCGTTTAAACGGCTGTGGAGCAAGCCCGCGAACGAGATCACCATTGACGACTGCGACCGAATCTTGGAGCGACTGGAGAAGGCCGAGAAACCCCGACAGGCGGATAAGATTCGCAGCTACATGAAAACCGCATTCAGGAAGGCCATCAACGCCCGCCGAAATCGGCGTTTTCCTGATGGCCTGAAACTGGCTGACGTAAAGGTGAACCCCTGCTCGGACATCGAAAAGGTTACCGGGTCCAGCAAGGCCAGGGATCGAGCCCTGACGCTCACCGAGCTCCGCGCCTATTGGGTGCACGTCAAAGCGCAGCCAGAGCCGCGCCGCTCCCTGCTAATGCTCCACGTTCTGACTGGCGGCCAGCGCCTCGACCAGCTAGGTCGAGCCACCCTTGCCGATATCGACCGAGACGCGCCCTCCATCACCTTGTTGGATTTCAAGGGTCGAAGAACTGAACCCCGGCGCCACACTGTCCCACTGCTACCGGAGGCAGTGGAGGCAATCGACCGGATCACCGGAAGCGGGAGGTACGTTTTCAGTTGTGACGGCGGCAAGCGTGCAATCTGCAACACTTTCATGCGCGATGCCGTGGCTCGGATCGAGAAAGCGATGGCGGCAGCAGGAGAACTGGAGAACGGGCATTTCACGCCGGGGTCCATCCGCGCCACCATTGAAACCCGGCTTGCAGCAAAGCCCTACCGTGTTAGTTCAGACGTTTTGGGGCAACTTCTTAGCCACGGGCTCGGGGGGGTTCAGGCTAGACACTATCAGCACCATGACTTTTTCGAGGAAAAGCTAGAGGCATTGGAGATGATCGAGCGCATGGTTAACGGTGAGCAGGAGCCAGGACAATGACAGACGACTATGAAAGACGCGAACTCAGAGAGATGCGGAAGGAGTTTGCCCGGCTGATAGCGAAAGACCCCGAATCATTTTCCAAATGCATCAAAGAATACGCAATTGGAGGCGTCAATGCCTTTCCCCCCCTTGAGACTGTTGAAGCAGGAAGCAAAGCCGTGCCGCACGAACTGCTGGCCGGGGTGCTTGCTGAATACAATCTCAGAGGGTCAGTACCCAAGGATGAATGGCTGTCAAAAATGGCTGACAGAGGAGTCAAGGGCGGCGATAGATACGCCATTAAACGCGGCTTTAACGAGCACACCCTGAATGACTGGCTAAAAATGGCGCGAAGTCTATTCAGGACTAATCCTGAGTTCGCGGAAAAAGTCGAACTGTTCGAGTTCTTCTTCTCTAGGGTGGAATGACCCGCACCATTCCACCCTGACATTGCCCCCCTACACACCAAGAATAGACCTTATCAAAGTTAGTAACGATGAGGTCAAAGCAATGCAGGACACCACCGAAAAAACAGAAGCACCGCAAACAGCAGTAGCCCTCCCTCGCCTAATGAATCAGCGGGACTTGGCACTCTATCTAGGAAAGTCCACAGCATGGTGTGAACGGGCACGCTGGGCTGGCGAAGGCCCCTCGTTTGTGAAGCTCGGACGCCATGTCCGCTACCGCGCTGAAGATGTTCTGGAGTGGGTAGATTCTCATCTCTGCAACACCGGGGGGGCCGGACAATGAGCTGGAACCGCCTTCTTGTGCACGATTGTGGGCCGACTCAGGCCGCATTTGCCGCAACCCAATCCGAGGCCCTGGCCGATGGCATCCCTGCCGTGGTGGGCCTGCTGGCTGATGCCGCGCAGTCTGGTGATTTGACCGGCGGCCAGACAGCCCGCCTTGCCTTTTTGATCCAGACCTTGCTGGAGCTCGACGCGGCTCTAAAGCGCATCACGGGATAGAGAGTAGCCCGGAGAGCACCGGGCCGAGGGGTACTCAGCATGAAACATCACAGCCAAGCGCACGGCACTGTCCACGCAGACAGCCCGCGAAAGGATTTCCCATGGCAAACGATCTCCGCCAGTCCGAGGCTTGCCAGGGCTATGCTGGCGCTGGGAGCAGGCAGCAAAACCGCCATGGAGCTCAATAAGGCCATTGGCACACCCAACGCCCACAACTACTTGCGGACCTTGAGGGAGTTTGGGTGCGTCATCGACAAAACCGTCGAAACGGGTACTGACCGCGACGGCAAAGCCTGCCGATATGGACGTTATTCGCTTATCTGGCCCACCCAGTCCGAGGTCGTGACAGCAATGCGTGAGGTGCACGAATGACAAACACCCCCTTGCGTTGCCATGCTCCTTCGGCCGCCCATGAAGCTATCGGCGCGTTCCGTGAAGCGATTTTAGCGGACGGGATCGCCCCGCCGGACCACATCGAGGCCGACGGGCAGTTGCACCGATTCAGCACCGGCGATAAGCCTAGCGACAAGGCTGGCTATTACTGCCTGCACCTGGACGGCATCCCCGCCGGGCATTATGGCTGCTGGCGTGAAGGCATCACGAGCAAATGGAGCGCCCGCAACGGCAAGCGCCTGGATCATGACGAACGGGCGAGACTTCGCGAGTCCATAAAGCAGGCGGAAGCGGAACGACAGCGCCGCCAAGAGCAGCGGGCCCGCATTGCCAGCGAGATATGGGACGCCGCCCAGCCCGCCCAAGACTATCACCCGTACCTGATGCGAAAAGACGTTCGCGTGGTTGGCGAAATCCGGCAAGCCGACATTGACCGGGCATCATTCTTTGACGACCAAACCAAGCAGGGCGTTATGCGCGACTGCCTGCTGGTGAAGGTAGAAGGCCCGGACGGTCTGCAATCGCTCCAAGCGATCACCTCCGAAGGCGGGTTTAAGCCGTTCATGAGCGGCGGCAAGGTCGCGGGCGGTTGCACCCTTCTTCCCGGCGACGATTCTAAAGTGTATGTCGTGGAAGGATTGGCTACTGGCCTAACCGTCCGCCATGCGACGGGCGCGACCGTGGCCGTGGCTTTCAATAGCGGCAACCTTACCGCCATCGCTCGCCGCATGAGTGACAGCTACCCCCAAACCGCCTTAGTAATCGCTGGCGACAACGACCACCAGACCGATGGAAACCCCGGCAAGGTCGCCGCCGAAAAGGCCGCCGAGGCGACAGGGGCCGCCGTGGCGCTCCCCGACTTTGGGCCTGACGAATCTGGCACCGACTGGAACGACATTCATGTCGCCCGTGGGCTGGAAGCGGTGCGAGAGGCACTAGAGACACAGCATAGGGAAACCCGCGACGACACCGTGTTCGCGGATGCTGCAAATGACGCCCTAGCCATCGACCTGGATTCAGCGAGGGCTTGCCATCTTCTGCGATTGGAGCCCAAGCCTCAGCGTTACGTTGTTGAGGGAATGATCCCTGAGCCGGTGGCCGCTGCTATCGTCGCGCCCGGCAGTACAGGCAAGTCATTCTGGCTGATGCAGCTAGCCGCTTGCGTAGCCACCGGAACCCCCTTTTTCGGACACGCGATCCCTACACCCGGCGGCGTGCTGATGCTGGGCGCGGAGGATGACCAGGATGAGTTTGCGCGGCGGCTCCATGCCATCGCGAAGGCTTACGGCTGGGCCGAATGGCGGGGCGAGCACGGACTGCTAGGGCAAAACTTCTACCCGGTATCCCGTCTGGGCCTGGACAACCGCCTTACCGAAAAGGCGGAGGGCAACATCACCCATCGCGCTCAATGGATACAGGCCATTATCGACGCGGCACTGGAGATCGAGAACCTACGCTTAATCATTCTCGACCCTGTAAGCCGATTCCGTTCGGGTGACGAGAACGAGAACGAGGCGGCCACCAAGTTCGTGGAGGCCCTTGAGACAATTCGGCGAGCCACTGGCGTGACGGTCATATGTGCCCACCACAGCCGCAAGGGATCGACGGGCGATACCGCCGATGACATTCGTGGCGCCAGTGCATTTGTGGATGCGCTACGTTTCGCCGCAACCCTGGCCGTCCCCAGCCCCGACCAAGCCAAGAAGATGGCCCTGGACGATGACGAGCGCCGAAAGATGGTGCGCTTCAATGTTGTGAAGTCCAACTATCGGACCGAGGTGGACACCTTCTGGATGCGCCGTGCCGCTGGCGGCGTCCTGGAGTGGGTAGAACCTCCCGCCATTGTCTCCAGCGTGAACGAGAGAGCGGAGGCCCGATACCGGAAAGCCCTTCCGATGATCATTGAGAAAGTGAAGTCCGAGCAAGCCACCACCCGCGAAAGCCTCAAGCGGTACGCAGGGGCAGAGGGTATTTTCGGCATGGGCGATAAGTCCTTGAGAGCGTGCATAACCCGCGCCATTGATGAGGGCCATATCAGTCAAGCCGACGATGGAACGCTATGCGTCGGGTAACGGGTACTCGGGTAAATCACCCGACGACCTGCACCACCCGACTACAGCCCGGAGCCTGCAAGGGATTGCGTCGGGTGGCGGGTAAAACCGCCCCACCCGGCTCAACCCCAGAGAATACGCGGGACGGGTTCGGGTGATCTTCCTCCCCTACGGGGTAACCGGGTTTTTACCCGCCACCCGAGGGCGGCAGCCGCAGGACTGCCAGCCAAGTACGACACACATTGGAGAACACGCCATGACAAACGAACAACTGACCGCCGCCAGCCTGTTAGCCGTGGAGGCCGCAGTGGACGGCACCGACAACCTGAACGATGCGGCAACCCTACTGTTGTGCGCAGCGTGGGACTTGGTGGCGTCCATACACGGCAAGGAAAAGGCCAACTCCTGGCTCCTGAACCAGGCACTACTGGCGCCAGGAACGGATCACGACACAGCGCATTGAGGAGACGCTAATGCCTATGGCCCCGCCACGCCCATGCACCAAGCCCGGCTGCTACGAGTACGCCGCCAAGCGTGGCAGGTGTGATGCTCACCAGCCTGAGCCCTGGGCGGGACGTGGCCCTGGTTCATCCCGTGGGTATGGCAGTAGGTGGCAGCGCATACGGGAGCGGATACTCAAGCGCGATGGTTACCTATGCCAGCCCTGCCTACGCGTGGGGAATATCACAGAGGCCAGTCAGGTGGACCACATCGCACACAAGGCATCAGGAGGCACAGACAGGGACGATAACCTACAGGCGATCTGCACCTCCTGTCACAGGGAGAAGACGCTCAGGGAGGCTCAGGGAGGCATAGGGGGGATTTCAAACTAGAACGACGGGACTATGGGGCCGGAGCGGGTGGCCTCCTTCTTACACGCACAGATCAACATTTTAGGACAGACCAATGCCAACACCACGCAAGCCGATCACCCTTCGGAAGATTCAGGGTACAGCACACCGCAACAAGCACCGGCAGAACGCCGACCAGCCGATACCTGACTGCCAACTGGCAGGTCCACCGGGTCACCTGACAGAGCGCCAGCAAGAGATATGGCAGGAGCTGACCGGGATCATGTATCGGGGAGTATTGGGCCGGGCTGACGGCGTGGCGATGGAGTTGCTGTGCAGGATGGTGGAAGAAATGCGCCACGACTTCGACAACATGAACGCGGCAAAGCTAACCCAGCTTTCAAGCCTACTGGGCCGGTTTGGTATGACTCCCAGCGACCGCACCAAGGTCGTGGTTCCCAAGGCCCCGCAAGCAAACCCGTTCGAGGGGCTTTGAGATCACGGAACGCATAGAAATGTGCATTCATATTCTTTAATGTTATAATGATAGGCAGTTTATGCTTTCACGGCATAACACTTCGGTCCGCGCAAGGCCGGAGAGAGCGAGCCAGAGTGATTCTGTGCTTCTCAAGAACCGGGGGCTCCAGCGCGATGCTGGGCGCCATGCACCGGGAGTGAGTGATATTTCAACCATCATTCCGAGAGTACAGAATCATGAGTGACATGAACTCCACACTGCACGACCACCTCAAGCGTCTTGACGGCCAGCTCAGCGAGCGATTCGCCGACTACGACGCCAAGCTCCGCACCATCGACGCCGACCTGCTCGACGTGCAGCAGAAAGGTGCTTCTATCAAGCCCCAGGCTCGCAACGGCTCCAATCTGCCGCAGGTGCTTTCCAAGTCCCAGGCCCTGGCGGACTTCAAGAGCGGCGCCAGCCGGGGCACCGGGCCGATTGACCTTGGCCTGAGCATCAAAGCCCTGACCAGCCTGCAAGGCTCCACGTCATCCCCCCAAGAGGGCATCGACGTTCAATCCCAGCGCGAAATCGGCCTGTACGGCCACGCCATGCGCCCACTGACTTTGCTTGAGGCTCTGCCCGTCCGTGCCATCGGAAGCAATGCCCTGTCATTTACCCGAATGACGGATTTCAGCAACGCAGCGGACACCCAAGAGGGCGAGGCGACCTCCAAGGCCGAACAGTCCATCACCCCGGAACTGGTAACCGCGCCAATCGAGACGATTGCCGTCTGGCATGACGCCAGCCGCCAAGTGCTGGATGACGAGCCCGGCTTGGCTCAGACCATTTCAATGCTTCTCCAGCATGGCGTACAAGCCAAAGCGGAAAGCCAGATCATCGCTGGCGCCGGTGGCAACAACTTCACCATCTCCGGTTTCACCAACGAGGGCACGACTTTCGTTCCCACCGTTGCGCCGAAAGCGGACCGGATCGGCGAGAGCGCGGCCACCATGCAGGCGTCTGGCTATCAGCCGGATTTGGTCATTCTCCACCCGAACGATTGGTTCGCCATCCGCTCGGAGCGTGCCGTTAGCGGTAACGAGCAGTACGTCGGCCCCGGCTGGGCAAGTGCTGCCGAACCGACCATTTACGGTATGCCTGTCGTAGTGTCCCCCGCCGTCACCGCTGGCACCGCCATTGTGGTGGATCGGCGTCTGGTGGCCGTTCTGGATCGAATGGACGCCCGAGTGGAGATGAGCACGGAGAGCGGCAACAACTTCAAGGCGAATATCGCGACCATTCTCGCAGAGATGCGGGTCGGCCTCGCAGTGTTCGACCCGAAGGCCGTGAACGTCATCGACCTCAGCGCAAGCATTTAAGAGCAACTCCCCGGCCCGGCGGGTAAGCCGGGACTCGGACCACCGCACCGAGATCGTGGAAAAGCGGAAGTGGCTGGAGGGTGCCCATCACCTCACCCAACAGCCACGCCTCGGTGTAGATCACCCTCTATCTGCCCCCGGCAGCAGGCCAGAGGACACCGAGAAGGCCGGAAGGGCGCCCTCCGGGGCGCCTTTTTTATGCCGATGAGGACACCCCAATGGAGCTAGACGCAGGCCCCCCTAGGATTTGCCCGGAATACGCTTCGATGCTGAGCGAACGGGAGCTAGCCGGAAGCGCGGCGCTTTGGCATGAGGCCCTGGCGCTACTTCTACGCGACGCCTACCAGCACCACAGAGGGAAGATGCCCCCGCATAAAGCCCCCGCCCATACCTTCGAGCAAGCCTATGATGACGTGGTTAGGTGCGGCCCTATGCTGCGCTGGTGCTGCGAGTGGCTGGATCAGGAAGCGGAAGCCGTCAGCATGGCGTTCAGACGCATGTGTGAGACCTGAGCAGAGAACCTGCCAGTCCTGGGGACGCTGTAAGCGGAGAACTGCAACGTCTGCGAGGCGCTACATATCCGCTACATATCGGGGGGCATGTTAGTGGGCGCTATCGCTGTAAGTGGTGCGGGTAGCCGGACTCGAACCGGCACAGCCATAAGGCCGAGAGATTTTAAGTCTCTTGTGTCTACCAATTTCACCATACCCGCAGGTCATGCCGAACTTTACACAACAGATGCAGGCCTGGGAATGGAGGCGCGGGTCGGAATCGAACCGGCGTATACGGAGTTGCAGTCCGCTGCATAACCACTCTGCCACCGCGCCGTTAAACCTGTACGAACAAAAAACCCCGGCTTGGGCCGAGGTTGGAAATCTGGAGCGGGAAACGAGATTCGACCGGGCTGGCGTTCCAGCTCGCGACCCCAATCTCCAACGTCTAGATTCACATTGAAACTTGGAGCGGGAAACGAGATTCGAACTCGCGACCCCAACCTTGGCAAGGTTGTGCTCTACCAGCTGAGCTATTCCCGCTTTTTTCCAGCGCCGGGTTGCCCCGAACGCGAAGCCGCATTCTACCCTAGCGCGGGTCTCTGTCAAGACTGTTTTTGCTGCCGATTCAATATCTTGGACAAACTTTGCGCAGTCGTGCCGGGGCCTTCAACCCGCCCCGTTCACGAGCCGTCGCGGTCGCCGCCCGGGTTAGTGAATTGCGGCACGGCCGCGCGCAGATAGGAGAACATGGACCACAGCGTCAGCGCGGTGGCCAGGTACAAACAGCCGTAAGCCAGCCACAGCCCCGGCGTCATGACAATGGTGAGGTTGTCCGCGCTGTGCTCCGGCTTGAGCGCCAGCAACAACGTGATCGCCACCATCTGGGTAACCGTTTTGATCTTGCCGATCGAACTGACCGCCACCTTGGCGCGCTCGCCCAGCTCCGCCATCCACTCACGCAACGCGGACACGGTGATTTCCCGGGACACGATCACCATGGCCGGCACCGCGAACCAGACGCTGGCGTGGGTCTGCACCAGCATCACCAGGGCCACCGCCACGATCAATTTGTCCGCCACCGGGTCCAGAAACGCCCCGAACGGGCTGGTCTGGCCGAGACGCCGGGCCAGGTAGCCGTCCAGCCAGTCGGTCAGGCCGGCGGCCAGAAACAGCGCCGCGGCGAGCAGATCGCTCCACCAGAAAGGCAGGTAGAACACCGCCACCAGCACCGGAATGGCAGCCACCCGGATAAGCGTGAGAATGTTGGGCAGGTTGAGAATGGGAGCGTGCTTGGACATGGACAACTTCTATGCCGTCGGCGGAAAAAGTGAGTATAACGGAAAGCGGCGCCGGCCTCATTGTTGAAACGGCCGGGGTGAAGGCATAGCCGCTGATTATTCGTGAAACCAGTTGTACAGCGTCTCGGCGGTCTGGGCATTGATGCCTTCCACCCGCGCCAGCTCTTCCCGGGACGCGTTACGCAGCTGCTTCAAGCCGCCGAAATGGTTCAGCAGCGCCTTGCGCCGCTTGGGGCCGACGCCGGGAATGTCTTCCAATCCGGAACGGCGGGCCTTGCCGCGCCGGGCGCGGTGGCCGGTGATCGCGAAGCGGTGCGCCTCGTCACGCACCTGCTGCAATAAGTGCAGCGCCGCGTGGGCACCGCCGGGCACCAGCTCGCGGCCGTCGGGCAGGTACAGCACTTCCAGGCCCGGGCGCCGGCTGGGCCCTTTGCCGATGCCCATCACCAGCACCTGGTTGTCCAGGTGCAGGCTCTGGATCACCTCGAAACTGCGCTGCATCTGCCCCTTGCCACCGTCGATCAGCAACAGGTCCGGCAGCTTCGCCTCTTCCTTCACCACCCGCTGGTAGCGGCGCCGTACCGCTTCCTCCAGGGCTTCGTAATCGTCACCGCCGTGCTCCGGGCTGACGTTGAAACGGCGGTAGTCCGCCTTGCGCGCGCCCTGCTGGTCGAACACCACGCAGGACGCCACCGCCCGCTCGCCCTGGGTGTGGCTGATATCGAAACACTCGATGCGCCGAATCGGCGTGTCCGCCTCGAGCAGGGTTTCCAGTGCATGAAAGCGCTGTTCCAGGTGCTCCCGGGCGGCCAGATCCGCGTGCAGGGACTGGTCCGCGTTGGTGCGCGCCATGTTCAGCCAGGCCTGGCGCTGGCCGCGCACCCGGGTGGCCAGCCGGATGCGGCGGCCGAGATGGGTTTCCATGGCTTCCTGCAGGGCCGCCTGCCCGGGCAGCGCGCCGGGCAATACGATCTCCCTGGGGATCGACTGGTCGTCGCGTTCGCCCAGGTAGTACTGGGCCAGGAAGGCTTCCAGGATTTCATCGCTGTCTTCCTCGCCGCGGGTGTCAGGCCGGAAGCTGCGGTGGCCGAGCACCCTGCCCTGGCGCACCATCAGCACCTCCACCACCGCCAGCCCGTGGCGCACCGCGATCGCCACCGCGTCCACGTCGCCGCCCCGGTCGGTTTCCACGTTCTGCTTTTGCTGCACCGCCTGGATGGCGGCGAGCTGGTCGCGCAGTTCCGCCGCCCGTTCGAAATCCAGCTGCTCGGCGGCTTTCTCCATCTGCTCGGTGAGGTGGTCGCTGACCTGGCGGCTGCGGCCGGAGAGAAAATCCATCGCCATGCGCACCTGCTCGGCGTACGCCTCACGGCTGACGAAATCCACGCAGGGCGCGGTGCAGCGCTCGATCTGGTACTGAAGGCACGGCCGCGTGCGGTTGCGGAAGAAGCTGTCCCGGCAGTTGCGCACGCGGAACACCTTCTCCACCAGCGCCAGGGTTTCGCGGACGCTGCCGGCACTCGGATAGGGCCCGAAATAGCGGCTGCCCGGCCGGCGCTTGCCGCGATGAAAGGTGATGCGCGGGTACTCGTCCGAGGTGGTGATCTTGATATAGGGGTAGGACTTATCGTCGCGCAGCAGAATATTGTACGGCGGGCGCAGGGACTTGATCAGCGACTGCTCGAGCAGCAGCGCCTCCGCCTCGCTGGCGGTGACGGTGGTCTCCACGCCCGCGATACGGCTCACCAGCGCGCGGGTCTTGGCGCCGGTGACGTTTTTCTGGAAATAGGAATTCAGCCGGGCGCGAAGGTCCCGGGCTTTACCCACATAGAGCACGCCGCCATCGTCGTCCAGCATCCGGTAGACACCGGGCTTGCGGGCACAATGGGCGAGAAACTGCTTGGCGTCGAATTGCGGCAAGGCCACTCCGGGTCGGCGAACGACAGGCTGCATAGGATCGGCACTGGCGCGATACTGTCAAGCCCGCGCCGGTCATTTCCGCCCGCCGACCGGACCCTCAGGCCGGGTTGGCTTCGTCGGCGTCCACCATGCCGTGGCGCACCGCCACCAGGGCCATTTCCACATCGCTGCTGATGCCCAGCTTGTCGAAAATGCGGTAGCGGTAGGTGTTCACCGTCTTCGGCGACAGGCACAGCTGATCAGCCACGTCCTGCACCTTATGGCAGTTGACGATCAGAATCATGATCTGCAGCTCGCGCTCGGAGAGCATGTCCAGCGGCGCGTCCGGGGTTGGCACGAAGGGCCGCAGCGCCATCGCCTGGGCGATTTCCGGGCTGATGTAGCGCTGCCCGGTGCTCACCACCTTGATCGCCCGCACCATCTCTTCCAGGTCGGCGCCCTTGCTCAGGTAGCCGGCGGCGCCGGCGTGCAGCAGCCGCGACGGGAACGGCTCGTCCTCGCAGACAGTCACGGCGATCACGCGCAGGCCGTCGTCCTGGCGCAGCATCCGACGGGTCGCTTCGAGGCCACCGATCCCGGGCATTTTAATGTCCATCAGCACCACGTCCGGGCTCAGCTCGCGGGCCAGGCGTACCGCTTCTTCCCCACAGTCGGCCTGGCCGACCACACGAATCCCTTCCTGATCGCCGAGCATGCGGGTGATGCCGGTTCTAACCAGATCGTGGTCGTCGACCACCAGTACTTTTATCATTTTATCCTCCCCACTTAGCGTCCTTGATAGTGGATGTGTTTTGAACCCATCAAGCCTAGCGCGCCGGGGCCTGGATGCCTAGTGGCCGGCGTCACGATTCGACCAGGGTCGCATTGACGCGCCAGGGTGTGACGGGTAATTCTGAAACCCGGCCAATCTCACAACAAGGACAAGACCGATGAGCGCGATTCTGCTTTTGGTTCTGGGCCTCGGCGGCATGGCCGCCGGCTACTTTGTCTACTCCCGCTTTATCGCGGAGAAGATCTACAAGCTTGATCCGGATTTCCGCACCCCGGCCCACGAGTTTGAGGACGGGGTCGACTTCGTGCCCACCAATCGCTTTGTGCTCTGGGGCCACCATTTCACCTCGGTGGCCGGCGCGGCGCCCATCGTCGGGCCCGCCATCGCGGTGATCTGGGGCTGGCTGCCCGCCTTTCTCTGGGTGGTGCTGGGGACCATCTTCTTCGCCGGCGTGCACGACAGCGGCGCGATCTGGGCCAGCGTGCGCAACCGGGCCAAGTCGGTGGGCGCGCTCACCGGCGAGGTGGTCGGCGGACGCGCGCGCAGCGTGTTCATGATCGTCATCTTCCTGGTGCTGCTGATGGTCAACGCGGTGTTCGGGGTGGTGATCGCCAAGCTGCTGATCAACAACCCCGGCGCCGTGGTGCCGGTATGGGGCGCCATCGCCGTGGCCCTGGTGATCGGCCAGTTGATCTACCGCCGCAAGATCGGCCTGGGCCTGGTCTCGGTGGTCGGCGTGGCGGCGCTCTACGCACTGATCTACATCGGCCCCTCGGTGCCGGTGACGCTGCCGGAAAGCACCGCCGGCCTGTCGCCCAACGCGCTCTGGATTCTGATTCTGTTCGGTTACGCGGCGATCGCGTCGCTGCTGCCGGTGTGGGTGCTGCTGCAGCCCCGCGACTACATCAACGGCCTGCAATTGTTTGTCGGCCTGATCCTGCTGTACGGCGCGGTGATCATCGCCAGCCCCACGGTTGTCGCGCCGATGATCAACTTCGGCGTGCCCGAAGGCACCCCCTCGATGCTGCCGCTGCTGTTCGTGACCATCGCCTGCGGCGCGATTTCCGGCTTCCACGGCCTGGTGGCCTCGGGCACCACCTCCAAGCAGCTGAACAAGGAAACCGACGCCCGCTTCGTCGGCTACTTCGGCGCCGTGGGTGAAGGCGCCCTGGCGCTGGCCGCGATCATCGCCGCCACCGCCGGCTTCGCCTCGCTGGCCGACTGGCAGGCGGTCTACTCCTCGTTCGGCCAGGGCAGCCTGACCGCCTTCGTGGACGGCGGCGCCTTTATTCTCGCCGCCGGCACCGGCATGGAAGTGACCGTGGCGGCCACCCTGCTCACGGTGATGGCGGCGCTGTTCGCCGGCACCACCATGGACACCGGCCTGCGTCTGCAGCGCTACATTTTCCAGGAATGGGGCGAGATCTATAACATCGGCTGGATGCGCAAGGCGCTGCCCGCCACCCTGCTCTCCGTGGCCAGCTGCCTGATTCTGGCGTTCGGCGCCGGCGGCGCGGACGGCTCCGGCGGGCTGCTGATCTGGCCGCTGTTCGGCACCACCAACCAGCTGCTGGCCGGCCTCACCCTGCTGGTGATCACCGTGATGCTGGTGCGCCGCGGCCGGCCCACCTTCTACACCCTGGGCCCGCTGGTGTTCCTGCTGGTGATGACCCTGGCCGCGCTGCTGATGCAGCTGCGCGACTTCTTCGAGAAGGAGAACTGGTTCCTGCTGGGTCTGGATCTGGTGGTGCTGGTGGCGGCGGTGCTGGTGACCCTGGAGTGCGTGGCCGCATTGCGCCGCGCCAAGGGCGCCGCCAACGACGAGAGCGCCTCTTGAGCGGCACGCAACCGGCGGCGCGTCTGATCGGCCGGCTGCGCCGCTGGTACCGGCGCGCCGGCGATCTGGGGGCGAGCTACTACAACGCCCCCTACCGGGCCGCGATCGCCCGGGCCCGGCGGGACGAGGAGGATCTGTTCATGCTGATGGTGTTCTCCGAAACCCTCGGCATCCCCAACCCGGCCACCTGGTACACCCTGGAGCTGCAGCCGCTGCTGCTGGACCGCTTCCACGACTGGCACAAACGCATGGGCATGCCCCACTCGCCCCTAGACCACTTCCGCTGCTGCTGATTCATGCCGGACCCGAACCGCCACACCGCTCTGGATATCGATACCCTGCTGCGCCGGCGCCGCCTGTTAATGGTGGGCGGCAAGGGCGGCGTGGGGAAAACCACGGTGGCCTCGGCCCTGGCATTGCGCGCCGCCAGCCTGGAACGCCGCGTACTGCTGGTGTCCACCGACCCGGCGCACAGCCTGGCGGACGCCTTCGACCGGGAGATCGGCGACCGGGAAACCGACCTGGCGGCCAACCTCACCGGCCTGGAAATCGATCCGGACAGCGAGGTGGACGCCCATCTGGAACGCGTGCGGGCGCAGATGGCCCGCTTCGCCGGCGCCGACCAGCGCCCGGAACTGGAGCGCCAGCTGCGCCTCAGCCGCCAATCACCGGGGGCCCAGGAAGCGGCCCTGCTGGAGCGCATTACGACGATCATTGACCAGCAGGACCGCTTCGATCTGATTGTGTTCGACACCGCCCCCACCGGCCACACCCTGCGGCTGCTCAGCCTGCCGGAACTGATGGCGGCCTGGAGCGAAGGCCTGTTAAAGCAGAACCGGCGCACCGAACAGCTGGGCAAGGTGCTGGGCCATCTGACGCCGGGGCGGGACCTGGAGAGCCCGCTGGGGGAACCGAAGGACCGGGAACTGGAAGGGCTGGACCAGCGCGCCCGGGCGCTGGCGGCGCCTCTGCTCGAGCGGCAGCGACGCTTCCACCGCGCGCGGCGGCGGCTGCAGGACACCGACCACACCGGCTTTGTGTTCGTGCTGACCCCGGAGCGGCTACCGATCCTGGAAACCGAACGGGCCGTGGCCAGCCTCGGCGAGGCCCGGATCCCGGTGGCCGGAATGATCATCAACCGGGTGTTGCCGGACGAGGCGGAGGGCGCCTTCTTCCGCGCCCGCCGGGAGCGGGAGCAACGGCTGATGGCGGACATCGACCAGCGCCTGGGCGCCCTGCCCCGCCTCACCCTGCCGCTGCTGGCCGACGATATTCAGGGGCGCGACGCGCTGGAGGCGTTCGCCGGGCGCTTCAGCCAGCCACGCTTCAGCCAGCCACGTTGAACAATTTCACGTCGGGCCGGCCGGCCAGCAGGTCTTTCAAACCACCACCCAGGCCTTTCATGTTCTCGCGGTGGGCGTCCAGCGCCGCCTGATCGTTGTACTGCTCATAAATCATCACGGTGTCGCCGTCGTCCACGGACTGGTGGACGGTGTAACCGTGATTGCCCTCTTCCTTGCGGACTTCCACGGCGATGCGGCTCATCTCAGCGGCGAGCGCGTCGCCCTTGCCGGGTTGGGCGGTGAGGATAGCTACGATACCGAGCATGGTGATTCCTTTTTTGTTTGTGGAATAACTCTTTTGGAATGAGATTCCGAAAATGGAGCAAGCATGCTGACACAGCGGTGTGGGCGCGGCCATGGGGTTTTGCGTCGTGGATTGGGGTGGAAAGGACTTGGGAACAACTCGAGTGAGCGGGTTTTGGGAGCGTAGTCGAGGGATTTGGTGGTGGCTGAGAGGTTTGGGCGCGCTTTGCGCGCCGAGAGGGTGGGATTATTCGCCGGCTACGCCGGCTCACCCCTTCGGGGCCGCCGCCTTTGGCGGCGGTCCTTCGCGGCGCTTTGCGCCGCTCGGTCGAACCGGTGGGTTCGAATGAGACCGCCCTGTCCGCCAAAAAAAAGGGGCTGCCTTTTGGCAGCCCCTTTTGTTTGGCGGAGAGGGTGTCCGCTTTGGATGGGTAGCATCCTGACTCGCCGCGCATCACGAAACCCTATATTTATAGGGATCAGAGCGTTTTCCTTGGTTTAACCTGTATCATTCCGTTCCATGCGATGGTAATGTTTTGGATGGGACAGTGGATGGTAGGAAAGCGCAATGCCAAAAGTGGCCAAAGAGTTATCGCCCGCCGAGGTCCGGCGGATCACTGACTCAGGAATGCACGCCGTGGGTGGCGTGTCGGGCCTGATGCTCAAGGTCAACACCAGCGGCGGCCGGTCCTGGATACTGCGTGCCAGGGTTGGCAATCGACGCCGTGACTTCGGTCTGGGTGGCTTCCCTACCGTTCCACTATCCAGCGCCCGGGAGAAGGCCAGAGAACTCCGCGACAAGCTTGGCCAGGGCATCGACCCGGTAGCCGAGCGGAAGGCTGCCATAGCCGCACACATCGCCGCACAAGCGAGGGCCGTGACCTTCAAGCAAGCGGCCACCCGCTGCCACGCTGCGAAAGCGGATGGCTTCAAGAGCGCCAAACACAGCCGCGAGTGGCTGGCCACGTTGGAACGCTACGCTTTCCCGGTGATTGGCGCCCTTCCCGTCGCGGACGTGGACGTCACGCACATTCAGGAAGTGTTGCGCCCGATCTGGAGCACCCGCACTGAGACCGCCTCCCGGGTTCGCCAGCGAATGGAGACCGTCCTGTCCTGGTCCGAGGTCCACAAGTACCGTGAAGGGGCCAACCCCGCCCGCTGGCGTGGGAATCTGGATGAGCTGTTCGCCAAACCCACCAAAGTAACCCGCAGGCGGCACTGGCCCGCCCTGCCCTGGCAAAGGATGCCGGAGTTCATGGCCGACCTACGATCTCGCGGCGGTGTGGCCACCCGGGCGCTTGAATTCGCCATCCTCACCGCCGCCCGTTCCGGTGAGGTCCGCAGCGCAACCTGGGGTGAGATCGACATGCAGGCGCGTATCTGGACCGTACCGGCCGAAAAGATGAAAGCCGGCAAGCCACACCGGGTTCCGCTGCCAAAGGCGGCTGTGGAGCTCCTGGAAGGCCTCCCGCGTCTTTCTGATCTGGTATTCCCCGCACCCCGGGGCGGTCAACTGTCTGATGCCGCCCTGAGCGCGGTGGTGAAGCGGATGCACGATGCCGAAGTCAAAGCCGGCCGCGATGGCTATCCGGATCCCACCGACGGCCGCGTAGCGGTGCCCCATGGATTCCGCAGCTCGTTCAAAGACTGGTGCCGCAACAACACCAGCGCGGCGGATGAGGTTTCGGAGCTGGCCCTGGCGCACGTGAACAGCGATGCCACCCGCGCCGCCTACGCCCGTGACGGCCTGCTTCCCCAGCGCACCCGGCTCATGACGCAATGGGCGAAATATTGCGCTGAAACGCCGAAGCCGGCCAGCGTGACGGCGATCCAGGGGATGCGTAAGGCATGAGTCTGGACAGCGAAGAATACCACCACCACCGAGAAGCCCTGGAGCGAGAGCATGAAATCGCGCGGCGGTGTGGGCTCCCTATGCCCAGGGAGCTCAAAATCTACGAGTTTATAAAGTTGGAAGTTCAGTTCGCCGCGAATGGGGATGCCGCGATGGCGGTATCGCACCTCGCCCATGATTGGATCACAAGCCGCAACCCATATTACCTCGATATGGCCGTAGCTTACTGTCACCAAAAAGAGATACCGCCAACCCCTACACTGTGGAACCTGATTGGGGAGCTAGCTGAAAAGCGGATGAATGGTGACTCCCTGCCTGGCACCCCAGAAAAGATCATCAAAGAAAAGGCGGCGTCCGCCATTCTGATACTGATGGCCAACCTGATATATCACGGCGACACCTTAGAATCCGCCGCGAGCAAAGCCGCCGCTGAGTATAAGAGGCGGTATCCTCAACTAAAGCCCTACAAGGCGAGCTCACTGGAGAGGAAATACACAGATGAATGGCGAAAGCCTGGATGGGAAAGGGACCATTTCGCGACGTGGGATAAACATGGGCTTCCGGACCAATGGCGGGACGCCTGGAAACAGATTCGCGATGATCTCCCCGAGGCGGAGCCTGAAATGAAAGGTGAGCGTCGATAGGGAAAAAAAGGATTCCGTTTCTTCCCCTCACATTTTTGCCTCCGTCCACCACGATTCACCTGCACTTACCCAACAGCATGGTGAATCGAATGCAACAGACCCACCTCTCCGATACCGAAGTTGCCCGCCGCCTGGGCGTATCCCGCCCCACCGTGTGGCGCTGGACCCGTGAAGGAAACTTCCCCCGTCCCGTTCGCCTGGGCCCGGCCACGACCCGCTGGCGCCTGGCTGACATCGAAGAATGGGAAACCGGCAAAAGCGGAGGTGATGCCGCATGATACTTGCCACCGCCTTTCCAGCCGGTTATTGTTCCTCCCAAGTCGCCGCAAAATCGGCGACCGGGATTGGCGTCCCAGAACCTACAGGCGGACACGCCGCCTTCAGAGCGGTTTTTTTGTGTCCGAAGCATGGCAAGCCTGGTAATGGGCGGGCCGTGCGGTGGCCCTTCGGGGCGCCGGTTTCCTGTAGGCCGGTACGCCAACTCCGCACGGTTCCGCTCTCCCTGATTGGCGTCGGGGAAGCGGATTCGATAACCGCTACTACAGGACTATCGTCATGCTCAAGCAAACCCGGTTGGCCCGCGCGCGCGCGCATCGCGCCATGGCCCGAACCTCCCTGTTCTCTGATTCCTCTCTCGCCGTCCGCCTTCGGAAATACCGCGAGCACATGGAAACCGCCCGCCGCCTGGAAGGCCAGGATGTGCGTCGTGGATAAGCCGATTCTCCAGCATTACGACACCCTCACCTTGGCCACCGAACGGCTCCAGTATATCGAAGCCGTCGCCTGGGGCCTTATTCAAACTCTGCCGGCGAAGTCGCCCGTGGAGCCTCATGAAATCACCCATGCTCGGACGCTCGCCCATCTGATCGTCAGCCAGACGGACGAATGGAAAGCCCATTTTCGTGCCGACGCCGAAGGTTTGGAGCCGCTGCCTGCGGAAGGGGGTGCGCAATGATGCCCATCGCTATTTACCGCGACTTTATCGACGAAAGGACTCTTTTCCATTTCGAGAAGCCGCATCGCTTTTTGACCGCTGACGAGGCGCTCGCCCTTGGCTTGATCGATGCCGAGGAACTGGCGGAGCTGGAGCGCAAAACCCAGGCACTGGGTTGGGAGGGCAATCATGAAACTCCGTGAGTTGCTGCCCCAGTACTCCAATCTTGCTGATTACGTCGAGCAGGCCAGCCGGCCTGCACTGCTGCCCCAGTGTCGCCGTGACCTGGAAATGCGCGCCTGCGGCTTCCTATGCGCTCTCATGGCGATGGATCGGGTGAGCCCTGACGACTATCCCGGTCTCTGCGCCGAGATCCAGGCAATTGCCAGGGAGGGCGCCGATGGATAGTCCTATTGAGCGACTGTTGGGCCGTCTGGAGAAGGCCAAGCCCAACGGTCGCGACCGCTGGATGGCGTGCTGTCCTGCCCATGGGGATAGCTCGCCGTCTCTCTCCATCAAGGAGGCCGAGGACGGCCGTGTTTTGGTCCACTGCTTTGCCGGCTGCGAGGCCAGCGACGTGGTGGCGGCCGTCGGCCTCACCCTGGCGGACCTGTTCCCCAAGCAGCCAGGCCGCCCAGGCAATCATTGGCGGCGCGAGCGCCTACGGGCCGCCCTCCGGCACGAGCAGGACGTTTTAACCGTGGTGTTGGCTGATCTGGACGCAGGGCGCACGCCCTCACCAGAAGACGCCCAGCGCGCCTTCGCGGCGCGGCGCCGTATCGACAAGCTCCGGGAGCGTTTGAATGAGCCACAAAGACTTTAATCAGATTGAAGAGACCCTGGCGGAAGTGGATGCCGAGATCGACGCCGGGGCTACGGCGCCAGCGGAAGGCGATGACGAAGGTCGCCGGTCCCAAACTGATATTATCGTGGAGTACATCCGCGACCGGGCCGAGCTATTCCACGGCGACAACGATGTAGCCTATGCCCGCGACATGGATAGCGGCGAGGTTCGACGTATCGACGGCAGGGCCTTTCGTAATTGGCTGGCCGACGGGTTTTATCGCCATACCGAAAAGGCAATTCGTGACCAGGCGTTGCGCGAAGCTCGCATGACCCTTGAAGGCATGGCGATGCAGGAATATCGGCCTGTACACGTCCGGGCGGCTGGCTCCAGTGGCCGTTACTGGCTGGATCTAGCCGAGCCGGGTAGCAGCCTGGCGATTCGTATAGAGCCGGGTCGCTGGAGCCTCGAGGAATCGGGCTTAATGTTCACCCGCGCCGATTCTGCGCAACCGTTGCCGAACCCCGGGCCGGGCGGGGACATTAATCTGCTATGGCGTATCGCTAATGTTCCGGAGGGTTTTCGCCTGCTGGTGATCGCTTGGCTGGTGGAGTGCCTGCGCCCTGACACGCCTTACCCGGTGGTGGAATTGCTAGGCGAGCACGGTTCGGCGAAATCCACGGCCGCGCAGGCGCTCCGAAAGCTGATCGACCCGAATGACGCGGATCTGCGCGGGGCTCCAACATCGGCTACGGACCTGTTCGTGTCGGCCGGTACCAACCACTTCGTGTGCCTTGAGAACATTTCGCACCTGCCGGCGCCGATCCAAGATGCCATGTGCGTGATCGCCACTGGGGGCGGTTTCGCCCGGCGGAAGCTCTACACCGACGCCGATGAATCCGTGATCACGGTCAAACGTCCGATCATCATCAACGGCATTGCAGCCGCCATCACGCGGCAAGACCTAGTGAGCCGAACCATCACGGTAGAGCTACCGGTGATTCGCGACGCGAAGGAACGCGACAAGCTGGATGCCGATTTCGGGGCGAACCGGCCCGCGATCCTGGGTGCCCTGCTGGACATCGCCGCCAAGGCCCTGGAACACCTTCCCGATATGAAGCTGCCGCCGGAACGCCGGCCCCGGCTGCTGGAGTTCGTGTTGCTAGGCATGGCGGTGGCCAAGGCATTGGGACGCGACCCTGAAGAATTCCTCGCCGAGTACGAAACCGCTCGCCAAGACGGCCTGGAGCGTACCCTGGAGGCGTCACCAGTCGCCACGGCTATTCGCGACTGGGCGGAGACCAATGCCGGAGAGGTGGCGGAGAAGCCGGCGGGCGAATGGCTGGCCATCCTGGACGATTACAAGCCCCGAGGGACCGATTCCTGGCCCCGATCCGCAAAAGGGTTGGGTGACGCGATGCGGCGAGCGGCGCCAGCTCTCCGGCAACTGGGAATCACCTGTGAATGCCTCGGGAATGTTGGCGGTCGGGTTCTATGGCGACTCGGCCAAAGAAAGTTGCCAAACCAAAGTCATCAAAGTCATGAAGTCATGCAAAACGATCAGAAAACAGGCGATCCGCATGACTTTATGACTTCTATGACATCGGATAGCACAAATTCTTTGGATGACGCGGAGGGCTTCTAATGGCTGCCATCGACTACCTCCGCGACCACGGCCTAGACGCCTACATTCACGACGACCGAGTAATGGTAACGCCGGCCTCGCGGCTCACCGACGATTTACGCGGCTGGATTCGCGCCCACAAGCGCGACCTGGTGGCCGAGCTGGCCGCGAACGATTGCCCCACCCGCCAGTGGTGGCCGCTCCGGCTTCCCGATGGCTCGCGGCCCCGACTTGTAAACCCGGGCGGCTGTACCCGGGAGCAAGCCCTCGACGCCGCAACCTTCCGCTGGCCCGGCTCCACTATCGATGACGATTACCTGACCCTACTGGAGACAGACAATGTTTAACGTCCATTTCGCCGGGCACCTGACCCGGCCGCTCGAACACCAAACCAACGGTACCTGGATCGCGAGCATTCAAGGGTACGACGGCAAGGCCGCGCGCCTTTATGTCCGGCGCCAGCGGTTCATCGACCGCCTGCGGCTGCTGCAAAAGGGTGACCCCCTGAGCGGTACCGGCGCCCTGCGTGTCGTGCCGACAATCAACGACAACGGGGAGGCACGGGCCTTCCTGAACATCAACGTGGAAAACCTGGTAACACTGGAGGCCAGCGATGAGTGATAAGACGATTGAGGAACTACAAGCTGAAAACGACGCCCTCCGCGAGAAGAACAAGGAACTACTCGGCGAGGTAAAAAAGGAACGCCAAAAAGCCCGTGACCTGGAGTCTCAAGCGGGCGGCGAGTCTGAGGAACTGGAGGCGCTGCGCGATGAGGTGCGCGAGCTAAAGCTCCACAAGCCTGTTCGGGAGTTGCTGTCCAAAATCCTGGTGGTGCCCAAGTACGCCATGCAGGAAGTGCTGGAGGAATATAAATTCGACTTGGACGATGACGGCACAGTTGTAATGCAGCACGCCGACGGCACACCTGTCATGCGTACACCGGACAAAGAGCCAATGACTGCTGACGGTCCCAAGAGCGTACCGGTGAATTTTGATGCTGACGAAGTAAGCCAATATCTGGCCAGCACCGGGAAATTCGACCATATTCTGATGGGGAGCAAGGCCTCCGGTGGGGGCGCCCCAGGAGGTCGGGGCGGCGGGCCGAGCCGGGAGACAATCCCGAGCGACGACAAGCCCGACAAGCCCAAACCGGCTTTTGGTTTGCGCTGAGATCGGTTATAATTTAACCATCCGTTTCGGAAAGGCGGATGAGTAGTCCGGTGGCCCCTGTGGGGCCGCCACCCCAATTCCCCCTGTGGGGGCGCGCCCGGCGGCGTTACGCCGTGTTTAATCGCCTGTGGCGAACCCTCCCGAGACCTGTGGTCCGTGAGAATCATCCAAACTCTTATTTAGAGGTGATTCCTCATGGCTGTTACACGCCTTACTGACATTGTAGAACCGCAAGCATTTACCGATTACATCCTGCAAGAAACCATGACCAAAACCGCCCTGTTCGAGTCAGGGGCCATGGTTGAAAACAGTGTGATCGCCCAGCAGTTGCAGGCCGGTGCGCACGCCTTCACCGTACCGATGTGGCACGACCTGGCCGACGATGAAGCCGACATTGCCAACGACGACCCCGCCGTTAATTCAACGCCGAAGAAAATCAGTTCCGGCAAGCAGATCGTCCGGAAGAACTTTCTCCACCAAAGCTGGAGCGCCATGAACTTGGCGTCTGAAATTGCCGGCGACGATGCACTGGCGAAGATCCAAACCCGGGTGCAAGCCTATTGGGAGCGCCAGGTGCAAAAGCGGCTTATCGCTTCCCTGCAAGGCGTCCTGGCCGACAACGTCGCCAACGATGACGGCGACTTGGTGCACGACATTTCCAGCGAGACGGGCGCGGCGGCGCTGTTTTCCGCTGAATCGGTAATTGATGCCACTGGCACCATGGGCGACGCCATGGACGGGCTGACCGGTATCGCGATGCACTCGGATATTTACCGGCGTGCGCTTAAAAACGACCTGATCCAATTCATCCCGGACAGCCAGGGCAACCCGATTGCCACCTTCCGGGGGCTCGCCACCATTGTGGATGACGGCCTCCCGGTGGATGCCGGCGCTTATACCAGTGTGCTGTTTGGACAAGGTGCGGCGGGCTACGCAATGGCGGCGCCGCAGATCGCCGATGCTACCGAGGTCGAGAACTTACCTTCCGCTGGGCGCGGTGGTGGGCAGCAAATCCTGCACTCCCGCTTTAACGTGGGTGTTCATCCGGCGGGATTCTCTTGGCAGGAAACCACGGTAACGGACGAAAGCCCGTCCCTGGCGGAGCTGAGACTGGCGGACAACTGGACTCGCGCCGTGGAGCGTAAGGCGGTGCCGCTCGCCTTTTTGGTTGCTCGAGCCGACGAAGCCTAAACACTGAAAGGCCCCTCCGGGGGCCATGGAGGTTTATATGGCTGAGAAAACGCAGCATCCAAAGTGTACCGGCTCCCAAAAGAAACCACCGCGCAACGCGGCGGCCAAGATCCTGGACATGGCCTCCCGGGGCGTTTCAAAAGCCGGCATCGCGCGCGGTGTCGGCGCCTCGCCCAAGCTGCTCAACGTCTGGCTGGACCAGTACCCCAAGCTGCAGGAGGCGTTTGACGAAGGACGCGAACGTGAACACGGCGAGCTGTTCGGCGCGCTTTACGACTCCGCCAAGGACGGCAACGTTACCGCCGCCATCTTCCTGCTCAAGACCCGACACGGATACCGTGAAGGCGACCAGGGCGACTTGGCCAACCGGGTGTCCATTGAGTTCAAGCTACCGGGGCCGATGAAGCTGGAGGACTTCGGCCGGGTGATCGAGGGGGACGACCATGGAAACGATTGAGTTCAACGATTTCCAGGAAAAGACCCTCGCGATTCCGGAGGAACTGGACGCCTTCCTGGGCGGCGGCCGTGGCGGTGGGAAATCCTACGCCCTGGCGCTGCTGGCCATGCGCCACGTGGAGATGTACGGGAATCAGGCGCGAATCCTCTACCTTCGCAAAACCTACAAGGGCATGGCCGACTTCGAGCTGATCACCCGGGAGCTGTTCGGGATGGTCTATGGCACGGCTGCCCGCTACAACCAGGGCGAGCACGTCTGGAAGTTTCCCAATGGCGCCTATATGGAACTCGGTCAGTTGGAAACCCAGGCGGATTACGCGAAGTACCAGGGCCGGAGCTTCACCCTGCTCATCGTGGACGAAGCCGGCCAGTACCCAACCCCTGACCTGCTGGACATCATGCGCTCCAACCTGCGCGGGCCGGCGGACATGCCCGTGAGGGTGATTGTGGCCGCCAACCCGGGCGGGCCTGGCCACCACTGGCTGGCACGCCGCTACGTGTTCCAGGCGGCGCCCTGGACGCCTTTCCACGAAACCAAAAGCAAGCGCCAATGGATCTACTGCCCCTCGACCTACACCGGTAATCGCTTCATTGACCGCGAGCAATACCGCGACCAACTGGAAAGCGCCTGTCCGGACGACCCGGAGCTGCTACGCGCCTGGCTGGAAGGGGACTGGGCGGTGAACCGTGGCGCCTACTTCGCCAGTGTGCTGGATGAGGGCCGCAACGCGGTGGCCACCTGGACCGAGATCCCGGAGGATTGGGAGGTCTACCTGGCCCATGACTTCGGCTCCAGCGCCCCGAGCGCCACGTACATATGCGCCGTGTCACCGGGCGGAGAGGGGCCGGACGGGAAATTCTACCCGCGCAATTCCATCGTGCTGGTGGATGAGCTGGCCACCAATCGCCGGGAGAACCCGGACATGGGCCTGGGCTGGACAGTCCCGGTACTGGCCGAGGAAATCATTAAGCTGTGCGACGAATGGGACGTGAAACCTCAAGGCGTTGCTGATGACGCCATCTTTGCCAAGACCGGCAGCGCCTATGGGTCCATCGCAGATGAATTCCGCAAGGCTGGCGTCAACTTCCGCCCCGCCAAGAAGGCCGACCGTATCACCGGCTGGAACGTGATGCGCCGCTTGCTCGCGGATGCCGGCAAGCCTGACCGCCCGGGCCTGTACATCGCCCGCCACTGCACGTATTTCTGGGATACCGTTCCTTACCTGGCCCGAGACCAGAAGCGAGTGGAGGACATGGACACCACCGGCCCCGATCACGCCGCCGATGCGGTGCGCTACGGCTGTATCCGGCGAGATCCGATGGCCGTGGTCAGTAAGATACGGTTCAACTACTAGGGACCGGTCGAGGTATTGCCAACGGCACTCTATAAAGCCCCTCAGCGTGTTATCCAGGCGATGGTTGACTGGCCCATGTTGGAGGGGCCTTCCCGCGCTTGCCGTGAGGTAAAAAAGAGGTGGTCTCGCTGCGTTGTACCGCCTCTTTTTTGGATGGGCATTTGGATGGGATAAAGAAAACCAGCCTTCTAACTTGCTGATTTTAAAGGGTATATGGCGGAGAGGGTGGGATTCGAACCCACGGAGGACGCAAATCCTCGGCGGTTTTCAAGACCGCTGCATTCGACCACTCTGCCACCTCTCCGATGGGCGCCAATCATACCTGAGACGCTTTCGCAGTC
>Ga0208433_1000247_pt1 | contig 26948 bp, 12 predicted proteins | sample 3_EtaG_FD_184075 | JGI IMG/M metagenome (GOLD analysis project Ga0208433, IMG submission 184075) | Marine viral communities from the Subarctic Pacific Ocean - 3_ETSP_OMZ_AT15126 metaG (SPAdes) (version 2) | ecosystem: Environmental > Aquatic > Marine > Oceanic | place: Pacific Ocean | collected...
GCCCTAGTAGAAATCAAATATCCTTCTACGGATATAAGAGGAAAGGTTGTATAATGACCATCAAAAGATATGTCGCTGATGCTGACAATACTGTTGTTAATGCTTACGATGCCAACTTAAAAACTCGTGGCACGGGCGCCAACGCGGGCCAATCCGATGTTTTAGAAACCTTTTCTATTTATGGACGCGTCACCACAAGCTCCCAAGAGCTATCTCGGATTCTTATTAAGTTTCCAGTTACGGATATTTCTACCGACAGAACCAATGGTGATGTGCCGGCAAGCGGGAGTGTAAGTTTTTATTTACGCATGTATAATGCTGAACACTCAAAAACTGTGCCACGAGATTATACTTTAACAGTTCTTACAGTTTCACAATCATGGCAGGAAGGCGTAGGCCTAGATCTCGAAGGGTATAAAGATTTAACCCTCGAAAACCAAGGCTCTAACTGGATGAGTGCTTCTAATACTGCATATTGGACTGATATTAATAGTACAGTATTGGCCGGAGGATCATATCTTACGGGAGGCGCTGTCACAGGAATAGTGGATACAGAGATCTTTACTTTCACTAAAGATTTTTCTACAGGTTTAGAAGATTTAGAATTAGATATCACCCCCTTGGTAGAACAATGGATAGCTGGGACTTATTCTAACTATGGTATTGGAGTTCATTTATCTGCAAGTTATGAGGCATATGAATCGGGCTCTGCTAATACCGTGACGAGCCGAATTCCTGGCCAACTAGCACTTGACGGAGACGATACAACACAGAGTGTTATCTACAACCCGAGCGGATCTACTACTTCATACTATACCAAGAGGTTTTTTGGTCGAGGAACTGAATATTTCTTTAAGAAACCGACCATTGAAGCTCGATGGAACTCGGCCAAAGCCGATGATAGAGCTAACTTTTTCTTTAGTAGTTCTTTAGCCTCTGCTGCTAAAAACCTAAACACCATTTACATGTATAACTATGTGGATGGACAATTGGCGGATATTCCCCAATCACATACTGGCACTTTTAAAAAGGTTGTATATGTAAGCATTTATTCCGGTTCAACCGGCGGTTTTTATGAAGGGGGCGATGGAGATGACGTACCCCCCTCAGACATTCCTGTTTCCGGTTCTCTCTCGGGTGCATTTGGATCGATAGCCAATACCGGAAGCGCACAAATCTTATCACTCGACAACGAAAGCCATGTTGGTTCAGATAACCAAACAGTTATAACAGGAGGTATTGTTTCAACGGGTATTTATAGCGCCTCTTTTGCGTTCACTGGTACTCAAAACCCGTCACTTAAAACCATTTATGATGTATGGTTTACAGGTAGCCATACTACTACAAACGCTAGTGATGCTTATGTTCAGTATTTTACGGGCGCGATTGAGTGCCATACATTGCGCGCCGAAAACACTATTAGTCGTCCAACTTATTATATGAATATTACGAATCTTAAAGACAAGTATCGCGCGAATGAAAACGCACGATTTAATTTGTATGTGAGAGACAAAAATTGGCAACCGACTGTGTACACGGTGGCCAATGTTACTCCCCCGACAACGAGCATTTTAAGCGCATCTTATAGAGTGTATAGAACTTTAGATGCTTATGATGCCATTCCATATGGAACTGGAAGCGATTTACAAACGCTAATGTCTTATGATGTTTCGGGTAATTATTTTGATTTAGATATGAATTTGCTAGAGGCCGGCTATGAGTACGCATTTAAATTCTCTTTCTATGATAATGGACTTAATTCTTGGGTTGAACAGCCAGACACTTTTAAGTTTAGAGTAGAAAACTATGAGTATTAAAAAACTTTTCCAGTCCACAGACACATCTCGAAATTATCTTTCTGATACAAATCAGAAGGATGCCTTTAAAGATGTAGAATCCGCCAAAAATGTTGCGGAGATTCGCGAAAAGCAAACCTCTTTTATACCGCCGCTCGATTATAGCGAGCCTAAAAACTTTGTCAAATATGGTTCTGCAAACTTATATTATAAGTCTGCTATAGACAGAATTATTGATTACTTTCCTTATGATGGGTCTGACGCTGAAATCAATGGGTTCTATAACGAATCACTTAATATAGAAAAGTATATTTTCGATAACGACTATCCTCGTACGAATGGATATGCTCTTTTAAGTGCTGATGGCTGGGGAGGTCAGACGTCTACAGCTAACGGATATGGACTTCCCGATGAACAAGAATATATAGCATTTAAAGGGGGCCCCCACACTATAACTTCCAGCACAAGCGCTGGTTTATTCGACGATCCCGCAACAGCACAAAGAAATTATGCCAACGTTTATGATGCCGATATTTATACAACGGAAGGTTTAGAATCCAATTATGGAACAGGGTCGCGAGAATCTAACTTAGAAAGCAATTTTGATAAAGGTGTCACAATTGAATTTTGGCTCAAGAAAGATGCTTTTGTGGGCATCGCCGGCGGTACCAAAAAAGAAGTAATTTTTGACATGTGGAATGGGATAACAGCAGCCAACCAACATGATTATGCTCGATTATCATTATCCCTCGTATCATCCGGATATACCACTTCTCCTTTTATTTTAACAGTTCGTTCGGGAAGTAACGGTTTCAAAGAGCGGGAGATCGGAAGCGCAGAAATAGCCACGTACGTGGTTAATGGAGAATGGAAACATTATGCACTGACCCTGCAAAATTCGGGGAGCGATTTTATATCTAAGTTATATGTGACAGGAGCATTAGATGACATTAACGAATATACCACTTCAACCATCGGCGCTTTAAACTCTAAAAATACGGAAGCTCGTATTGGGGCCCTTCTTTATAATTTACCAGGGCAGGCCGCAAAACCGGGCGCCGGTAAATTAAGTGCGTCTATGGATGAGTTCCGCTTTTGGAAAGCGGCCAGAAATGGCGACGAGATTTACAAAAATTGGTTCACACAAGTTCGCGGCGGCACCAACACAGATATCTCCAACACCACTTTGGGTGTATATTATAAATTTAATGAAGGTATCACTGGCACCGCTAGTATCGATAATAGTGTTCTAGATTATAGCGGAAGAATAACCAACGGTAATTGGGTTGGATATGATTCAGACTCTCGTTCTCTTAACTCTGCTATAGTCCAGTCTTCTGCCTCAGCAACAGAATATAAAGACCCCATTATCCGCAGTAACAACCCAGATGTTATTAGTCTCAAAGATACATTAGAGAAAAAAGGCGCAAATTACGATTTCAATAACAACGCCTCCTTCCAGGGTCTAATCCCTAGTTGGGTAGTAGAAGAAGCTGATACGAGAGATGGACAATATGTAAACCCGAATCCAAGCAATATTGAAATGGTATCACACATTTTGGGGACGTATTTTGATAACTTAAGGTTGATGATTCAAACAACTCCCAAGCTTAGATATCTTAACTATGCTAGTGCTTCCAACCCACCTACTGCGTTTGCCCAACATTTACCACAATCATTAGGTTTGTATATGCCCGAGATTTTTGTAGATGCAAATGTGATGGAGAAGTTTTTAAATCGAACTGATAATACTTTATTCGAAGGAGATCTTACCGAAACTAAGAACCTTATTTATCAAAACATCTATAATAATCTCACAAACATTTATAAGTCAAAAGGCACAGAAAAAGCAATTAGAAATGTTTTACGTTGCTTTAACATTGACGATAAATTGATTCGCTTAAACGTTTATTCTGATAAACAAGTTTATGAGCTTAAAAATAATTTACGACAAACATTAGTCAATCAAAAGATGTTGAACTTCAACGAATCTGCTAACGTTGGGGGTGTTGTTTATCAAGCACAGGATCCTGCAAACGCTGAAACATTTGGATATATCTCTGGTAGCGAAGGTGTAGGTGTCCCATCCGGCGTCCCTTACGAAAGCAAATATGGGTTTACTGCGGAAGCGGATGTTATTTTCCCTAACTTTGAAGATCCGGCAATGCCGACTAGTCGCCAACCTACCAACATTTCTTTATTTGGAATGTGCTCGGCTTCGACGGACAATGCAGGCGAGCGCCCACTAAATGATACAACTTGGTATGCTTCCGACAATGCAAGTTTCCAGGTATTTGCTATCAGAGATGAACCAAATTCTAAGAATGTTAAATTTCAGTTGACCTCGGCATTTGGTCCCGATGTTGATCAGCCGTTCCCAACTATGGCAAGTGAAACCTTTTATGATGTATATGATGATCAAGCTTGGAACTTTTCAGTTAGACTCAAGCCGAGTCAGTGGCCACTGGCTCAAGTAGTAACCGGTGCCACAGCTTATACTTATGATGTAATTTTTAAAGGAATTAATGCTGAATTGGGAGTGGTTCGCAACAGTTTTGAACTTTCTTCCTCGATTACAAAAACTGTTGGGCAGAACTTCTTAAAAGCAGCTAAACGATTATATATTGGCGCCAGAAAGCATAATCTTACCGGCTCTCTCTCTTCGTCGTGCGATGTAATTTTTGAAGGCGCAAGATATTGGCTAAAATATCTTGATGATTTGAGTTTAAATCAGCACGCCTACGATATTGACAACTATGGTATTTCGGGGTCTTATCAATACACGTCGCCATTTGATATAAACTTACAAAACAGCGGCAGCGTATTGAACTCTAATATGCTGGCTTTAAACTGGAACTTTGGAGAACTTTCTTCTTCAGATGCCAACGGCTCTCTTATAACAACGGATATTAGTTCTGGGTCGGCAGAAATACGTAATAATTATGGATGGGTTGGTGAAATTGCAGGATATCAAATGGCAGGCTCTGGGTCGGGGTGGTCTAATAGTTCCCAAACTATAATTCAAAGCCAGTCAGTGAATGCATACCAGTTTATTAATCCAGAGATAGCGGTTTCTTCGGACATGATACAGATACTATCTGAAGACGACACTTATTTTGGAGTCTCCGAAACTCCCCCACAGTTTACTTATCTGCTTGAAAAGAGCATGTATAATGCCATCTCTGAGGAAATGCTTAATTTCTTTGCGGGGGTGGTTGACTTTAATAATGTGATCGGCGAACCCATTAATCGATATCGAGGAAGATATAAAACACTTGAAAAATTAAGAGAGATATTCTTTAGAAGAGTTACTGAAGTTAAACAAGTAGAGAAATTTATCGAATATTACAAATGGTTCGATGATGCAATTGCCGAAGTAATTGGCCAACTCTTACCAGCGAGCGGCGACTTTACGCCCGATGCATATAATACGATTGAAAGCCACGTTCTTGAAAGAAACAAATATCGTAGCAAGTTTCCGATGCTTGATTATGAAGAGCCCACAGTGGAAGGTCTTCTGGGGAGTTCTGACGCAGGTTTTGGTAGCACGAGCACTGTAGCTGGCAGTCCACGCCCCACTAATAAACATGCTCCATTTTGGGAAGATAGGGCTCTTAGGTCGTCACCGGAGCTTACTTCTGGCGATGCTACTATCGATAGTCAACGAGATAACATTCGAAGGATTGCAGCTAGTTTCCCAACTGTACCCCAAGCATTGCCGAATTTTAAGAGTGTAGACGGCACCACCTATAAGGGAATGCAAGATGTTGCCCAAAATACTCAAAATGAAAAGTTTTCGAGCACGTTGGCGCGCCGTGGCTCCGGAAGCTATTGGGGAGGCACTAATTTCCCAGAAAGCAAAAACCTTCAATTTACACTCAATGCTCTCCGTCCAGGAGGCCCTGTAAATACAGACGATAGTGTTTTTGTCCCTAAAAATGTTTTATTAGCACTTACAGATGACTTAGAGCCATTAGATGAAATTACAGCTAATGTGGCTAACTTCCCCTCTAGCAGGAAGTTGAAAAGGATTTTTGGTAGAGTGCAACACGGCCGCGACTGGGAAGACGGTAGTGGTTACGCAAACACAAAATCTACATACTCTTTTCCTTTTAATATTATGAGTTCTTCTGTTGTATCCGGCTACAACAAGCAAGTAATTAATAGAGTAACGTCTAGTATTGAGGTAACCAATTTACATAATGATGTTTATGGACCCGATATGGAAGTTCCCATGCAGGGGCCATTTACTGAACATAATGTTGGCGGTATGCAGTCTCGTCACGTTCCGCTGAATACTGGGTCTGTGTTAGATACATATCTTACGCGCCCGGAAGCATGGAAATTACTTCTAGGAAGGGGCATTGGCACAGGCGCCATTGGTATGGCCGGCCCCGATTATCCATGGCCCGAGGCTAATGCGCTTGACGCGCGCCCCTATCCGATGACAGGCTCTCAAAAGGCGATATACTATCGTGGATTTGTTGCCAAGCGTCCCGTTAACATTCGTAATATTACTAGTTCCATGAATTCTGTTCTGGGCAATTATACTCACGCCGCGCAGGTTGTTCAAACGGTTGGCACTTATTCAACACCGCGTCATTTCTTGGAATATCAACCACCTCTTCCAACACCAGTTGTAAATCTTCTTCACACTGTTCCTTCGGCTTCAACAAATGTGGTAGGGTTCTTCCCCTGGATACGACGTACGTCAAACTCTCACTTTAATTGGGACTTGGATTATACCCCTGTAGAACTCACAGGCACAACCAATAAGACTGTCTTTATAAGTCGTTTTGCTGCGCCAGGTGGTCCAGATGTTATGTCTCGCGGATTCTTGGATATTCGAGGTGCTGAATACTCTCCGTACAATGCTCTTCCCTGGCGTAATCTTTCTGTTCTACGGCCATGGCAGCCCCCTAGTGGCACTATTTCTCAAGCTACTGGCTCTGGAGTGCCGGGCATCCGTGTATATGATATTCATGGTAAGTCTTACGGCTTAAATGGACTCTTAGCTCGACACTCGGCGAGATTTGGTCGAGATTCGATATTTGAAACGGCGTCCCCAGGCGCAACATATAATCAGTTGCCAAGTTTTCAACAGAATAATCGCAATCGTTGGATGGTGATTAAATCATCTTCAACAGCATATGCGGATGATTCAGGATATTCTAGTGGTTCACAGTTTGATAATGCTTATGTGACCCATCCTATTCCTCGGTCAGATCGTCAATATTCTTGGTTTACAGCATCATTGGTCTCTTCGAGTGATGTACGATACTATCGCTTCCAGCCTACTGGTCGCGATTTCCCTGCGGACTTGTTCTCGGGCTCTAGTGGGTATGTGGACTATTTTGACTTCATTACGGGAAGCGTCATCGATACTTCAGTAGGAATGTTTCAGCCTACCACGAGGTTAAATATTTTTACTCTTGATCCGGTCACAGGTTCAACAACTAATATGTTAGGGTATCCCTCCACTTCTGCCGGCACCGCTTATTTTAACTCACAGCTAATTGAAAAATTATCTGCCGCCGACTCGAACACAGTTACGGGTTCGGCTGCCAATTATTTCAATCTTTTAATGACTCGCCGCGGCAATACGTATGGATGGAATTGGCAGAAGTTTCGTCAAAATGATCATCCTATTTTGGTTGCGGAAGCCACAGGTTCCACATTAACTTTTACTGAAAATGAAGGCAGAGATACTCTTTCTAACTATAGCTTGGGCGCGGTTTCTCTAAAAGGGCGCCCTGTATTGATGAACATGAATGCGCCGCAAAGTTCAGAATATAGAAGTGATCTTCCCATTAATAATTTTACCCTTAAAGCAACAGACAATAACAAACACATTTATTTTAATAATATTCAACTGGATAATATTTTAGTAAATCCTGACATCAGAAACGTGACAGCCTACGGTAGAATTTCTAAGCTCTCCCAGAAAAGGAACTTTAATTTAAAATGGACTCTTTATTCTCAGGGTATTTATCCATCCGATCAAAATGAACTTTTGTCGCGAACAACTACTAGAACGGATTATAATAATGAGTTTTGGAGAGATACTAGAGGAACGGCGACTTTATTGGATAAGCTACCCGCGGCACGAAAAGCAGGACTCAATCGTCAAACAGTAGGCTCTGTCCTTAGAAACTCTTTTAGCAGATCCATTTCACAAAGTTGTTGGGCCCTCGACGCCCAGGAAAACTTTTTAACTCGTACTGCGGCCACTCTGCCTGTTCCAATTTGGCATACTTCCTCGATTCCTCCCGGCTATGATCAAGGCTTGGTTGTTTCCGGCGCCGCCGGCGAACTACAAAATAATTATTTCTTCTACTGGGATACGGATACGCCGACGATACACCCTGTGGAAGTTAAATATGGTACACTGGCCCCAGGCGCCTTGTATGCTAGAAAGCACATGTTAGAATCCCCCAAATCTGTTAGTCCATGGACAAACATACCTGAAACAGGAAGTAATCCTAATATTGGAGAATTTTCAACTGCTTCGATGGAGGGTATCGTACCAGAACCTTATGCGGGGGAAGCTTTTTGGGAGGCTGACACACAGGCTGGAAGAGTTATTAAGAGCGGGTCTCAAGTTAGGTTTGAGGTTACCGCTTCAAAGCCCTGGTTTAATAATTATGATGATTTTAGATATGATTTAAAACTTATGGCAAAAGATTATTCTATTATTCCGGAGTTTAGAATTAGTGAACACGTTGAAGATTATATCAATTATGGAGTATTGGCTCAAACAAATACATTTGAAATTCCTGGTACTTCTATCAATAGTGAACAAGATAACTTTTATAAAGACTACTCTAATTCTGATTTTATGAAAGAGTTTAGAAATGTTTCTTCGGATACTGGTTTGCCTCCTACTCATATAAGACTTGTAATGAGTGCCGCGATTAGATTTAATCCATATAAAGGATTTTACCCAGCACAAAGAAGTCTAAACTTAGTCTCGCAATTTTCTAAATCTTATGGTACCGGCTTTGTCGGCAAGAAAAAGGCCGGCAATATGAAGGTGCATCAGAAGTTGTTGACATATTCGGGTTCATTATTGAGGCCATTGGTACAACCCTTGTTTGCTCCAGGAATTCTATACAACACCATTAAAGCCGGCTGCGCTGTAGATTATCCTGTTTTAATAGATGACACTAAGTTCATACCTGTTGGATGGACAGGGTCGTCAGAAACAACTAATAATTGGGCTCTGTTACACCACAATGCAACAAATGCATCGAGCACAACAGAGGGATATAATGGAGGCGAATGGTATGATCAACGCTTACCTTTTGAGGCTATTATTGAACCAGAGTCTCACATTAAAGAAGTTCTATTCATCGATTGTGAACCACACCCTTCCGTTAGTTTAAGTACAAGCGCTTCATTTACGGGCGAATCTGATGGTATATATTCTAAGATGTCTACCAACTTCTTTGGCGAGATTGCTAATTTCTTTTTAAAGAACCAAGAGTTCTCCACCCTAAAGTCGGGTATTATCACCGACGACTTGGAGTTTGAAAGAGGTGATATCTTTGGCGCCAGGATTGTAATGCAGCGCACTTGGGATGGCGAGAGAACTTATGGGTCTGAATCGGGCTCTGCTGGAGATAATACCGGCTTTACTGAAGCAGGGGCTCAGGCTTATAGTGGCTCTGGAGCTTCGGCTACGGCCCTTCGTGGTTATTATCCCATCCCTCAAGATCCTATTAAGAATGTGGACTTCAAGCCTAAGTTTGTTCCATATACTCGCCCAACTGCATATGGCCCTCCTGTTGCCGGCCGCCCAGCATGGGGCGCTGACGGCGATTCAACGGTTCTTATTGCGCGAGAAGGTGATGCTAATGGCGTTCGAGATTTTGCCAATGGTCATGCTTGGGCTTATACCCCTCCCTATTTTTATGGAGAAGCATGGTGTGATTTGATTTTTAGGCCTGTTGCTGGGCGAACTTATTCTTTAGAACGAATTCTATCGGAAACAAGTGCTGCCTATTGGCGCGCCGACCCAGGCGGTGAGCTTTATGCATCTGACGTTACAACATATGCTTTGATTCCTAAGGGAGCAACAGGCAGTAATGATCCGGGCCCTCCATATGGTGGTGCCAATATTAATTCAAATGCCATGCAGCTAAGCGCTAGCGTTAATATCTTCGGCGTTGAAAGAGTAACAGAACAAACGCTTGATGAATTTGGTAATTTAATAGCGGATACCAATAAAGCTGTTGGAAAGAAATGGGTTATCCAATCCAAGTTTGAGACACCAATGATGAATTTTAGTGATAATGATCCAGTTCATCCTATTTCGACCGCAAATTCCACATTAACATTGCCAACTTATGGCTCGGCATCTGTACCTCGAGGAATGTGGCATCAATTTGGTGTACCCCCTACTGAAACTAATAATGGTGTTTTTCTTAAGATTGGTGATATTCCTATTAATTGGTTGAAATATCATTATGATGTGATCACTAATGATACTATTTATAACAACAATAATGCCGGCACAAACGGAAAGAAGCTTCATAGAAAACTGAAGTCATTGCCACAACTAATGGGCTTCGAGAGAAAGGAAGTTAAAACTAGACTCGGAGAGTTAGCCTCAAAACAAATAATTAAAGAAGCCGTGATGGTAGTCCCATATACAACCGAGAGTATTATCCAAAGTGAAATAAGCTCAATGTCTGCTGAAGCTGCTTCTCAACGTAAGAAATTTATAAGTATTCCAAAAGAAAGATTTAAAGCTGCGATGAATAAGAACACCGCCGCTGGTGATTCGTTGGATGCTGCTGGCATTTCCATTCGAGAGTTGGTGCAAAAAATGCAACGGTATGTATTGCCTCCACAATTTGATTTTATTAATAATCCAGATATTAAACCAATGGTGATGTATATGTTTGAATTCGAATATGAATTAGATAGAGATGATTTAGCATATATTTGGCAAAATGTTGCTCCAAGAGACTATCAAAAAATATCTTTAGAAAATCATAGTGTGGCACATGAGCTAATAAATACTGAACTTTTGGATGCATCTATTTTGGAGAAAGAAAATCTTCGTTGGATGGTGTTTAAAGTTAAGCAGAGAGCCACGAGCAATTACTATGATAAAATTGTTACTCAAGTAGGAGAATCTTCTGAAGATATTTTTGATGTCGAAACAACAGAAGAAAAAGAATATGAAGTAATGTTCAACTGGCCTTATGATTATATATCTATTATAGAAATGGCAAAATTAGATGTACAGGTTTTATACAAGAAATAGTTGAATGGCATATTTATAATGAGACAAAAAAGATTTTAAAATGACTAAATTCCTCGACAAAAAAGAACAAGTGTTTGATCTTAAGTTAACCCCATATGGAAGATATTTACTTTCTATAGGTACATTTAAGCCAAGTTATTATGCATTTTTTGATGATAATATTTTGTATGATGGACGTTATAGAGCCGGAAGTGGCCCTACTATTGCAGGTAATACAGCCCCAAAAGAAAGTCAAAATAATATTAACAAACGAATTAAAGAAGAAACTCCATATATGGGAAGCCTGGTATTATTTCGAGATGTAGAAGAATTTATCACAAATAATGAAGGAGAAGCGGTTAACTTTTTTGATATCAGCGTGACCCCCACTAAAGTTACTCCTGACACCGATGTCTTTAAATTTAATTCTGTTATTGGAGATGCTTATTTAGACGGGGAAACCAATAATGCCGCACCAGCATGGCAAGTATTAATGTTGAATAGCAATATTTCTTCTTCTGTTTATCGAACTCCAGGGTCATCTGAACGACCTGACGCTCCTGGCGTATTAGTTAATTCGGCAATACCTCAAATAAATATTCAAGCAAAATATGTTTTAAAAGTGGCAGATCCGGAATTTGATTTTGATGCATCCAATGCAAGAGATGTAATAGATGAAAGTGAGACATTTATAGATAATAAAATAATCCGACTCGAAGAAGATGATCCTATTATTTATTTTAATGAAATTAACACTCAAATGCTTACTGAAAATTTTGATATTGAAGTTTTCGAAGTACTGAGCGGAACAGCGGGAGGTTTATATAGTCCCACATTACAACGTAAATATTTTGAGAAAACGGATCCACAAATTCAAAACGGCTTTATGTTAGCTGAAACTCCCCCTACAAATAATGATGCAACTTTAACTACTGCAAGTGTAGAATATTATTTTGATGTTTTAACTGATAGCTCTATTAACCAGACAATAGCTTGTGAATCTGAAGCCATATTTGAGAAAAAGGGTTATTATATTGATTTTGACTTTGAGTGCGATGCTCAAACTGGAGATAGTGTGTTTTATGATATTTATGGAAGCGTTACGGAGCCTGAGATATGTCAAAGTTAGTTTATGAAGGTGATACGACCATTAACTTCGGGGAATATTTACCTGCCCCTTATATCGATCAAGTTGTTGTTGATACGTATACGAATTCTGATTTTAGTACTGATCGGGCCCGAATAGAGATAGAATTATATCTTCTCGTTAAAGTGACAGAAGAAGCAGATGAAGGCACCTTAATAGAGAATTTGAAAAAATTTAATTTCTATTGGATTGTTGGCCTAGGTTATACACCTGAGGATTATCCGAATCAGTTTATTCTTGATTACGGGTATAATGGCTTTCATGGAGATGTTGCAACTTGGTTCAACTTATCTACATTAGCGGTTGATGGAACCAATGGGTTTATTGCGAATAGTGATGGTACCGATGTTGGATATGATGTTATGTATGATGAAAATGGAGATAGAATATTAAAATTTACTTATAAAGGACAACACGACTCGCTTGAAACTTGGAGTACGTATGACACTTATGATGATATTTATGTATATGCGTTTTCGACCGCCGAAGATTTTACAGAAGACTATTGGACAACGGAGAGCGATGCTGCATATGCTGGATCGTGGACTCAATTTTTAAAAACTGAAATAAGTGATATATCTTATGAACCCGTATTAGATTCCGGCGATGTAGTGCAAGCCGAAGAAGTAGTATGGATAGATAATGATGAAGCGGTATATGGGAAAACTCCACTCCAATCTATTCAAGGTGCATACTATAAAATCGACAAACTAACACATGAACAAATCGTTAGTTCGTTTCAATCATTGTTAGATGAGTATCAAGATGCTTCGGCAACGGATGCGGAATTACTCGATACTCTAAATAATATTTCGTATATTCTTATAACCTATGGGGAAGCTGTTGATTTGCTACCTCAATTAAACGAATATAGAAATGCATTTCCAAGTAAAACTAGTGCTACGGTTGTAGGTCAGTTATATAGAAAATATAGAAAGAAAATAGTTTCTGCCAACGAAGTGACAGTGTTGGCCGAAAGGCTCCACAAGAGGGTGGTTACGGGAAACAAAATCATTGATTTAAGAGTTCCGGTAATGACTGAGTATACGCCCCCGGTAGTGCCCGACGATAAATGTACTGTAGCTCCCGAGTGTGGTGATTGTGAAGTCCTTAAGTTTAAAGTATCTCCCCTGGGAGAACCCATCATGAATCGAAATGTTTGGACGCATGGTCTCCTTGGCGATGAAGGGTCGATTGATGAAGGCCTCGACTACGGGTCTACTTATGGGTGGTTCTTTTTTGATTATGATAAGGCTTTTTATTATACATCTTATATAGCATCAGCAATGAATGTTAAAAAACTCATCAGATATTTTGAGCCCGCCCTGTTTAATATTAATTATACATTAAAATCTGTTAGCTTGAGGCGCGACGATGCAAGAGGTCCCACCGGCGGCGCGCTCGGAGGAGTGGAAATGGTGACCACATATACTTATGATAATAATTATCCCGAAGTAGTTAGTACCACGGTATCAGACCTAGGTGGAAACAACGAACCTATATATGGTGTGTACACGGCCGACTCGTCCTTCAATTACACCATCGCCCATGATTTTTTACTTTTACGATATTACAATTCTAATGAGGATAACTATCCATATATTAACGAAAGATATGCCACTGATGACACCTCTACTGGCCCGGGAGATTGGGGGTATGTGGATGCAGGGGCTTTTCGTTTGATGGCTTTTGAATTTCAAGATCTAATGACTTATGATGATCAAGCTGAGCTTCCCACTTACTCTTATACAGCCACAGTAACAATGGAAGATAACACTGCCGAGGTAGTAACAGCGGTGATGACGTCGTTTGGAGATCTTAAAACGATTTTTGATGAGTACTATGATAGCGCCAAAGAAATTTGTTCTTGGAATAGTATAGATAATACCTTTAATCAATTTTTTATTGATCAAATGGAAGAACTCTATGGCGCCAATTTGACTACGTCCCCTTGGATTAAAGCATCCTCTTTGTATCATTATTTTATAGATATTCTTTATGATGTTTATCAAGGAGACGCGGATGCTATTAAAGCGGCCGCAGCCGAAACTGCATACAATATTAGCCCTATAACTGGAAATATACCTCAATTAGATTTATTTTATGATCAGTTAGGCGAACTGAACACCACTATAGAGGCCATGGAAGCCGATGCTACCGCGGCAGCAGGTGTCACAGAATATATATTTGAGTGCACTGTGGAGGCTGATGACATGCCATCCCTTTATCAGCTTCCTGTAGATGATGGCACTTTTGAAATGGTATACGCGCGCGACTGGGACATCAATGATTAAAGGAGAAAAAATATGCCAATAGAATATACACAATCAGAACTTTCATCTCCTGCTGCATCTGCGGCCGCATCTCAACAAACGCGCCAGGTTGTTGTAAATGGCAAAATATATAAAAAAACATCTAATGCTGCACAAATACAAATAGCGTTAGAGGGGCGCAATTTAAAAATAAGCTCAACCATTGATATAAATGAAGCGGCATTGATGCTTCTTGCTGAATTTGATTGCGGGATATCTAACGAACCATCTAATTTTACCTTAACCGACGATGAAGCCGAAACGATTGATAATGAAAAGATAATGGATGAAGAGCTTTATGATTCTTTGAGTCCGGAACAAATGTCTCCCGATCAGAGCTTTACAGATGTCAATGATCCATTTTACCAGCTTGACGATGAGCTTCCTGACAAATACCAAGTCCAAGAGGCCTCCGTTAAGGCAGCAAAGATGCCTAGCTTTGTTAAGATAGCGTCAGCTATAAGAAGTGGACGATGAGCAAGGAGAAACCAAATGTCTACTAGTTGCGCTGATGACATAAGTAATAATCTCGAGGTCGTATGTGTAAGGGATTGCGACCAAGAGGATATCGACGACTGGACAGACTGTTGTGAAGGCTATATGATCAACGGCACCACCTGCATCGAGGAATGGTGGGAAGAATATTACATAGAGCATGCTACGACATATTGCGATCACCTTCAAGAATATATAGAGACATGCGAAACCGTTGGAGATGGCCTCTGCACCAACGACGCGTTCGGGCCCGCCTTCCTCGACATGTACGGCGACGCCTCCATGGAAGGGTGCTCACATGATGTTAACACCATGGCCGGCACCGTCACCGTCGTTGACCTTGAGGGCGCTAGCTCCTGTCCTGGCTGCAGAAGTGGGCCTTGGGGGGATTGGCGGCCATGGGACTTCACCGAGGAGGGCACGATTTGCTGCGATCTGGGTCTAGATTATTTTGATTGTGACTCAGATTCGGGTTTCGCCTGCGCTAGCGGCGCAGACGTCGCAGAGACGGAGGTGGTCACTGAGAGCGTTGACCTCCCCTCGACATCCGCAGAGTGTGAGGACTTGTACGGCAACGACGGCGGCTCCGTCGCATATGATGCTTCACGCGAGACGAGCGGTGATGGGATTGATGATACAGGTTGCTACTGCTACGGTGGAGCAATGAGTTGGGATGCGCCCACCCAGACTTGCAAAGCTAGCGACGCAGCCCTCGAAGACGTGGCCGAACATATCTCCAGTGAAGACGATAGCCCCGACGTCACCGATGAGCCCGCCGAGTCCGGCGGCGAGGAAAGCGGCACCGATGGGGGTACCGGCGGCACCGAAGAAGCCGATGAGGCCGAAGGTGGCGTAGATGACGACTTCGCCGGCGCGGACGCAGACACCGGAGGAGAAGAAGAGGAAGTGGTCTCGGCGACTTTCGACGATTGTATTGCTTATTACGGAGGCGCCGCCCTAATTTCTGATGACAACATTGAACGCTGTTTTGAAGATTTCCCCGACGTTTGCGCTAATAGTTATTGTAATAGCACCAACAGTGTGGACATTGAATTTGGTCACAACAACTCGGGCTGCCCTGGCACTTGTGATGATGGATGTTGTGATTGTGTTGAAGCTTTTAAATGTCTCAACGATGTTGGCCCGTGCCTGGGCAATCCCACTAATATTTGTATAGGCGGCGCCGCCCCCGGATGGGGCTTTTATAGCGCCCTCGAGGGAAATCCGTGTGCTTATCCTGAATACGCAGATAGATACTTGGGCGTAGCTAATCCGGTAAGGGACTGGGGTTATACTTATTCAGATGCCGCCGTAATGGCATGGAATTTATTAGACTTGATAGATTTTGTAGACTGGACCGATTGCACTAACTGCGCATCGAACAACGCAACCCCCTTGGGGGAATTAGCAGTAGACACTTCAGGCGATTCTACTATTGTTTATACATGTACATGCAATGCCGGATATGAACCGGTAGCAGGCGGAAATCCCTATACAGATGCCGATCAGTGTTTGCCGCTTTTCGAAGAAGAATACTCAGGCGGAGGTACCTCTGGATGGTGTCGAGTTATGACACCTCTGGATAGTGTAGATGGTGACGCTGTTTATTCAACTTTGCCAGTGGATTGGGTTTTTGGCACTTGGTGCGAGGCCCTGCTCGACCCCGAATTGCCACCTTACACCACAATGGCTGAAGCGACGGAAAACATGGAGATCGAAGCCGGAAGTACCACCTTGGTATATAATAGAATTCTTAGTGCTTTCGGCGATGTGATCGCCGAAAGCGGATATGTTGACCTTAATTATTATTATCCTGTGGTTCCAGACGGAACGGATCCTTTAAGAATAGAGAGTACGGCGAATGGTGATGGAACTTTTACTTTAACTTACAGCGAGGGCCCTGCGGATATTATTAGCGCTGATGAGCCTGGACTCTTGATGCGTTTTGGGGGATTTTTTGAAAGTCAGTGGTGGTCAGGATCTCCTAGTTTGGATGATATGACAAAAATATTTACAAATGATGTAGAAGCAGTGTCAGAAGGCGTACTTGCTGAGATGGGCTCGAGTTCGACGGCTCAAGTTTTCACTTTCAAGAAAATTTCACATTCTAAATTAGATGAGAACCTTTTCTCTGTTTTTGACACAACTGATATAGAAAGCGCAACACCTCAAACTATCAGTGTATCCACCACTATGACTACGACACCCACTTCTACAACTACTTCTACTTATTAAAAAAGGAAGCTTAAATGTCTATTGAACAAAAAGAAGCAAAAATAATAGACTTAAATCTATTTTCTGGTTCTGCGGATCGCTTTAGGACTGCCTGCAAGGTTTATTTTGAGATTATAGAAGGAGATGATGGCTCTACTGTAGAGCAAACTTTTTCTGACGACGGTGGCGATTTTTTGTCCTATCCGATGTACGACTGGGCTGACACGGGCGACCTCCAATCCATATCTGCAGAGCTATTAATTCCTAATTATAAATTTGCAATGACGATTCCATCATTGGATCTGGGTATCAACGTACCTGATGATAATTTTTGGAAAACATATTGGATAGGGGGCTCTTTCGGAGCCGTAGAATATCCTGGTATTTATAATGAAACAGTATGGGATGATTATTGGTTTGAAACAGCTCTTCCCTATTCTCAATTAGAAGCTAAAACTCTTGTTGAAAAAGATAATGTAACTAATGTATTGAATATTTCTTGCGAATACAATTATTACTTGCCTCAATACCAGGAACATGTAGCCGGTTTAAATTCCGAATTGCTTATTCCTAATATGTATTTGATTGATATGTTTAATACTGTCACTATATCGAGCACTACAGACCCAGAAGGTTTATTAACTGAAAGTGAATCGGTAGATTCTCGAGTATTTGATCCCAACGTGGTGAAATTTGTGAGTTTAGAAGAAACATACGCCACAGAGGATGATGCGTCAAATCCTTTAGGGAACATCAACGATTTACTAACTGATGTTGATACGGTGTGGGGCTCAGAATTACCAGATTATGTATTGCATGGATATTTGTCTCAATCGGTAGTAATAAATGATTTGTCTGCTTCTACAATAGAGTATGCTGAAAATGCATTTCAAAATATGTTTTTTGATGAGTATTCGATTTTAGGAGGAACAACCATCCAAACTTTTAACACCATACAAAATACTAAAAGTTTGTTTCCTTATTACATAGATATAAGTTTCCCGACGCGCCCAGCTATAACAGACGAAGATACTGATACAAGTGATAATACTCGCTTTGTAACGTCTTTGAGTGATAGTAACTATTCTTCTAAATTTCTTACAACTTTAAAAGAAGCATTTAATGAAGAAATAGAAGATTTTACTCTTTTAACTCAGGATTATGCTTTATCTTTAGACTATCAAATAAGCTCCGAGGACGACACCGTTGATGACCAAATACAAACTACAGAGACCACATCTTTGCGTTCCGTCGATTATTTTGACTTATTAGTGAAGGGATATAAAAATTATGAATCTAAAAAAGATAACTGTTATTTTGTTGGAGAAAGATTAATAGATAGAGAAATTGCCATGGGAGTCAATGGTTCCTATCGTTATGTTAATTCTCAAAACGCCTTGGGGGCTATTGAAGGTGCGCTTGAGATTGTAAAAGATAGCGATATTGGTCCTTCCTCTACATTGGGGAATGGACTCAGTGGGACCGAACAGTGGTCTTCGGCGCAATATTGGGCTGGGTCAGCCTTCTGGGAGGTATTTGGCGGTTGGCGCGCCAGTGGAAAATATAATGAAACAATCGCTTATCGCATAGAAAAAATTGGAGGCACCCCAGAGGGAGATTTACAAACTCAAAATGTGCTACAAAACTATTGGATATTCAATTCTTCAACGCTTGCTGATATCAATTTATTTGACTCTCAAGTTAAGTATGGCGAGAATTATACGTATAACATTTATGCATATGTTGTATCTGTCGGAATCAAATATAAACTTTCCGACCTAGCTCTTTCGCGTCAAATAAATTATGACGAAACAGCCAGCAGCCAGTATTGTTTGGAATTTTATAATCCTTTTACTGGTGAAACTGTTGATCGTGTCTACCAGTACGCAGACGCCGGCACAGCAGATCTGCCCGATAGTCTCTTAAAAAGCAATGAACCATATGAGGCTAATTTTAATGTGAATTTTGAACCATCAATCAGATTATTTGAAGTCCCAATTGGTTCCAAAACCTTAAACGTTCTCGATAATCCTCCCAATCAATTAACAATCAATCCCTTCCAAGTTCTAGATGCATCTCAGACAATTGGATATGAAGCATATTACGAAGCATTTGTTGAACAGCTATATCCCAAAACTATTTCTTCCGCAGATCTTGCTTTAAAAGAAGAATATTTAAATGCTAAAAATCTTCTAGATGAAGATGATTTATTTGAAACTTCGATCTCTCAACAAAGATATATAGAAGTTTATCGCGTAGGAGAAAAGCCATCATCCTTTGAGGATTTTGATGGAAATATTATCCGCACCATTGATTTAAAACTTAAAGATTCAAGATATACATTATCAAATTCCATATTTTATGATATGATAAGAACTAATCAGAAATATTATTATATTTTTAGAGTTCTCAATGAAAATATGATGGGTGGCCACCTGTCGGAAATTTATGAAGCCGAGCTAATTAATGACGGGGGATATACTTATTCTAACTTCGAAGTTTTGTTTGAAGAAGACTTACAAGAAGAAAAATTTATAAATCCATCCCTTTCATTTAAAAAATTAATTCAATTGCAACCAAACATAGCTCAAATCAATTTAAATGCCGATGATGTCGATTATGACGCCCCAGCATCAGATCAATTAATCAATATGAGCTTGGGTGATGCGGATGAATTAATTTGGGATAAGACCTTCAAGATTCGCCTGACATCCAAAAAGACAGGCAGAAAAATGGATTTAAATGTTACTTATAAATATGAAAGAGAAAGCAATTAAAAAAAACACAAACTATTTAGAGGAGAGAGGTACATAAATGGCTTTTTTAGATAACTCGGGCGACATTATTTTAGATGCCGTATTGACGGAGACCGGTCGCCGCAAAATGGCTGAAGGCAACTTTAAAATTGTAAAATTTGCTTTGGGAGATGATGAGATTGATTATAGCTTATATAATTTGAATCACCCTTCAGGTACTGCATATGCTGATCTTGAAATTCTTCAAACTCCCTTAATGGAAGCAGCAACACAAGTTGGCTTGAATTCATCGCTAATGACAATAGCCAATAATGATATTTTATATATGCCGACAATATTGCTTAACGAAAAACTAGACACAGCAGTTAAAAGACAAAATAATACAATTTATGTAGCAGTCAATTCGGAGACGAAGACTAGCTTAGATAGCACATCGCTGGGGTTTGGCTCTGGATATGCAATGCTGGCCGGCCAACGAGGCGGTAGTAAATTTATTACCATAGAATCATGTGTGAACAATGCTGATATTTCGATGACTCGTGCAAATCAAAACACTTATGTAGTGAGCAAAAATATGCTAGACTCTACTATGAAAATTACTTTTGACAATAATTTTATTACGTTTCCAATGGCATCTTCCGCCAGAACTCGATTTTCCACCGGTACTGATGGCTCTTGGACCGGCACCACTAGCGCATTACAATCATTAACAAATATTTCCCCCGCAGAGAGAACTGGTTATAGTACTGCCGTTGGCAATTTAAGTCGCGCAGCTATTTTTACGGCCGATGGTGCTACAACCGATGTTACTACTTATGTTCAATCATTGGGGATAGTGGGAAGCATGGGGTATTTGAATATTTCAGTAGATCCGGCATTAACTACAACTAAGGATCAAACTGCTTCTACTAAATGGGCGAAGTTTGGAAACACCGGCGTAACAGTTACGGGTCTTAGTGCAACGAGAACTTACTCTACGATAGCGCTTGATTTAGAAATTACTACAAATAGCAGCGCCGCCATGATAAATATTCCAATCACACTTATCAAAAGAGACACCTAAATATTTGGAGAAAATAAATGGCAGTCAAGAATTACGAAACACTTAACAACAACACAGATGTAACCACCACCAGGACACTGCTACACGAAGCAATTCCTCTTACCGGTGCAATTGTCTCGGGAACTTATTTTGAAGACTATACCGCAACTGGCGAAACTAATATCAAAAATTATTCCCACGGCATGTTTCAGTCAGTATATGATTATGCTTATTTGAGTTCTTCTTCTAATCATATTTTTGACGTCACACTGGGGTATTCTAGTAATTCTCCTTTGAGCAGCTCTTCTAACGAACAAAATGCCAAGAAAATTAATATTTATAATGAAATGGCACAAACTTTGTTGGGTTATGATTTGACTGGTGCCATTGAAGTTTTTGAAAATGATCTTAATACTTCTGATGACAGTAACCAAATGCGCGAAGTCTTCTTCCTTAACTTCTCGAGATTATTAACCAAAGACCAAGTTAAAAAGGGATCTTTCAGCCTTCAAATTGGAACGGGCTCGTGGACAGATCCTTTTGTTACAGCCCCAGTGGGAGTTACCTTAACTGACTTATCCGCTTCTGACACTCAAGGAACCAACTCAACTATTGTTAGCGGAGACTATGGTTTGCTTTATCATTCACCCTTTACCGCATCCGCAGTTGGTGTTGTCTTTTATCAAGCAGGGGTGGCAGTTGTCACAGCATCTATTTTTGCCAGCGCTTCAGTAGCGAATGCTAGCACACCAGCATCTGGTAGTCAAGACCAGTTTAATGACAACAACGGCACCATGTATGGTATTACAGGCTCTTGGACTGACTTGCCTATTTCCTCCTCGTGCGATGCTATTCGTCGTAGAATCTATAACCTCTCTTACAACAATACCACTGAAATCAATTCCACTATCTACTTCTGCAGAGCTTCTTCCAATAAATTTAATTATAGCACGAACACCACTTACACCACTGGCAGCAAAATAAGAGTTAAAGATGTCGCAACGGATACTCCGGTTTCTTTTATTACAACAATTGGCCTATATAATGCCAGCAATGAACTCATGGCGGTTGCAAAACTATCTGAGCCCTTGAAGAAGGATCCATCAAACGAGGTGACACTGCGCGTTAGACTGGACTACTAAAATGTCCATTAAGAAGTTCCGACCCAGAGATGTACTTCTGAACACAATGAAAACTCACCCTAGTTGTGAGTTTTTCGTTTTTGATGGGAATGTCTATTACAACAACACTCCGGAGATTTCGGGAACTTATAACATAGGATACAATGCATCAGAGCATGGCGGCGATTTAGATATACCTCAAGGCGGCTCACCCGTCCCTATTACTTCAGGGTACGCAAGTCTCTACGAGATGAATATCGATAGGATATCGGGCAGCACTGATAGGTTTATAGGAGGACATGCAGAGCCTAATTCTTATGCTGTTTATGATCTCCTTACCACTTGGGTTGGTGGTATTGCTGCAATCCCCGGTAATCCCGGGGTAGGCGCGCAATATTCATATACAGCAAATACGGGGTCAGCGTTACAAGGGTGGTGGGAACTGGCGGCCGCCACCAGTGATAAATCTAGTAATGCCAATAACGGCACATGTACAAATTGTCCAGTACTGTACCAGATCGTAGAGGGCGAGGGGCCCCTCAACCTCGCCGTCCCGGCGCCTCCATACCAGCAGGAACCCGGCTGGGAGAGCAGTTGGGTCAGCTACCCAGGCTGGGCGGCCGAGTTTGGCGGCGATGAAGAAAACGACTTCAACATTGGAGATGCGTCTACTTGGAATGATATTATAGGCACCGGTGGAACTTCCTTGATGTCATTTTCTATTTGGGCTTATAAGACGGGCGGCAACAAGTTCGAGCGATTATTTCAATTTGGAGACAAAGACAATGCGACCGGCCAAATTTGGGCGTATATAAACAGCACCGGTAAGATTCAATTTTCTGTTGGTTGGACCACCCGCGGCCTATGGGCAACTGACGATAATGTGATAACCGAGAATACTTGGGCTCATATTGTAATTGTATATGATGCCACTAGTGCTAGCAATAATCCAACTATATATGTGAACGGCGAGTCTGTGGCACTGAGTGCTACCACATCACCAGCGACTACATTTCAAGGAATTCAAACTTCTGATTGTTTTATTGGCAATAAGGATGGTGGGAATTCTAATTTCAATTTCCAAGGCCTCCTTGCACAGTTCGCAGTGTATAACCAACTTTTAGTAGAGGAAAACGTTAAAGCGCTTTATGCTGCCGGCACAGCCTCGCCCATGCCAGTATTCGATGTCCGCGGCGGTTTCATTCGTTCTGATGTTGTTGACAATGGCCTTATTTATCCATGGATCACCAAAGATGGTTCGAATCAAGTTTTTAATAAGATACACACAGCAAGCTATGAGAACTATTATACCGACTACGAATATGGGGATGTTATCTCAAGTAGTTATGCGATGTCTGCTTCTATAACTCGTGAATTTTTTAGTGGAACAGCCGGCGAACTGATGACGGGGGACTTTAATCTATTGCCAACTTCGCAAGGCGCAGCTAACACTGTCTATAATAGCGGAGACAATTTAAAATGTAGTGATGCACAACCATGGCTTTACGATGGGGATGGGCTACCATTGGGTCCTAATCCTAATGATGGTTTTCCCGAAACAGACGGCGGCATTTCTTGCAATAAACCAAGGTATCGCCACTATTGGGCTCTTAAGTCAACTCTAGATTCATATGGATATATGAGTGAACATTTTAAAGTTACTGCCTCTGTAAACGAAAGTATTGTATACAAAGATCAACAACAGATCAATTTAATATCTATTCCGTCAATCTTTTATGGGACTCAAATTAAGCCAGGAACTGTCTCATTAAAATGGTATTATACAGGCTCTTTGGCAGGAGAATTACAAGATACTCGACAAAATGGAGAGCTTATACAAGTCTCCGGGAATTCTCAAGGATTTGCTGACCATGTTGCAGGCTCAGACGGTACAGGGAGTGTTGCGGGAGTCGTGTTATATAATGAAGGGTTTATACTGCTAACCGGCTCGTGGGATTTGAATAATAAAACAATGCCTCTCAAACCCGGTGGCAGCCCGGGCGCCAATCCGTCATGGATATATTTTGGCATTGGCGCCGCTGATGGAATAACTCAAGCTTCTTTTACAGGGGGAACGCCAGCCGATTTCGCCAATGCCTCTTATACTCTTTCTTTCAAGGGGACATCCGAAGTACAAACAATGACGATGTTTGCCAACGCGAAAAGAGGCGAGGCTAATTACTCTAACAATCCTACGTATTTAAACTATAGTTCTAGCGTCAATGCTGAAGGGACGGCCGATTTAAATGCGTGGCTTACAACTTCTTCTTTTGCTTTTGAAGAAAATGCCGATAGAACTATTGTTAACTTTGTAAGCTCCAGTGCGTCAGATTATTCAGCTTCTTTTAAGAGACAGGTATACATTTCGCGCGTTGGCATATATGATGATAATAAGAACTTAATTGGCGTTGCAACTTTGTCCAACCCTGTTCGAAAAGCTGAAGACGAAGACTTAACATTTAAAATCAAGTTGGATATATGATCCTTGGCGTTGATATTTCAACGAGCATTACTGGTTTCGCCATCGTAGCAGATGGTCAATTGCTCTATTATGACTCTATTGATTTGAGAAAGTATAAGAACTTTTTTGAGAAAGCAGAAGTTATCAAAAATAAACTAACTGATATTTTTGAAGCCTATCAGTGTAATAATGATACCTTGGTTGGAGAAGCTCAATTTCCTATAGAGCGCATTTATATTGAGCAATCGCTTCATATGTTTATGTCCGGAAAATCCTCAGCCAAAACGCTCTCGACTCTTCAGCGATTTAATGGGACTGTCTCATGGTTGTTATATGAATTGTTTGAAATAGAGCCCACATTCATTGCCGCATCCTCAGCCCGCAAACAAGCTGGCATTACAGGTTTGCGAGGCAAGAAAGCAAAGGAAGTCGTGTTGCAGTTTTTGCTTGACAACGAGCCTGCTTTTAATGTAGAATATACAAAGTATGGCAATCCGAAGCCCGAGTCGTTTGACCGGGCAGATGCGATTGTAGTTGCCAAAGCGGGATGGGTGCTTGAGCAGAAAGGAAAAGAACAGAATACTTTGTGATGTTTTGGGCGATGCGTATGTCCAACGTCAAGAACTGCTTTTTAATTGCCCGGCATGCAATCATCGCAAACGCAAACTTTCAGTTAATATAGATAAAAACGTTTTTAAATGTTGGATCTGTGATTACCGCGGAAGGAACATCCGGCGTCTTGTAAGACGTTTTGGAACGTTCACCCAACTTCAAAAATGGGATTCATTCTCCGGCAGAATTGATTTTGATAAGTTTGAAGCGTTGTTCTCGGACGAAAAGATCCGCGAAGACAAGCCAAAAGTAGAAATTCCCGAAGAGTTTATTTCGCTTTGTTCTTCAAACATCCCAGCTACAGGCAGGCATGCCCGCAGCTATCTTCACAAACGTGGCTTAACAGACGATGATATTGTGCGATGGAAAATTGGTTATTGTTTTGAGGGAGAATATCGCAATCGTGTGGTTGTTCCTTCGTTTGATGACGATGGCGATGCCAGCTATTTTATTGCTCGTTCTTACAACGGAGACTCTTATAAATACAAGAACCCGCGCTCCTCAAAGAACATTGTTTTTAATGAGCTATTTATTGACTGGAATGAAGATTTGACTATTGTGGAAGGTGTTTTCGATGCGATGGTGGCGGGTAATGCTACTCCTATTCTTGGTTCGACTCTACAAAAAGATGCGAGACTCATCCAAAAAATCGTCTATAACGACACGCCGGTCTTCGTCGCCTTAGACCCGGATGCTCGAGAGAAAGAGAACAAGATTATCGAGACTCTTCTTAAGTACGACATCGAACTTTACAAGATAGATGTGGAGGGTTATGAAGATGTTGGCTCTATGCCTCGAGAGGTTTTCAAAGAGCGAAAGCAAAAAGCGTCGTTTATTGATAGAGACAACTATTTATTGGTGAATTTACTGTCTGCGATATAGGAGCATATATGAGCGACCCCGACAACAAAGACGAGTTTGACTTTCTGCCTCCCGCAGAGCCACCGCCCTCTTTCACGCAGGAAGTGGATCATTATCACGAACAGGTAGATGCTGAAGACTTTGGAATGGTGGAAGACTTCGGGCTCCAAATGGAGTTCTCCGATGAAGATCTTCTCCCAGATAACACGGCGCCCTCTTCGTTAAACGTTGGTTTGGTTGGCGTCGGCGGCGGCGGAAACAAGATGGTGAATGCCTTTCTTGAGCTTGGTTTTAACAAGTCAATTCTGGTAAACACCACAGGCAAGGACATTCCAAAGAATGTTTCCGAAGAGCACGTTGTGCTCATCCCCGATTCAGATGGAATCGGAAAAAATACAGATTATGGGAAGGAGGTATTAACCCAAAATGGTGCGATTGTCGAAGATGCTCTCAGGATTAAACTGGGAAAGGTTGATTGGCTGCTTGTTTTTGCTGGCGGCGGTGGGGGGACCGGTAGCTCTGTCACTGCTCTTCATCCTGTGTTTGAGCGTTATATGCGCTCCGTTCAAGCTGGCGGCAATGTCGTTTATGTAGTGTCATGGCCGACCGCCCAAGAGAACCTAAACCCAACTATCGCGCGAAATGCGCTCACTTTATTGAACGATGTCTCACCACACCCGCATGTCGTGCTTGACAACGAAAGATCAACAAGATTACTCAGAGGCAGAATAGGAATGCTAGGAATGTATCCTGTCGCCAACACACAATTTGCTAAGTCATTTGCCCAAATATTAAAACTCTCCACCGAGGATTCACCGATCCAATCTTTCGATAGTAAGGATTTGGAAACATGTTTGGGCAAAAGTGGGAGGGCGTTC
>Ga0208433_1000248_pt1 | contig 26938 bp, 29 predicted proteins | sample 3_EtaG_FD_184075 | JGI IMG/M metagenome (GOLD analysis project Ga0208433, IMG submission 184075) | Marine viral communities from the Subarctic Pacific Ocean - 3_ETSP_OMZ_AT15126 metaG (SPAdes) (version 2) | ecosystem: Environmental > Aquatic > Marine > Oceanic | place: Pacific Ocean | collected...
TCCTCATTCCAATCAATATAAGTATTTCCCTGAGCATCATCTTCATTATAGATGTCGCCGCGCTGGACGGAGCCTGTTGCGTATTTATATGCCATAATCTATATAGAATCCCACATAGGAAAAGGGTGAGTATCCCGAAAAATACTCACCCTCAAATTTATATCTCTAATGAGAATATGGATTCATCTTAGAAGATGTTCCACATCGCACCGTCACTAATCAGGAACACAGAGGCTCCTGCAGTTTCGAGAGTAATTTTATCCTCGCCGTCGATCGACTTATCCACGTCCGCGGCGTCACCACCAGAACTAGTGATTACAACGTTACCGCTCATCAGCGCATGGCGCTTAATAACATACTGGTAATTCTCTCCAGCACTAGCCGAAGGCAGAAGTACCTGGATGGCGGCTGTGCCACCACTCACTAGCTGATACATCTTCGACGAAGATGCCGTAAGCTCAGTATGGGATGTAACCGTGTTAACGTCGTATTGAACTCCACCACTAACGGCATGTTGGCCCACAAAAACAGCATTACCAACCATCTCGATACCCGAGGCACCACTAATATAACCACTGGCACCCATATCTAAGTTACCATCCGAGGAACCGTCCCAGCCAAGCAGCATGCCTGCACGTGAAAGGAACCCAACGTTGCCGCCGTCACCAGCATAGACATCTTTACTTGCACTCATTTCGCCGCCTGCAAAAATGCTCGTTGTAGCATGAACATTAGCGAATTTTAAATCACCAGAACCAGTCACAGATCGCAGACCAGAGGCAACATCAGCACTAGCGTCTAAGACAAGAGCTTTGCTCGCAGCGCCCGCACCAGCGGTTACGCCATCAACGTAACCAAGCTCGGTTGCGTTAAGTACGACGGCATCGATGGTAAAACTTGTATCACAAGCCAAAGTACCACCGACATCCAAAGAACCCATGGTGGAAGCTCCAGTTGAGGTGATTGCACCACAACCAACCGTGCCGATAGTAGCAATATTCTTGCTGGCGTCTAAGACAACAGCCTTTGCTGCTGCGGCGGTACCATTAGTAATGCCGTCTAGCTTCTCCATATCGGTTTCATTCAGATCGGCAGACCCGATGATGAACGAACTACCAGCAGTAATTGAACCGGACGACGCCCAGTTGCCACTACCATTAATAGTCCCGCCGACCACCAGAGTACTAGAGCCAGATATTGAGCCTGTGCATGTAACACTAGCGAATGAACCAGTGCGCGTCAAAGAAAGTACCAAGGTACTATCATTAAAGGTCACAGTTGAGGCTGCACCCAGCGATCCTCCATTATTATACTGAAGCTGGGTGTCAGAGCCGGCCGGTGCTGCCGTCACATCTGTTAAGTTTGAACCGTCGCCGTAAATTTCACCTGCAAAGTGAATGTTACCCGTGACTGCAAGATCAGCCGACGACGAAATAGAGCTTTTGGCCACGATCGTAGATGAACCCGATATCGCGCCATCTAGTTTGGCCGCTCCCTCTTGAAATTTATATGCCATTTGTAAATCCTCCTATATTATGGCAAAACGTGTGTAAAAATAATATCTTGTTCGCGAACACTCAACGGAGGAGTAATAAATAATTAAAAAATATCCACGTACGTCTTCTATAACATATAGTTTGTCGATCGCAAAAAGACGATTAATTCGACGCTAATATACGAACCACGCGGCGCCGTCAGTATAAAGATTCACCGCACCATAAGGAGAGGTGATATCAACCGTTACAGCACCATCAATAGTTTCGCTACCATCTCCATCAATAGTGATACTATTCGTGGCGGCGTTGCCTCCTTCGTCCTTAACCACATAAGTCTTACCGGCGCCTGCAGTGGCGGCCGCTGGAAGAGTTAGAGTAATCGCATTCGAACTAGTGTCCGCTCCTACATAATAATCAGTTACAAGGATTGTGTAAGTGGCTGCAGTAATGGCCGTCCTATTGTGAGTGATACCGCCGGCGAATGTAGTGCTACCTGACACACCTAAACTGCTCCCGAGAACAGTTGCGCCCACTGCCTGCAAAGTACTGGAACCCGAAATAGAACCGGTGGCTACCAGAGACGAAACCGAACCTGTCCCTACCAAAGTAGTAGAACCAGTAACCCGTAGATAACCTGACGTTTCAAAACCAGTAGCAGAATAATGCCGGGCGGAGCCCGAAACCCCTACGTTGGTCAAATTGGCGCCATCTCCATAGTAAGCAGCTGCATGAACGTTGCCTGTGACGGCTACATCTCCAGAAGATGAAATCGAACTACCAAAAACAGCCGTGTGTGAGCCAGATAGGCTTCCTGTCATGTTGACGGAGGAGAACGATCCAGTTGCAGCCAATGTAGCTGCTCCCGAAACCGCTAGCGTGCTGCCAAGAATGGTGGCCCCCCCTGCTTCTAGTGTACTAGAGCCTGATATAGAGCCTGTAGCCACAAGAGAGGAAACAGAGCCAGTACCCGCCAGAGTAGTAGAACCTGTAACTTTTAAGTATCCGGAGGTTTCAAGTCCCGTCGAAGAATAATGACGCGAGGAACCAGAAACAGCGTCGACGCCAGTTAAGTTTGATCCATCTCCGTAATATGCCGCTGCATGAACATTTCCTGTAACTGCCACATCTCCGGAGGACGAAACAGATTGAACAAAAGCAGCCCCATATGAAGACGAGAGTTGGCCGGAAGAGCCTAAGACGACGTCACCGGTGCGGCCGTTGGCGCCCAATTGAAGATCCGACGAGGAACCTGCCCTGAGTTCGAGCACTGCATTCGAGACAAGATTGAAAGTACCTGCTCCAGTAGAAGTAATTTCTGCGCCGCCGCCCGGTGATGTGAAAAGGATCTGTGGCGTAGCGTTGCCGGCGTTTGGAGCTAAAGTAATATCGCCCGCATACACCTGGCCACTGGAACTCACGCTACCTTCTACTGTAACAGCCCCTGAAACGTCAAGGGTACTTCCAAGAATAGTGGCACCCACAGCCTGAAGGGTGCTGGAGCCTGAAATAGAACCCGTGGCTACTACCGACGACACTGAGGCGGTGGCAGCTAACGTGGTGGCTCCCGAAACATTTAAAGTATTTCCAAGAATAGTGGCCCCGACAGCTTGCAAAGTGCTGGAGCCCGATATAGAACCTGTAGCCACAATAGAGGAAACAGAGCCCGTACCCGCCAAAGTAGTAGAGCCAGTGACTTTTAGATATCCCGAGGTTTCAAGGCCAGTTGCAGAATAATGGCGCGAAGAACCCGAAACAGCGTCGACGCCGGTTAAATTGGACCCGTCACCATAATATGCTGCCGCATGAACATTGCCTGTGACGGCGACGTCGCCAGAAGAGGAGATAGAACTTCCAAATACCGCCGTATGAGAGCCCGAAAGACTACCCGTCATATTAACTGAGGAGAAAGAGCCGGTTGCCGCCAAGGTCGCAGCCCCCGACACGGCCAGAGTGCTCCCCAAAGTCGTAGCCCCCACAGCCTGGAGTGTGCTGGAGCCAGAAATAGACCCAGTGGCGGTAACAGAGGACACAGACGCGGTCGCAGCCAGTGTGACGGCGCCTGATACATTTAAGGTGTTCCCTAGAGTCGTAGCCCCCACAGCCTGGAGTGTGCTGGAGCCCGAGAGGGAGCCGGTCGCCACAACCGACGATACCGAGGCAGTCCCCACAAGAGTGGTGGCTCCTGAGACACTTACCGTTCCCCCAAATATAGAATTTCCAACAATCTGGGCTGCAGCCGAACTAGACAATACCCCATCACTGGGATTATAGATGAGCCCAGTATTTCCTCCAAGACCCAATGAGCCGTTGGACTGAAAACCCTCCGTAAACACTACAGCATAGCTAATATCCCCGGTCGAACTGGTAACATCCACCCCATCCGCTGAAATATTGGTGAGGCCCGAGCCGTCTCCGTAGAAGTTGGCAGCATGTGCAGCGCCGGTGACTGCGATATCGCCCGAAGATGAGAGAGAACCGGCCAATGTGGCGCCAGCAGAAGAAGAAACTGCGCCGACCAAAGTGGTCGATCCAGTTACCCTGAGATATCCGGATGTCTCCAAACCCGTTGACGAATAAACAACGGTAGAGCCCGACGGACTGCCGCCAGTTGAGCCTATTGTAATGGTCGAGCCGGCACCAGCATCCGTCAGGGTAATACCGGAACCCGCAGTTAATACTCTTTCCTTCGTTAAGCTATCATCGGCGGACAACACCACATATTGAGCATTGTTGGGGGCCGCAGGAACGGACGGCGGCGGTGACGGAAGCGGGAGTGCTGCAGAAGCCGTAGTGACGGTCCCCACCAGAGTTTGCTTTTTCATCTGGCCGCGGATGCGGAAAGTGCCCTTGCGTGCTTTTATGCACTCGGCACTAATTTGAAACTTGTGTTCTACCTGGCCAAAATAGTAACGCGTGTCGTTGTAGGTGCGGGCGATTTCATAAAACTCATCTCCATATTGAACAAAGTCCCCGACTCGCACAAATAAGTTTTGATCTTCCGTTAATCTTTTCCTATTAAAATTAATCGTGAGCTTTGTTTGGTACTCATACCCGTAGCGCTCGTTGGTCTGCTCATTTTCTACTGTAACATATGCGTATACACGAATAGGGGGCAGTGTGACCTTGTCGACAGCTTCCCCGTACAAAGGATGATAGTTTGAATCTTTTAAACTAACGGGATAATACGCAACAGTCTGGCCTACGACGCGCTCAGCTAATTCATCATTAACTTGCTTTACTAAATCACGTTCTTTCCTCCCAAAGAACATGGGGGGAGGCGCTGCTGTGGGTTGATCCCACTTATTTACTGGATCTGCCATTTAGTTACCCCGTTTAAAAGCCTACTGCCTACTGACGAAAGCTCATGGTAACTAGATAGTTTGCAGAGTATCTTACTCCCGGGTTGATCGGTTTCGCAGGAACATCTGTATATTGACGACTGTGCAGTACATACCATCTTCTACCATAGCCTCTCCGCTACCGTTATCCGACGCCGACGGAGCCAGACCAGTTCGAACCACTAGGGGAATTAGTTTTCACATCATTAATACCAGTGGTGGCGATACCGGTAAGCCCCGCAATTAGCGAGCAATTATCAGAACCGCTTAAAAATAGTTGTGTTAACTTAAGCTCAAGTCGCACTGGGCCCGAGCCACTAGTCGGAGGCACCTCTAAAAATCGATTGCCAGAGCCCGCATTTGTTTCGATGCCTGCGACTCCGCCGCTAGAAAAACCAATTCGAAGGCTGTTATTAGCGCTGTCCATATTAGACACCACAACCCAAGAAGTAACGCTTGGGAAATCTACCTGCGCAATGTCCCGGGCCTGGATGCGACAGTTAATGCTCCCCGACGCCCATGGTTTCCCACTGACCTGATAGGAACCAACATTGTGTAATCCCACCGTATATTTCGTAAAATTTGCCATTACATTTCTCTCCGTAAATAATTAGTTCCCAAATTTGGGTTTAACAAAACATTTTTCACCGCTTACGCCTTTCTAGCTTCTGGCGCGCGCGGATTGCCTTCTTTCTCTTTATCTTTCTTTTAACTGAGGGCTTTATATGATGGCTTGTCTTTTCTCTATACGTTTCTAACACTTTGGCGTTCTTAACTTTTTTCACAAAACGCCTAATAAGCCTTTCGATCGGCTCACCCCGACGGGTTTCTACACTAACATTTACACCCACAGTTGCCTACTTTCTTTCTTTTAATTCGCCCATGTGGGCGCCCCAGTTGCGACCGACGGATCCAAATAACCCATCTATATTAACTCCAGCATCACCGGGATCTACATTAGATAAGGGAGACGCCTGTTGCGCAGCCGTAGTTTGGGCTGGCGCGGGAGTGGTACCCTCAAATAAGTCTATGCCATTATATGCATCTTGGCCGATGGCTTCCATCAACTTATTTTTTTGTTCTCGTAATTTGGACGATCTCTCGCTTTTAAAGGCGTTCCGATTCATTCTTTCCAAAACAGGATTTGACTTGGGTTGGGGCAATTCTGTTGCAACGGGGGCCATCCCGCGGGCTACCTCGCTGATGATTCCAGAAAGAACACCATCTTCGAACATTACTTCTTTTATACATTCTCTAATAAGAGGCTTTAAAATTGTTTTTAATTCTGATTTTTTCATTTAATACCCGATAATACCTTCCATCGATTCAGTTGGCGCGCCTCCACCAGGCCCTCCGGGATGGGTGCGCTACCACCGCTGCCGCCAGAGGCCTCGCGGTCCTTGAGCATTTTCGTAACAAGATCAAAGAGCTCTTTCTTCTTCTCCGGAGATAGGGCCCTGATTCGATCACCTAGCTCTGGGCCGGTCGAGGTCGCTTCGAGGCCAAGGAGATCTTTGAGTTTCTGTAGGTCTTCTGGAGATAGGGCCTTGATACCATCGTCCAGTGATCCCGGTGGAGCTGCCGCGTCCTTTTGGGGCTCTCGCTTCCGAGTTGTCGAATACGTTACGGGGGGAGGCTCACCAGCAGCGCCTTGGCCTCCGCCGAACCTGCCGTGTTTGTCCTTGGCGCCGGTTAGACCTCTGAATGCGCTTGTTATTCTCGAAAAAGGATTAAACTCTTTAAGAATTTTAGTGTTATTTGGCTTTTTCTCCATAGCAACCGCACACTCCTTATCTAATTCCAGACAATACTTTCCAACGACTGAGAGTTTTACCCTCGGCTAGCTCTCTTCGGCCGGCGTCGGATACAACATTCATCTTAGCTAGAGCATCGATGACCTGATCTTCCTTTCCTTGCAGGTCGCGAGCAGACTTAGACGCAAAAGCAACCAATTTTTGAAGTTGTGATACATCAAGCTTTACCTTTTTAGATTTTTTCAGTTCATTGATAATCAGTGTTGCTAAAGCTGTGGTTGCGGCCTGACTAACCCCCATCTCTTCCATGAAGCTTAATAAGGTCTTATCAAAAACATAATAATATTTAGGAACCGTTCGCGTTATAACGCCTGTTCTGCGGTTTCTACTTTTTCTTTTCCATCTCTTGTTCAGTTTACCAATCGTTAGCTTTCCACGCTTCTCAGCATCCCATCGCATACCGCCATCGCCCGCGAGTGCATTCTCCATTGCATCGGTAGACATGTCGCCGGCGGGTGCTTCTTCTGCGCCTTCTTCATCGTCGGCACCTTCGTCGGATGGTGGAGCGCCGCCGCCGCGAGGGCGCTCTTCCTCGGGCGGGAGGGGGCTCAACTCCAGCAGAATTCCGGCGCTAGCCATATTCTGTAGCATTTCTGCAACTCTCGCTCTTCCAATTAAGGCATCAGACTCGACCTTTGAGAATACCTGTATATACTCTTTTGACGCATCTTTATTCCCAAGCCTTGGCGCATAAAGTTTTATATCGTCATCGTCATAGCGAATTAAGACCGGCTTAATTACAGACCTTTCTTCAGGTGTGGAAATATCGCCAGTCTTAACAAGCACCGGAACCAATTGGTTTACAACATTATTATTGATGTTTGTATTGTTGATATCTATGTTATTTTGAATCAAAATATTAACAATATCTTGCATAAACTGTCGCTGATCGACGTTAATCTCGGTGTCCCGATCATCAATGTTATTGATAATATTCGTTACGTTATTAACTGTTGTTTTGTTGGATTCTATGTGCGTGAGCTTCTGAATCAGGTTAACTAAAACATCAACATCAATATTTGTTGTTTGAGTGATATAGGTATCACCACCGCCGGGTGGAGGCGGTGGCGGGGGTGGTGGCTTTTCGCCGCCTTCACCCTCAACGTCTAAGAAGCCGTCCACAAGCTCCTTCAGAGCCGACATCCGGGAGCCGCCCATCTTGCCCTTACCCTTCTGGCGCATACCATAGGAAACCAGAGCGCCGGCGAGGAGACTGAGGCCGAGTATCTTCAGGGTTTGACCGAGCTTCGAGCCTAGGGCTTTGATAAATTTCACTTTGACTGCGTCGGGCGGGGCGCCATTGAGGGGGCTTATTTTGTTATCAAGTGCCGCGGCGAGGTTCTTGGTGACGGCCCCCTTGTTCAGACCGAACAATTCTTCGCCGGCCTTGGCGGTTCCGGACTTCGCTCCTGCAACAAAAAGTTGTGCAGGATTGGCGTTGGACGCGATGGCCTTTGCGAGTGCGGCGGGGCCGTTCGCTTGGTCGGTCATTGCGCCGCTGAGTAATTCGACAAGGTTGGGGTTTTTGGCGAGGGCGCCCAGGCCGGGCCCACCCGAACCGCCAAACTGCGCCATTTCGGGTCCACCGAGACGGCGAACCACCTTGATAATTCCTTCACCGCTCTCTATATTTCCGAGCGGGGCAAGAGCGGCATCGACTCCCGCTTTAACCTGGCCCGGGCCGGGGATTTTCTCCATCTTTGTAAAGCCTTTCAAGAAATTTTGAAAGAATTCAGAGTCCGCAGCAAAGCCAGTGGCTAGGCACGCCACACCTGCTGCAGCTAACCCGAGAGGAAGCTTGTTCCCATAAGCGGCAATAAAGTTTTGAGACACCGACCCTTGTTTGGCGCCCATGGGCAATTGCTCTTCCTCGGCGCCACCTTCGTCGGGGGCCACCTCTTCGTTAACATAAAAATTCTTATCGCTCATTGCGAAGTCTTGATAATAAATTACCAAGGCTCTAAGAACTGCGATGACGGTGTTGGCTCGGTCAACGTCTATATCACCGTTTTCAAAGGCTTTTACAATTGTATCGTATTCCTGCTGCAGCTCTGCGACATTAGCTTTAAACTCACCACCCTTATTGTTAGGGAACTGAGCCTGATTGAGAGAGGAGTACATAGAGGTAAGAGGATCATACTTTAGCTTCCCTAGCCAACCCTCAATTTGCTTCTTTGCATCGCCTTTTAATTGATTTCTTTTTTCAATATCAAAAGTTTCTTCGCCACCGAGAAGAGTGCCGGCGCCGCCGCTAAGAATTCCAATATCGCCGATCCCTTTGAAAACATCTAAGACTTTTTGTCCGAAGCCCTTACCTTCCTCGTCTGGTTCACCTCCCAGATCTTCAAATATTTGTTTTAACGATTCTACGCTATGATCTTTGAGAGTATCAAAATGGTGAATTTGATACTTCTCTCGCAACTTGTCACCCTCTGGATCTAACTCCTTAATTTTTTTAATAAGTTTGTCCTTGGCGCCGAAGCCAAATAACTCATCAAGTTGTTCCTCTGTTAAAATAACTCCTCGGGAAGCAAACTCTTCGCGAATTATCTCTTTTATTTCACTCTCGGTTAATAGTTGCCGGTTATTCATCCTTTTCTACTCCTCTAAAATCTCGTTCAAAAGATTAACAATTTTGTTCTTTCGGTGCACACTTTCATTCACGAGCTTACTTTCAGAAAGCGACATAAATGCATTAGGGGTTGAAGGCTCTGAAACAATATCAAAAGAAATCAGCTGGAAGTCGTCTTCCACAATAGTCTTGCCCCCCGACTCGGTCACCGAACCCATCCCACGCGAGGAAATCCCAATCTTCACGTCCGATTCAACGAGAGAACGAAGGATTTGACCCGCAGGCGTATTGAGAACTTTACATTTTCCCATTACACTGGCCCCCTCCATCCACACCTTTGTGATCATATGAGATACGTTAGCTAGGTTGATGATAGAAGACTCCGGGTGATCAAGTTCCCCCAGAGCACGATTATCTTCCACCACACTTGCATACTTTTTTACTTCGCGCTCTAGAATCCCTTGGGGATACATGCGGCCATTGCCGTTTTCGCACTCGGCTTCTTGAAGTTTGCCTGAAAGCATCATACCACCTTCGCGAACAAACCTCTTCTCCGCTTCCGTCAGTAAATCCTGACAGACGCCGCCTTCGCATAGTTCATAGTATTCTCGGAGAAGTTGGGGCATTGTTCGTTTAAAACTCCTCTTCCTTCTCCTTGACTTGGGCTGTAAGTGGTGCCAGTATGCCCTGAAGCATTTGGAGAGTGAGCCGCGGCGATCCTGATGCGCTCAAGTGGTCCGCGACAAGTCTTTGAATTTGCTTTTCAGTTTGCACCATGTCCGCAGCGCCGCCATGGCCAGCCATCTTCTGCACGGCAGCCTTCCCGGCCCCGGCGAAGCCTCGTAGGGCTGTACCGAAGCCCTCTTCAAGCTCTTGCGCGTGACCACACGACTCACAACGATTCACTGTCTCGTTCAAGAAGTATCTCGGATCAATTCTTTTTGTATTCTTTCTACGTGTCATAATATTATTCCTTTAAAATAGTCAACTGCCGGAGCAGCAACGTCGAACTGGTTGGATCATCCATTTTTTCATGATTGCTCACCTCCTTTGTGAATCTTAAATCTGATTCCATAATCTTCGACCAACATACTTAAAAAGTATGATGTTCCAGCACTGATACAACCGCACATAAACGCAGTTACTGCACCTGAACCAAAACTAAATAGTTCAGTATATGGACTTACGCCCCAAAGAAACACCCCAACCCAAAATCCCATACACAAATGACAATGGAACAAACGGCCGAAGCCCCACATCGATTTGCAAGCTGGGCGGATCTTATTAAAGATGTGGCCGTGGACTATAATGAATGTCATGCCATAAGCGGCAAGTATAAAATGTATTAATTCCATTTAGTATCGGTAGCGTAACGGATAGTAATAATACCCAGGACGCATAGATCCCTTCTCCGCATATTGCGGGACTTCTCCGTATTCCGTAGAATCTTGGTCGTCGGGGTGAGTATACATGTCTTCGAGCTCTTTTTCGTATTCATCTGCAATGCGTTCGGTGCCGGCTTCGTGCTGTATAAATTCAGAAATCACAAAAACAGCCGCCTGAAGAGCGTTGATTTGTTCGTTGGAAAAAAGGGCTGCCTCTAAGGAACGAAAGATATTTCCTCCCTGAATGCTGCTGCGATCTACAACGCCTTTATCTGAGAGCATCTCCAAAAGGCGATTCTGATAATCATAAACATCTTCTGTGGCTGTCGTTTTGGGGAAGGTTACAACTTTCATTTGTTCGGGCATTACCGCAATATCAATCTTTTTATGATCCATGATAAGCAGAGATCCATCAAGCGCTTTACGAGCGTTGAGTTCTACGGTTGCTTGCGGACCTCCAATCTTAATCTTAAGCATTTAGGGTAAGCTCCTGCACCAATTCTTGTGTCTGTAAAACCTTGTTAAGACGAGCCTCAGTAAGCTCGTGCTTACGAAATCCGTCTAGGTACTCCACAACTTTATTTACTTTTTGCGAGATGAGGGGTTCCAACTCGGCTTCGGCCGCTTCACTAAGTAAGCCCTTAAGCCTGTATATTTCTTCATTGAGGTAGAGCCGTAGCTCAAACCCATCATCTGCAAAACTTGTAACATAGAGATTGAGCAACTCTTTTTGCTCCCGTAATAGATCGCCGTATTTGTCGTTAAACTTTTTAATGAACGATCGATATGTTAAATTATCAATTGATTTTAAATTACGATGTGTTGCCGAGGACTTCTGCGACATATGGTCAACAAGAGCTTGTTCAAATAAAACTTTTTGTTTTACCGAAGATCTTTTATTAAAAATAGAACTTATAGAAGCCAACGTTTTAAAGTTAGGAACAAAATTAGACCAAACATGCTGACCTAAACTCTTATTAATGGCGGCGATAACTTGTGACTGAGCAGCAAACAAAATTTTGTCATTCACGTTGCTTCGCGCAGCTTTAGTTTCTTGCAAAAGCCTCTCCGCAACTGCAGGTTGAATATTTCGTGTTTCTAATATAGTGTTATACAGTTGCATCTCTGTATATAGAGTAGTTCCTTTTGCAAAATGTTTCTTAAGAATTCCCACAGCGGCCGCACTTCTCCTGTGTTTGTTACTCACCGTCGATTTTGTGACCTCTTTTACGAGCGCCTCATAAATAAAAGCCGTATTGCGTTTCTTATTATGTTTCATCCTTTTCTGCCTCTTTCTTATCTAATTGGCTTATAAGTCTACGTACATCCGCCGTGTTCTCAAGTAGCAATGCCTCATCTTTATTATAAATAGATCCATCATTCTCTTCTAGACTAACTAACGCTCTAAGATCAGGAAGACCCACTCGACCAACAGAGTGTCCTACCCGCGATCTATCGCGGCTGCGATATGTAACAGCTTCGGGAGCAGCGGTGCTGCGAAGGTTTCTGCGTCGGGGGCCTGGATTGTTCGTCCGGCGGCCGTCGGCACGGCCATCTTTCCTGTTATACTTGCGGCTTTTTTTGTAGTGGCTTGTATGCTTCGGATCATCCTCTCGGCGCGCGGGGGCGGTCAAAAGAGCCGATTCATCGCCGCCGCCCAGGTCTTCTCCGCCGCCCAGGTCTTCTCCGCCGCCGAGGTCTTCACCCCCGCCAAGGTCGCCCCCAAGGTCGCCCCCAAGGTCCCCACCAAGGCCACCGCCGCCGCCCATTTCTTCGGCTGCAGCCCCTTCGGCCACACCCTCAAGGGCTTGCTGATATTTCTTATCATAAAAACTTTCACGCTGATTGCGCAAGAACTCTTCGTCAGAGAGACCCAAAATATTTTTGGCAAGCCAGCGCTTACTATAAACTCCCTCAGGAACAGCATTAGCAATATCAAACTTTGTTCTCATATACTCAAGTTGCTGGAGTTCCGCCAAACGTGAAGGATTATTCAGAGCTAATTTAAAACTTACCAGGTCTTCGCCACGGAAACCTATAGTATATAAATGTACCACCGCAATCTTTTCAAGCTCTGAAATTAAAGCGCGCTGTAGCCTTTGGATTGTTCGCGCGAAACGAATATCCTTTTGGGCTAATGTGCTTTTATCTTCGTTATCTCCCTCAAGATTCGTAAGGTAAGACTGAGGGACCTTCAGGGCTGAGAAGAGCTTATCCCGCAAGTACTTTACATCTTCGATATCGTCAAGAGACTTGGCGCCGGGGAGAGATGTGATCTCCGACCCCACGCCCCCTCTCATGGGAATGAAGTAATCTTCTTCCAGCGACAAAGGATTATAGCGCAGATCCACTCTTCCGGTGTTGGCGTTAATCATTTGGTTTCGCTTCATTTCGGTTTTAACCTTTTCCATATATTGAGGAACATCTTGAGGTGGGATGTTGCCCACATCAATTTTGAAAACCCGACGTTCGGGAGCTCGAACGACTCGGTAGGCAATCATGGCATCCTCTAAAAGCACAAGCTGTCTCCAAATCCGACGACCCGGATCTAAAACAGAGGTGCCGTAGGGGCTATATTTATCATTACCTAGAATCCGGAAGTGTGCGACCTGCCAATCCTCAAAAGTCATACCGGCGCCGTTCCACTGGAACTGCACATAGTTTGGATTTGTGGGGTCTTGTCCCTCTAGCCGTTCAATCTCTTGCGCCGGCAAACCAATAACCGATTTTACCCCCATCTGTTCATCAACATCTAGGTATAGATAGAAATCTCCATACTTGCACATAGACCGAGCCCAGCCAAAGCAATTAAACTCAAGGTTTAATGCATCATAAAAAAGAGCTTCCAAGATTGTTTTAATTTCTAGGTTGAGGCAGTCGATTGTTAGGAGCTTATCGTATTCGTTCGAGGTGGTCATCTCATCAGCGTAGATATCAACGGCCGAAGCGATCTCGGGCATAAACTCCATCTGATCAAAATCTTGATACCTCTCTCCGCGATTCTGACTCCGCATTGCATGCGAAGATAAAATATTATAATTCTGAGAGAGGTTGTCGCTAGCGCGCTTAAACTCTTGGCCGCTCAAAGAACGGAATTTATAACGATATTTATCTAAAGAATTGCGGCGCTCTTGCCGTGCGATTTGTGCACGGTAATTTACAATAGGGCCCGAAAATAATCTTGTGAGTCTCTTAAATAATGGAGAGTCAGGATTTCGAGTATTGTTTCCTTTTTTTGCTGCCATGAGTTATCCTTTTATTAAAGCTATGTATTGTTCATTATACATTGCCGCGGCGGTGCCTTGCTGTGTTTCTTTAGTTATCTTATGTTCGCGCTGACCTGGAATTGTAGTGGAGAGCGTAGTGTGGGATGTCGAGATGGAAGACAGAAACTGTTTGCTGTACTCTACACCCTTTTGGCTCTCTACGATCACCGTGTCGCGGACCCAGCATCCAATTGCAAACGAGATAACCAGATCATCATTATAGCTCCTCATTGCTTCCGGCCGGCCGTTGTGCCAAATAAATGTTTTCATCTCAGCCAGAAGTCGGTTTGAATTAATTTTAATTAGTTTATTTCTCATAAACTCTTCCATCTTGGCCACGATAAGGGGCCGCGTTTTAGAGGAGGTGGTAAACCCGGGGATTGCATTTGTTTGCCATTGAGCTGTAATAGGGTCCACGTATTGATGATCGCCTTTAGTAGAATGATATAAGTTAGGATACCCTTTATCTATCAAGTTTTTAAGTACTGCGTAGCCTATGTTGTTGTTTTCTATAACCAACATAGGATTCCCGTACTCCGCAGCCACATTATATAGGATATCCGCGAACTCGTCGGGGTTCGGTTTCCCCACATACTCGGCAACAACCTCCAATGATTCAAGTTCAAATATGTGGAAAGCGCTATTATCCTTGCCGTCGCCTCGCGCAACGTCTGCCACGATGAGGTGAGGCTTCTCGGGGTCATATCGCTTCCAGATCCAGTAGTTCCTATCGAATCCGGTGCGGTATTCGGGAGACGCGACTCTCTCTAGATACCACTGTAAGTCGTCAGGATGGATAACCGTCTCGCCAGAAACGTTGAAGTTGCACTGAAGCTCTTGAGCAATCTGGCGCTTAGACATGTTCATGGTTTCTTTTTCAAACCAAGCTTTGTCGCGATCTGGATGCCTATCCCACATCAGCGTGGTCATATAAAAATCATTGGTGCCGGTCTCGGCCTCGATGCACGTTTGGTGAAACCAGTTACCAACACCATTAGGTGTCGAAAGCGCAATGCACCGACCCCCTGTCGACAGGGTGGGATATAGAGCAGCCCACAACTCACCGAGCTTTTCAACGTGAGCAGCCTCATCGACTACCAATAAAGAAAGGGCTTCAGAACGACCTGTATCGCCGGATGTTGATGCGGCTTTAATTTGTGATCCGTTCGAAAGTTCAAATGAAGTCCGATTATCTACTATGATCTTAGAAATTTGCATCCAATCGGGAAGATTTTTAATAATAGCTTTAACTTTTCGAACGAGATTGGTGGCTGTTTGCAGCTTGGTGGCCACAATAAGTATGTTTTTATCGCGATGAAAAAGCATTAACCATCCGATATAGGCAGCAGTGATAGTGGAGATGCCCAGCTGCCGGGCCTTCAGGATAACATTAAAGCGATAATCGTTATAATCTTTTAGTAACTGGTTCTGATAGTCAAACGCCTTAAACGAAATTAAGCCTCGCTGAGGGTGGGAGATGCGGCAATAGCTAGTCGTGAAATGCACCGGGTCTTTCCCGGCTTTAACGACTTCCCTTAGTATCTCCTCCTTTGTAAGAGCATTTGACATATCACCCCTTAGCTGCCTTTACCTGGGTTGACCCAGCCCGCCTTAGGGGTTCGCTTTTTGCCGGGGCCCAGGGATAGCCACGCTTTTATTGATTTATCTAAACGGTCCTCAGAAGACGATCGATCTACTTCATCAACATCTTTGAGGCCGCCGATTTTATAATCGCAAAAGGCCTGAACATCCGTGCGGTAGTTAGACATACGTTGAACTAAGATATTATGCTCCCCATCTATAGTAAGAGTGAGGGTGTCGCCAGTAATTGCTTTGTATTCCTTCTTTAAAAATTTAACAATATCCTTAAGCGTTGAAATAATAGAATTCTCAAAACCTTTGTCTTTTACATCTTGAAGTCGAACTTCTGACTGATAAGTAATGCGTAAGATTGGACCCAGGATTCTCACCTTGAAGCCATCTATCACCCGGCGGTCTAAAATAGGATCGCCCTCTTCGCGTGATAAGCCCACTTCTGCATCAGAGCCGTCGTACGCATTTGCAGCGGCCTGGTTGATTCCTTTAATAATATCGTATACTGTTGCCATTTTTTATTCCTCTGTTACGGAGCCGGCCAAGTCAGCCATAGCTCCTCCTGCAGCGCCCCCTTCTTCCTCGCCACCAAGTACTTTAGCTAACATGGGAGCAAGTGCTTTAGATAAAATTTCCATAATCTTGGGGTTCTCAATTATAAATTCTACAACTTTGGGAGCTATCGACGCCAGCATGCCTTCAGATAATGGATAACTTTCTTGCAGCTGTTCCTCGGCCTCGATTCCATGAACCTCTTCCAAGATAATCTCTTTCAATCTTGATTTGGTGACTCTCATTATCGCTTTCCTATATAGGCATACTCTTGCGCAACGGCCGCCATTCGTGCCAACTGCTCTTTAGCCCTATCGTGCTCTTCGGTGCCGGGTTCGGAGGACTGTTTTTGGTGAAGAAGGTGCACCATCACTTTCTCCAGCTGTTTCAGGCTCGAATCTAATTCTTGTGCAGATTGCAGTCTTGAACGCGACGAGGCTAGCGATTCTTTGATCTCTTCTTTAATGATATTATGCAATTGTGCGGTGCTAATTTTCACTATTTGGTCTCCAACCGTCCAGCCATCTCTCTTCTCGGCCCTCGACCCACGCTATATAACAAGGATGACAGCACTCAAATTTATTCATATACAAATCATCTTGGGGATGAAAAGAATATGTCTTACAAACAGGACAAGTCCGATTTGTGTCTCTAGTAAGTAGTTTTTTGTTTATTAAAAATCCATCTTGTTCTACTTTGTCGTTTGTTTCAGCAATCTTAGAAAACTTGCGCTGTTCCTGCTGAGACTGGGTGATGTATTCTTTCTCTTTTTCCTCGTCCCATGCGCCGTGAGGATTGTCAATGGTTTTCGAACCATACTTCTGTGTGATGGCGCGCTCTAGTTTGGCTATATAATCTTGGTCTTTAGACATCGATTGGGTCCTCATCGATTGGGTCCTCTTCTATATCTTCAAACTCTACTATCAAATCTCCATTCTCATCAGTAGAGTTACTCGCCATGGCTCCGGAGTCCCTGCGGGTGGCCACCACCATCCAACAGACTTCATCATTATCGGCGCTCTGAGATTCGATGGTCAGTATTCCTTCCGAGAAGCTCTTTACGCGGACGGGTGACCAACCAGTAGAGTTGTGAAGGAATACTTGAGGATTCTTTGTTAATGCCGCATACGTTCCTATCGTCATACCAAACTGGCTATCGACATCCACCACCCCCTCGTTACCATCGAGAGTTATTTTGCCCCTATATATCAGATCGCATAGCGGGCCCTCTATCGAGGTGTGTCTTAATCGATAACCCGACTTGAATGGGTGCTCTATATTAAAGTTTTTTGTCCCGGCGCTATCAGTGTCGCCCGTTGAATTTTCAATAACAAACTTTTCAGCCCCAGACGAATTATAAAATCTTGTCTCACCATTCGTCTGAATTATAAAATTTTTATTGGGGCCGTTCGTATTCTGTAGCTTAAGCGCAGCGCCGCTTCCGTTACCAACCTGTAGAAAGGTCCAGTGGCGATCAGTGTTAAACTTTAAAATAGTTTCTCCGTCAGAGTAGTTGCCGTCCCCGATGGTAAGGAGGGAGCCGTCATAAGTCAGACTCGATTCGCCTGTGATGGAATTAGAATCAGTAAAGGTGGGAATTTCATTACTCGTACCGTTGGTTGCATCCACCAATGTGCTTCCCCAAACGCGAGAGTCGATTTCGTCTCTCTTGATTTCGTTGGAACTGTTGATAACAAGAACAGTATTCTCTCCGCTGGTGCTGTCCGGTGCGACATCAAAAGTAACAACTCCGGTAGCATCAATTGAGAGGACATCTCCGACGTCCGTCGCCAGCGCCAACGTTTTGCTGGTGGCTGACGAACCAATGGTCACCTGATTAGAGGTATAATGGGCCACAGCAGTGGTGCCGATTCTGAGATATTGGTTGTCGGCTATATTTATGTCTCCATTCACATCCAATGTATAAGTCGGCGTGGAATCTCCTATTCCAACACGGTCAGCAAAGTACGCGCCCTCGGATGCAGTGAGTTGTGAGGTAACAGTGGTTACGTCTGACGCGGCATCGCCTAGCTGGGTGGACCCTTCAACAAATAAATTTCCATCGCCGGGGTCCGTGGAAGTCGTACCCACTCTTAGAGCATCAATGCGCGCGAAATCATCAACAAACAGATCATCGACAACTCGAATATCTCCATTCACATCCAAGGTATAACTAGGAGTGGCGTCTCCGATTCCAACACGATCAGCAAAGTATGCCCCCTCAGAGGCTGTGAGTTGCGAGGTGAGGGTGGTTACGTCTGAGTCGGCATTCCCTAGCGTGGTGTTTCCTTCAACATATAAATTCCCATCGCCGGGGTCCGTGGCGGTCGTACCCACTCTTAGAGCATCAATGCGCGCGAAATCATCAACAAACAGATCATCGACAACTCGAATATCTCCATTCACATCCAAGGTATACGAAGGAGTAGTGTCCATGATCCCTATTTTTTGATCCCCCCTGATCGTCAGAATGTCCTGGCCCGAGCCGTCGCCATCAGCGTCAGCATACCAAAACCTTAGTGTCGCATCCGACTGGGAACCTTGTGCTGCTGGGTCTCCGTAGATAGTCCAGTCCCACGAATTTCCGTACGGGCCACTGGTGTCTGCCGTGTTGGTGAAGCTAAGTCGACCGCCGGCGTTTTCGTCCTCATGTAGAACAAGCTGCGCGGCGCTGGCGCCACTATTTTTAGAAATATGGAGAGCCCCAGTTACCACAAGCTCATGACCCGGAGTAGCATCAGAGCCAATGTTAATGCTGCTTGTTGAATACGCGTTAGATGCGTCGATTGGTGTAAATACATCTCCGGACTGGGCAGCTGCGGTCGACAAAATCAGTTCGTTATTAGCATTAATTGCTATAAAACTGCCGGCACCCGCTGCACTTCCACTCGTTACTTCTTGCCCCAAATTGTCGACAAGAAAGCGAAGAAGCCTTCCTCTAGATTGTGCCTGTGAAAAAGTCATTTAACTATTTCGGTCGATATTGCAAATATTCCCAGAGAGGTGAGCGTGCCAATCCCGAAGCCCAAAGCAACCAAAAGCGGATCCTTACCTGGTTTTTGCTTTAAAACGAGCTCGGTTAAGCGATCGTTCTCTGCGACTTTGAGAATCATCATCGACTCGTACTTATCCTTCCAAGAATGAATCTCTATATCTTTAAAGTCCAGCTGCAACTGGAATCGCTCCTGCTGTAAATTAAGCTCATACCCAATTCGTAAGTCACAAGATGCATTTTCGAACTTTCTTTCCACGGCTATTTTTGCAGCCGCGTCTAAAGATAACAACACCCCATCAAAAGGTGCGGGCTCGCCGGCCTTGAGCGATGTCACATCAAATTCCGAGGCGGTTTCGGGTTCATCCGCCAACACAACCGCGGGGCAAACCAACAAAGAAATCAAATAAAGTGATAATATTTTTCTAACCATTTTTCAATCCAAACGCCTCTGCTATCTCTCTAGCTAATTTTTCAGGATCATTATAGCTTTCATCCACTATTCTTTTAAGTTCTGCTTCTTTTTGTTTATCGAGCGTCTCGCCTCTTGTGGCAAAATCTTCCTCTAATTCAGCCATCCTTTTCTGGTGTTCTTTCAACCTTTTGTTTTTCTCGGCTACCTCTGTAGCATGGACACGAGCTAAGGTTCCCATTTCTTCATCATGAGCCTCGCGCTTCGCATCTATTAAATCTAACAGGCTGCCCATAAATGCTCCGTTACGCGTTAGAGCGCCAACAAGAGCGACAATAATGAACAACAAACCCAAAACAACTGCCCACCAAAATTTCTTGGCCCATAGCCAAACTTTTTTAGCAGCTAGTTTTAACTTCAAAAGCTTCATTAGTTATATCCTTTCAGGCGCGCGACCGCATCAATTACGGTCTGGCCGCCAATATAAACGCACGTAATAATTACCCAATCGCTAGAGGCCAAATCTGCAAACAGCAATAACCCCGTTGCAGTACTCCACGCCAACAGCTTACGAGACACGAGTTTGTTCAGTCCCTTATCTAGTATATGTTTCATCTTCTTTAACTCCTCTACTCTAATTAGAATGGAATTTAAAGTATGTCTAAACAACTTAAATACAAGCTCAAAAAAACCCTCAAAAAAGCTGAGTTTGTGCATGCTGATTTAGAATATCACGAAGAGGTCTCGCGCGATGCTCTGAAAGAATTCCAAGAAGAGATCGCGCGCTTAATTAGCATTCTCTCGGAAGAAGACAAACAAAAACTGCAGCGTGGGTTCGACGAAGAGGACGACGAGCTTGAAGAACCAACAGAACAACTGGAGGCGCCCGTTGACGAGAGTGACTGCACCGATGTTGTCCCTTCTGATACTCCTCCCGAAGAACCAGAAACTACCAGACCGAAGAACAAAAAATCCATAGCCCTTAAAAAGCTTTTCCGTCAGATAGCAGAACAGACCCACCCCGACAAGGTGAGAGCTAATGGATTTTCTAATAAAGAAGTAGAGCGCTTAGGGAAACTTTTCAAACAAGCAAGAAACGCATACGATAGCGATAACTGGTATGTCCTCTACTCCATTGCTATCGATCTAGACCTCCCAATAGATGATCTAACTGAGGATCATATTAATTGGATCATCGAGGATATCAAAAAAACTATTACTAAAATTGCCAGGATCTCGGATCTGACTGCGTGGCATTGGTATACGGGAGACGATGAGGCCAAGAAAAATACGCTTAGATTTTATTTCCAACAGGCCTATAGCTTTGAGCACCCAAACTTATAAACTACTGGCTTACTCTCGCATAGCCGCCGGCTTTATCAATCGTAATCTCCATGTCTACTATATCTTTCAATGAGTCAACATGTGAGATTAGGATTACTGTCTTAAAATACATTTTGATTAACTGAAGGATTCGAATAAAACCCTCCATGTTTTCAGCGTCCAGGGCAGTTCCCGGCTCGTCAAGTATAAAAACATTCCCCTTGGGCAAATTAGAAATACTAAGCAGCGCTAAACGAATTCCCATCGCTGCAATTGTTTTTTCGGCTCCAGAACCCATCTCGATTGGCCTAGGCTCATGGCGAGGATGTTTTATAAACACATCTAGTTTCCGACCACTCTCCTGAAAAAATACTTCGAAGTCCACAACGTTCGAAATAATCTTGGCAATCTCTTCGTTTATCACGGGCAAGCGCTTCTTAATGATATCATAGGCAATACCATTAGAATGGGTGCAACGCATAAATAAGTCATAAGCAGTATATTCCTCACGAATGTTTAAAAGCTCTGCTTTCTTTTCCTGCAGACTTATCACCTTTTGTTCAAGAGAGCCAATCGTTCTGTGGTGTAAATTAATATCTTCTTCGTGCTCGGTGATTTCATCTTTGATGGTATCTATATCGCTCTCAACTCGGTTTCTTTCTGAGAGCAGGTGCTCAATGTTTTTGATCAGTTCTTTCTTTTCCTCATAAAGATCGATCTTTTCGTTTGTGTCGAACAAATCATTTTTAAAGTTTTTAATCTTCGCATAAAGCTTTTCGATAGAAACCTTATTGTCGCGCTTCTCGATCTCTAAATTATTCTTCTGTATAACTACGTTGTTATAGCGATCAATTAACTGTATCATTTCAGAAGAGTTTACAGAAACAACCTTAGTTTTATAATCCTTGGCTTCCTCAATCTTATCAATGATATCTACCTCTAGTGACGGCAGTTCGACTGCGGCCAAGTGGGCGTCGCGAATAAATCGACACATAGGGAAACTATTACCACATGGAACTTCATCTAGTAGTTCTAGCTTTTTACTCATAGTCTTATACTCATTGTCCATTAGGCGCGCGCGGTTTATAGTATCATCATATAGCAGCTTGAAGTGGTCATATTGTTTCTTCTGTTCTAATAAATCTTCAATATCAATAGTCGTCAGAAAATCATCATACTCTTTAAGTTGGGTATCATAATCAAGAATTTCTTGCTTAAGCTCAACAATATTAATATTGGTATCTTCTATCCTACTTTCGAGACTGGTACGTGCCTCTAATAATGCCTGGATGTCTAAACGTTCGGCGGGGATAGAATCTATTTGAGATGTGAAGTTAGCATACTCAGTTTCCAAGGTGGGCAATTTTTGTCGTAGGCCCATACATACAGCTACTTCTTTGTTAAGCTTCTGTTGCGCTTCATCTCTTTGAAGTTCCGCTATGGCGATATCATTATCGTAGTTGGCATCTCCAAGTCGCTTTAAGACCCCTTTAAGATCCGAACTATCCTCCTGGGCTAGCTTAAACTTTCTTTCAAAGATCTCTAAATCCAAGAACTTAGCTAGGATTTCCTTTCGGCGAGTCGACCCTTCTTTAATAAACGACAAATTATCGAGCTGGCTCGACATAGACGTAAGCAAAAAGTCCTCAGCTGTCCCAAAACGCTTCCGGATATGGGCGTCTGTGTCATTGCGCGTGGTGCCGTTGAGGCTAACATCTTCGCCAAGAACAGGGTCAAGGGCGCTAAAGTCTAAATTGGTGCGGGCTTCGTTGGTGACCTCTCCTTTGAGTTTCTTAACATACTTTTCTGAGGATCGCTCAATAGTATAGGTTTTATCCCCCACCTGAAGCTCCACGACGCCCCTACAATCATTCTTGTTTTGATTAATAATATTGTAGTTTTTGCGTTCGTTCTTCGACGTCGTATTAAACATCGTATAAAGCAGCCCATCAATAACAGAACTTTTGCCACTGAAGTTCTTGCCGAAAATACCGATGATCCCATTTAGGTTGGTAAAGTCTAGGGTATTGCCGGGGCCATAATTAAATAAATTGTCCCACTCAAATCGATTGATATTCCAATTGATGTTGCGAGCGACTTCCTCGGTTTCTTCGATCTTTGAATTATATTTTCTATTCAGTTCAAATACTCGTTCAAGAGTTTCTTCGGTCGGCTGATAGTCTACGAGGTACTCGCGGATTAAATTCTCCTGCACTCCCTTGTCGCGCAGGTTCTCTACTTTAAAGCCCGTACCAATATCAACGGTGCCTCGCTCCCCAGCCGCACGATTCAAAAATGTAATGCTCTCAGGCTCGAAGCGATGCTTCGCAACCTCTACGGCCTTGCGCATAACGTCCAGAGGCAAGTTATTGTTGCTCACGAGACGCAGGCGCGCACCAGCGGGGATCTTAGTCCCCCGTGGCATTCGACCTTTCGGCGTGAGTTCGATTGTTACGAATGGTTTAGGGTTAAGCAAAACATGGTGACTCACGCGAAATGTGTCTTTGTCTTCAATCTCCCAAATCAAAAATCCCTTGTCGTTTGTCTCGCCATGATTCTGCTGAACCGTTGAACCACAATACCTCACGCGCCCTTCGGTATCCAAGATCTGATTTGTCTTGTGAATATCTCCAAGCAGCGCATAATCATGACCACCGAAAATGCCCACGTCGTGATCGCCATGAGTCATCACCCAGCCGGTGTCGGTCTTGACGCCAGACACAGAGCCGTGATAAAGTGCGATGTTAATTCTCTCCGGATCACTCGGCATCACCCAGTTGTCTTCGTCAAAAACCGACAGAACGTTAAAGGCAATATCCGGGCCGACAAGGACTTCTCCGGAATTCTTAAGCAGATGTAGGTCCGATAGATTCAAAGCCTTTACAATCGGTGTGAGGGCGTCCTGGCGCGTACTATTCTTTAGGTTGCCGTCGTGGTTGCCCAAGATGATGTAGGTGGGCGCGATGCTGGCCAGATTTGCGAAGAAGTCGGAGCAAAGCTCAACGAACTCTGGTGAAATCTGGGTCTTTGTGTGGGCGATGTCGCCGCAGTGAACGATATAGTCTACGTTTTCGTTTCGTAGTGTCTCATATAATCGATCGAATACGATCTTATACTCGTAATGAAACTTTAAATTCTTTATGTGTGTGTCCGCTATGTGTGCTATCTTATACAAACAGTTATCCCCTCAGCTCTAGTACTAGTATACACTAAATATAAAGCGTGTCAAGTATTATTTATCTTGAGACAAATCGATACCCAAGCTTGGAATAGTTCCCATCAGGCGCCTGGGTGTCCCGGGGCCTGCTTCACTTGGGTCGGCAACAAAAGCGGCCTTCTCTTCAGGAGGGGGTTCATAAAAATCAGGCTGAATAGCAGAAGCTACATACACAAGATATTTAACCTCTCGGTTTTTGTCATCCCCGGGGGGCAACTCAAGCGCAGCCATCAATTTTGGAATTACTGATTTAACCGCCTTTGCTTCGGCATCCCACTCCCGTCGCTCGACGGCGTCATCTCCCCACACCTTGCCGATCTTTCTTTTAAGATCACGTCGGAAAGTCTTAACCAAATTGCGCGCTTCCTGATCGGCCGCATGAGAGATCTCGTGCTCTTCCATTTCATCCGGGGTCATGGCAGGATCGCCGCCGAACTCTTTAAGCAGCTCCTCTTTAATGATCGCGAGCAATCTGTGCTTGGCGATTCTCACTTCTTTTTCTTTTTTGGGGCGCTTCTCCGGCGCCGGGAATTGGTTAGTCCCTCGTCGACGCCCAGCGGAAGTGCATGGCCCGGGCCCTTTTTGATGTCCTGCTTGGCGCGCTTGCGCGCTTTCTTATGAAATTCTTTTCGGGTTTTCGGAGTAGGGTTATAGCTAACCTCGGAGTGTTCCTTCCCTGGCACTGTTGACTTGCCGCCTGATTGAATGACTTCTTCCATCCCTCTGAAATCAAATGGATTGGGGCGCCCGCCGGGTTGAGCTAACATTTGATCATCTAAAAGAGACTGAATATATTCAACCACCTCTACGTCGTCACTCAATCCAAGCTTTGCGGCCGCTTCATCGGCTGAATAACCATCGACGGCAGCGCGCTGAGCAAGTCGGTCTAACAAGCGTTGTTCGGGGGCGCGGCCTGCGGTGTGGCGCGGTTCGGTGGTAATGTCGCCTAGGCCTGGGCCAGCAGCATCGTCATCGCGGAACGGGCCCGGGCAGTTTTCAGAAAGGCTTGATAGCTCTTCCTTGATAATCTCTTTTAGTCTTTGTTTGGTAATTTTCATTTTATTTGCCTCCTCGGCGCACCGAGGCGCGTTGCCGTCGAGCCGGTAGTGAATCACCAAGTGGATCAAACTTGGGGCCTTTGAGCACCAGTGCCTCGGCGTCGTCGTCCGGGGGATCTTCCTCTCCCAGCCCCAAGGCAGCTAGGACTTCTGGGCTTGTTCCTTCTTTAAAATCATGCCCCAGTTTTTGCCAGTTCCGGGCGGTGTCGATCGCTGCATCAAGACTCGGGGCAGAAAATTCTCCGAGTTCAATATTAACAATATAGCGCTGACCGGGGATTTCGCTTGATAGCTCTTCCTTGATAATCTCTTTTAGTCTTTGTTTGGTAATTTTCATTACTTTCTCCAGCGGCCCGTGCGGGCACCATAAGCAAGTCGATCGATTTCTCGTTGCGAAGGATCTCCGGAGAGACGTAAAGTTTCTTCATCATGGGGGTCCGGCGGGGGCTCTTCTGCTTGCATTTCCATTGCCTCTAAATCATCATCGCTGTAAAACGATGGATAGGGACGATTATCGGTGGAAATGTCGTTCTGCCTCAGATAACTTGCAGCCTCGGGCTCGTCCCCAAATACGAGGGCGCCAATGGTGTCCGGAATGTCGGGATCCCACAAAGGCCCCCATTGATTCCCGCGTTGCAAATACCTTTCGTCGGCGCCAACCCCAGTCTTCTCAATTACCCACACGCCTCCGGCGTCCGGGAGCGTCTCATTAAGCTTTGAATCCTCATCATCGTCGCGCCAGGACAAGCCGCCGGAGTCTGGAGAAACCAACGCGTCGCGGCGTTGCTGAGCCTGGCTGACCTCTTCCCTGATGATCTCTTTGAGCCTTTGTTTGGTGATTTTCATTAGGATCGCTCCATAATCCAGTTGTCGACAAACTTACGGAGCATCCGGGGGCCCCACTCGGGACGCGTCCCAGGTTGTTCGTTCTGAAGTTGTACAAACTGTTCCATTGCCGCGGCAAGGACCTTCTTGGACTCTTTAATTTCGCGACGCAGTTCTCGGTCAGGAGCCAGATCTGGCTCAGGCATGATCTCATTAAGCTCTGCTCTGATAATCTCTTTAAGTCTTTGTTTGGTGATTTTCATTTGTCTCTCCTAAAGCAGAGAACAGTGGGCCAATACCAAGCCCGCAAGAAAAGTGGCGGCGCCGTTTACACCCAAAAGCACATAAACCTCGCGAGGCTCACGCAAAAGCAAAACGCTCTTACCCAGAGCCAAACTGTCTAATAATAATTGTTTCATTTTATGTATTCCTTTATATTGACGAAACAAGCGTCAACAATAAATAGTTGTCGGGAGTGATAAGGGTCGCATTTTCCAAGCATTCCTGAAAATGACCTTTGCCCATAGATCCTACATCCTGATTGTCTCCAAGATCAACCTTCCAAACTTCGATATCAAAATCCAATAAAGTTTTAATAATCTCAAGTTCTTTTTTCTTGGCATCTGGGTCCAGAGCGATGTAGACGCCTGCATCTTCTTTCACGATTTTTCTAAGCAAGATAGAATTCTGATTTAAAGTGGAACCAAGCAGGGGAACTGAGTTGCGGCCTGCGATAATTGCATCGAAGACACCCTCTACTAAGATGATGTCTGAACTCCAATCTACGAACAAGTCATTGAAGATAATGTTTTTACTCGCGGGAGGGTTTTTGTATTTAGGATAGTAAGCTCTGTCATAAGATCGGGAAACAAAGTAGCTCAGATCCCCTTCATCATCAAACGATGGAATAATGATTCTGCCCTCGTATTCGCCGCGGCTACAATAACCCATCTTCCACCAAATAATATCTTGCTTACTGATTCCTCTCTTTCGGAGATAGTTGCGCGCGGCAAATCCAGTAGGCGGAACGTCCCTGTTCGCTAAGGATACAAACCCTTCAGGCATCTCAAGTATTTGTTTTTCTTCTATTTTCTC
>Ga0208433_1000249_pt1 | contig 26935 bp, 40 predicted proteins | sample 3_EtaG_FD_184075 | JGI IMG/M metagenome (GOLD analysis project Ga0208433, IMG submission 184075) | Marine viral communities from the Subarctic Pacific Ocean - 3_ETSP_OMZ_AT15126 metaG (SPAdes) (version 2) | ecosystem: Environmental > Aquatic > Marine > Oceanic | place: Pacific Ocean | collected...
GAAGACATAGGACGCGAATGGAATCGTGAAACTAGAAAGATGGAAGGCCCTGGACCTACTGCTGGAGAAAAAGATTATATAATGGGCAAATTTTACGATATTGTCCAACAATATCAACGAGCTGCTAGTGTGATGCAAGGAGGTGACCCGTACTTTCGAGGTGGCCCTACCATTGCGGCAACATTTGGAGGTAAAAGATTTGGTATCAGCGAAAATAATTACCTTGGACAATATGAGGATACTAGTGAAAAAATGCTTAATTGGACTAATAAGGCAAGAGCCAATGAAGATACAATTAGAATTTGGAACGAGGCATTATATGGAAATCGTTTTAGGTCAGATACAGGAGAACGCTTGAAAGAGGATAGAGTAGAGGCATTAAGGAAACGGGGTATTTTAACAGGGGACGAATGGTCAAAGACTAAATACAGAAAAGATTATAGCGAATTATTGAGAACTTTACTCCATGAGCCACCACACTATCCCGGTGCGATAATGGGACATCCTAGCCCAGAAAGAAATGTTTATAGGAGGCAGAGTTTAGAAAAAATAAGAGCGAGCGAGGGGTACCGGCCTCATTATCCCCTACAACTATTTAATGATGTTACCAGAGAATTGAGTGCAAATCTACGTACTAAATATTCACGCAAAGATATAAACGCCATTTTAGAAGATTTAATATATGGTGAAGAAATAGATTTTGGTAAATACAAAAGACTTGACGTTGGAGGCGAGTAGTGGCAAATCCATTAGATGAGTTACTAGCCCAATCGCAGGTGGAACAGACATTCGGTTCAAAATTTGCTGAACGTTGGACGCCTGAACAGAAGGGTAGGGTACAAAACAGGGCATTGGAATATATATTGAACCTTGGTGAAGAGATGGCAACACCTGTACCTGGAGTCATAGGTGGACCTGGACCGTTACTTGAATGGTTGGACATTGCACCGCTTAAGGCTGGTGCTATGCTTATGAGAACTGACGCTAAGGATATTAAAAAGCTAAAGCAGATGGTTACTATTGCCAATGCTCAGGCAAAAAGATATGCAGATAAATTTGCAGATATTGCATTCCAGCGGGGCAGTATAACCCCAATGATGGACGCATCTGCTAGACCGCTTGCAAGGGAAGTACAAAAGTCTAGGCAAGCATCACGTTCTATTGATGAATATTTATCTACAGGATATATGGAACCATTATCAGAACGCTTTATTAAAGCGAATTATCCTGAAATGATGGCCGCAGGCCCAAGAGCACCGATTGCATTCAGAGAGAAGATGCCCAAGAAAGTGGTTCACACATCAAGGGGAGGCCAGAATATTGCACATGCTGAACAGGCGGTTGCGGATGAGCTGATACGCAGTGGTATAATCAATCGTAAAAGACCATTTGAGGTTGATATGACTTACAGTACAGGACAATTCTATAAGCATACAGGCCTACAACAACCTAAATTTAAATTTGATATTAACCCTGCCACTGAAGATGTTATACAGGCAAATGTTAAGCAAATGGGTAGTACAAACTTACCATCCAATAGTGTCGGTTCTATTTATCTTGACCCACCATTTCAAATTAAAGGTCCGCCTAAACCTGAGTATGCAAAGTATAATATAGGTGAAAGGTTTGGTGAGTTTGAAAATATTGGAGATGCCCATGCAATGTGGAGTGGCAGTGTAAATGAGGCAGCTAGGATACTGGCACCTGAAGGGATACTGGTAGTGAAGATACAGGATATGATGGCATTTGGGAAGACACCTGTAGAAGCAACTGAAAGTATAGTAAAATTCGCTGAAGGTGCAAATCTGAAATGGTTGAGGGATAAGTCAATTACCAAGCAGATGCCCATGGCATACACACCACGTGCTCAAATGGCGGACCCTGCACGTCAATCAATTACAAATTATTTAGTGTTCGTCAAGTAATGCCACCTCAAAATAACAGACAAGCAGACATGCAGGGCCTCAATGCACTTTCTATCTTGGATTGGCTAGGTCAATCAAATAAGCCTAAGGATTGGATGGATGTTGCCCAAGAGACTGCAGCTCAACAGACTGCAGGCAGTCCCTTTGGGACTGCAGGTACGTTTGCCCCTGAGGAGAGCGGTGAATGGGAACCTGGTTTAACTAGCTTACTACCAACTGGACCTGTAGACATGGCAGTGGAAACAATTTTATCAGGTATCATGCAAGATAATCCTAAGCTAGGCATTGCACTGGGCTTATTTGGAGCAAAGTATGGGCCAAAGATAGCTAAAGGAATTGATGTAGCCGGTGGTGCAGCATTGTCCAGGAGTCAATACAGAAAAGGATTTAAACAAGCGAAGCGTGACCCCATGCAGAGAAAAATCCCGTTTGCGGGCGAAAGTTCATTTGTTCCTTTTACCGGTGAATTTGCCGGAAGGTACAATCAGATGCCAGGATGGGCGCTTATTCGTCACGGAGCATCGACTGCTGTTGGAGGCAAACCATTTACATTTGCAGAGTATAGTCTTTCAAACATGTTAAAAAATCCTAATCTTATAAGAAAACAATTCATGCCAAGCACAGTGTTCCATGAAGGGCGTCATTATTTACAACATAAGGCAACTTCAGGCGGCAAGACATATGGGACATTTAAAGGTGTGGTACGAAAACCAAAAAATCCTCCTGCAACACACGAATCATTGGTATCTCAACATCGGGCACGATTCGGGGGCCCTGAGGGTGCTTTGGAATATAAAAAGCACATAGAATATTTATCAAACCCTATAGAGGTAGAAGCAAGATTAGAACAAATAACAATGTTTGGGGTAAAAAATTCTCCATTCGCTATACAAGATTTACAAAACATAGGATATACACATAACCAAATTAGTTCTATGTTGAAAGCTTACAGAAAAGAGAGACAGGCTGCCTTCCCTGCTACTTATTAAATAGCACCTCACCCCTCCCCCTCATCTTCTTCTGCCACGTAGTCTTCTGACTCTTTGACATGTTCTTTGGACAGTCAGGTAAAGACTCTACCCTTGTATCGAAGGAGGGAGGTGCAAGTCCACAAAACAAACGTACTGTCTCGTTGTATTCCCGTAAGGTAGGATTGTACGTTGACTTTGCGCACATAGCACACTTCACCCCCTCGATTTTAGGGCACCGTTCAAACAACTAGGCTATGCTGGTATGCTATCGTCGTCTTCGGCTTCATCAATGGACAGTGACATATACTTGGTTCCCTGCTTGGACTCATTGACCCAGGCTGCAACCTTGTAGTCGTTACCGTCTACATTGAACCCACCTATAAAGTCAGGTTTATTATCACCCTTTTCTTTGTAGCCGTTCTTGAATAGCACACCCTTGTTAGGGTCTGATTTTCCTATTGCCATGTTAGTAACTCCTCTTGAGCTGTTGTATTGTTGATTATTCCGGCATACTCAGGGTTAATTTCTACACCTACGTAGTACCTCCCGAGTCTCTTTGCCACTCTAGCAGTTGTGCCTGAACCCATGAAGGGGTCAAGTACTATGGCTGCCTCGCGGTTTTCGTGTTTATTCCAACACTCGCAAGTTGCTTCCCAGCCGAGAGTTACATACATTGTCTCAACTGGTGGTAGAGGCCCTACACCACGCTTTCCTTCTGTCAGGTAGGACCCTTCAAGTTTTTCTTTAAATCCTTTACCTTTAACATTTTCGTATTCTTTACTATATCCTACTGCCCTTACAAACGGTGAACTGCAGGTTCTACATACTCCATGCTCACTGGTACCTGCCTTAATACAGGGCGTTACAAGGCTCTCAGGATATGTGGCAAAATGCTTTATACCTGTACCCCTTGTAGGGATAGTCCATACGTCACGCATGTTCTTATTTTTTGTCACTGCCACGTAGTCGTAGTAGTAGTCCTTGGCCTTCGAGAATAGAAATAGATGCTCATAGCTTGCGCCTGGACGGTCTTTTGCAGAGTCAGGCATAGCATTAGGTTTATGCCACACAATATCGCTGCGCAGTATAAAGCCCATGTCTTTCATGCGGTCTACCACCTTCCACGGCACGCCTACAAGGTTCTTATCAAGATAGCTGTCACCTATATTAAGCCAGAGGGTGCCGTCATTACGTAGAACCCTGTGCACCTTTTCCATTATCTCGCACAGGTTTGATACGTACTCCATGGGAGATGCTTCGAGACCTAGTTGTTTCTCTTTACCATAGTCTCTCAGGTTCCAGTACGGAGGTGAGGTAACACAGCAGTGGATATATTCAGTAGGAATATAGTCCAGCATATCATATGCGTTACCTACCAGTACTTCATTCCTTAGGTTCTTCTTCTTTTGCATCTGTTACAAATGGTCCATCTTCATCTACGTCCACATCATATTCTTCTGTGTTAGCTGGCTTAGATTCGTTCATAAACGCCTCCAGCTTTTCAACACGGAGCGTCAGTCTGTCCATGCTGTTTTCCAGGTCAATCACTCTTGCCATTGAATAGCTCCTTTAATGGAACTCTCACAAGTTCGGACTGATTATTATCTCCACCTTTCATAATATCAGCCTTGCCTGTGGTTACGAGTTCGGTTACTGTTTGTCTAAGTTTCTTCACCTTAAAAATAAGGGCTGTGTGAAATTCCCCACTTGATGTCAAGACATGAATCCACCATTCTGCATCTGTAATGGACAGTCCACTTGGCCTGCCCTTGTAGCCTATTTCTATGACTATGTTCCCTGTGGTGCGCCATATGTCTCGTTCTGTCTTAACCTCAATAGTACCCTTGTTTTCAAATATTTTCCTGACACGTTCTTCCCAGACCTCGCCAAATTCGAGGTCTATATCAAAGTTACTCGGACTCATCTTTCTCACCTTTTGGTTTGTACTTATGCTTTGTCAAGGATTTAACATCAATGCCCATAGTCTCAGCCAGTTGTCTAATTCTCCTCTGCACAAGTAGGTATCCAAGCCTGCGCATTATACCTTCAGGCGGCAGGCTTTTCTGTTCAAGATACTTTTTCATTACCCTCATGTATGTAATCTCAGGCACACTGCCCTCCTTCCCATGTTACAGAACATGCGGTGCATGTACACGCTGCCTTTTTCATGAGAGACAGGAAAAGTTCTGCCGGTATAACAACAAGCGGCATGTTTCTGTCCTCACGGATGAAAACCCCAACTTCGTTCTTCTCAGGGTACAACCATTGTGCGATTTTCTTTTTCCGTTTGCAGCCATAAAATTTGCTCGCAATTTCCAAATCTCCTTTTTCATGTTGTGCTCCACCCCTGTCCCTGTTATGGGCCTGCAAATCATATGACTTGGCAATGCGAACAATCTCACGTTGTAACTCAGCACCTCTCTGACGGTTGCGTCTACCTCTTCGGACGTTCTTTGAGTTTGTAATGGATTATCCCCCTTTCATCTTTTCGCTTGGTAATCTTGAACCCTTCACACTTGAGAAAATATACGGAGGCACGTAACGAAGGAGTGCCGTACTTGATACAGGCTTCTGCATCTGTAAGTTCTTCGCCTCTGAGAAGAGCGTTCCCTATTATAAAATTATGCACATCAAACACCAATCAACCCCTGCGAAATTGCATCTGTAGTGGCCATTTCAGGTGTTTCATAAAATTTACACCTGTCACCTAATATCCCTACATGCGCACTGCCGGGATTACCATATCTATTCTTACCCAGGATAAGTTCAACACTGTTCTTACTTGCTGATTCATCTGTAGGGTTCTTTGCATATGGGTAATGCGTAAACATTACCATCTCCGCGTCCTGTTCTATAGAGCCTGAGTCACGTAAGTCTGAGAGCACAGGCCTGCCTGACTGTCGCATTTCAATCTTTCTATTCAACTGCGATACGGCTATCACACAGAGGTCCAGTGTCTTGGCTGTCCATTTATATTTTCGCATTACAGTATCAATGGCAACCTTTCTGTCGTCTTCGCAGCCCCTGACATTGATAAGGCCTATATAATCATCAATCACAACGTCAGGCTTAATCCGTTTAATCTCTGCAAGGGTACCGTCAAGGTCCATAATATTATCATACATTATAAGGTTCTTGTACTTCTTGGTAAGCCTGGATGTCATTCCTTCCCATTCTTGCAAATCACTTTCACTCATGTTGGTCCTGATTCGGGAATAAGTTAATGACTTGGACTCGATAACGAAAAGCTTTTTCATCATCTCCTCGTTGGTCATCTCCCTGTTGAATACTAACACGCGGTGACCGTTACCAGATAAGAGGCTAACCATATTGATAATGAGTGTCGTTTTGAATTGACCTGGCCTACCGGCCACCACGCTAATTTCTCCCCTTGTCATACCCCCGGTAAGGTTGTCAAGGGCGCCTAAGCCGAATTTAATTACATTGGAACCACCTGACATAACATTCTCGGTGGTACTTGCTATAAGATTGGATATGTCAAATCCTCCAGAGGGTCTAGACCGCAGAATACTGTCAAATCTTTCCTGTATGTCACGTATGGCATTTATACCCTTGTATGCAGGGTCGTCAATGGAGTCTTTAATTTTAACAGATGCCCTGACACATTCCCTCAACAACCATTTATCCACTATCTCACTGGCATGTGCGTTTAAATTTCCTGTCGTATACACATCATCAAGCAGTCCTGTCAGGTAGTACCTGATGTCGTCCCGCTTTGCAGTTGGAAGTTCGGCACACAGGGTCATAATATCTATTGCCCTGTCATTCTTACGTAGTGCAGTAATGGTTCTCCATATTGTCCGGTGGTCCTGTGAGTAGAACATACTCGGTGAATGGATATGCTTGGAGGCCTCTTCGTATTTTTCAGGGTCTGAGAGAACCTGCCCTATGACAGACTTCTCCATTTCCAGGTCGTGAGGGTACGCCTTAGGCATCTTTATCTTTCATATATAATATCAGTGCGGTTAAATATATTGCCATGTCAACGGCCTCTTCCAGTACATCTTCAAGGTTATATGTTCCATCTAATGGCATTTCTTTTCCAAATTTTACGTTACCTATGTCAAGCCTACGGCTGATATAATCCATGACTTTTTTGTTATTCCCCTCAATCACAATCATCACCTTTGCACCCTGCAACATACGTTCCCTGTGACATCTGTATCTCCTTTTCAATATCGACCCTGCTTACTGGCTCGTCTCGCTGGTCATTTGCCCTGTCTCGTTTAGCCTCTATCATGTCGTCTCTAATCTTTCTCATGTCCTTTAACAATGCATTATAAGGTTTTTTCCATTTGGGGTCTATTGGAAGCCTGATTGTTTTTACTGCAGTGAGGGCCCAGAGAATACAATTCAATTCTGATTCGGTGGTTTTTATGGTTACTACTACTTCTAGGTCTGTCATACCAATTCTTTATTAATGAATGTAAAGGGAAAGTAGGGACTTGGCAGGTGTTAATTCACTGACGTAGACATTTTTCGCATTTGTTTTTTTAACGTCAACCAAGCCCCTAGCATATCCTTATTCTAGGCGCTTTCCGTCGCCCCAGGCGTGGGCAATCTTAGCTTTTGCAGCCTTGCGCTGCTCACCGAACCTGCCTACCCATTCTTCGTGAAACACGTCAATGACCACAGGTTGGCCAACAATATCACTGGCTTCTACTTCAGGCAGTCTGTACAGTACTCTTCCGTCACCGTTGGATACAACTGGAATCTCAATTTTAAAGGTCTCCAGGAGTTTCTTGTACTGTGCGTTACCCTGCCCGACTTTCAGGCTTTTGGTATCATCGTCTGTAGTATCTGCTATGAATCGCCAGATACCACTGTCGTGTACTGTGGTTCCTGCGTGTTCTCCTGCCTCAGGGGCTACAACATACACCGGTGCGTACACCTGTGCCGGTGAGCCATATCTAGTTTTCCTTTCATAGATATTGAGGGATTTAACATGGGCAGGATATGTGCCGGCTGGAAGCATACCGTTGACCTCGGGGTCATACAAGGCTTCACCTTCAAGGTTGTCTAAAACCTGTTTAACATTTGCCATATTTAATTAAAATATGTCAGATGTAGACGTGCCTGTCAGTCCATTGGGCTTGGCAGTCTTAGGTGGTAGGCCTTCAGCTTGCTGTTTAACCGCATTGGCAACTTCCTCTGCACTTGCAAATTCAGTACCACCAATGTAGCCAGCAGATGCTAATGCTCTACCGATAGCGGAAGTCTCCGCGTTCTCTACGTGTGAGGTCTTGTTGATGAAACCTGCACCCTGTACCTCGTAAGCGTGACCTGTGAAACAATGAAATGCTTCAGATGTTTCCTCGGTTGGTCCAAATTCCACCGGAAGTGTCAGTGTTGCCTTCATGAGTACGTATTCGTGTACGTTGTCATTCAGGATTTCCGTGTGCATACTGTAATTGCCATTTGTATTACTGTTCAATTCCACTATCCTCTCTGCTACTGTTTTGTACATTTTACCTTTAATATCTACAGGCATTTTAGTCTCCTTCTACTTTCTTTATTGTGTTAATACCGCCACCACATACATCGTAGTAACCGCAGTACTTTTCATTACATTCCCAGGCGTACACAGGCGCAAATCCAAGCTTAATAGGGGGTATCCCCTTGCTTAAAGCATCTTTAACTTGCGTCCAGTATTCTTTGGCCTGACCAACGTAATCCAAATCTATTTCTACTTCTCTCATTGAGCTATCATCTTTTTTATAGTAAGTAATTCTCAGGCCTTTTAGTTCCCTGTTATAATACTCCTCATACCACAAACCATAGGTGCCAATCTGAAGTGCATAGTTCTCAGAGCCAGCAATACCTTTACCCTCCCTACCGAACATTGACTTCCACTTCCATGCCCCGCAGGTCTTAATATCATACAGCACATCCTGAGAGATGAAGGCGCAGTCTATAAAGCCTTTAACACCGTATGTATCCAGAATAATTTCCTTTTCAATAAAAATAGGCTCACCGTTCACCTTAGCCCACCATTCAATGGATTCTTGTATATCGGTATGAACCACATCGCCAAGCCGGAACAGCCTTAAGGTGTCCGAACTTGGCGTCTCTGGTTCTTCGCGGTCTATTGCGTGGAAATAATGCTTACGGGCACAAAGCCCTGATTGGCTTGAATGAAACCATCTGTCCTCACCTCTGTAGCGTATATCCATTTTACGCTCATTGAGATGGAGGATGTACTTATCGTATATGTCTCTAAGCAGTCCGCCCTTGTGTGCCAAGCCTTCTCCCGCGCGGTTTTAGAACTTTACTACCTTCTCTGTTGTTGTAGTCACTGAGAAGTATGTTTAGGGTTGATGTTATAGTCGTACCTTTAATGGAACAGAGGGACTTGAACACGTCCCAGGTGTCGTTGTCTGTTCTAAAAGAGACTGTCTTAGTAAATGGTAATTCTGACAAATTGGACATTTATTTCACCTTCTTTCGTTTTTCGCCTGTCAGCCTATTCGTAATCTAAACCGATTTGAACATAGCAAACAAGCTTTTTTTTATTTATTTTTCTATGTCTATCTTATATATATATAAACCTATAGTCTACAGGTACAGTCTTATATCTATAGGTTACATATGTATCTATGTCTATGTCTATGTCTAAAGAAGAGAATAGACCACGAAGAACCAGCAAATGAGGTAATACTTGTATTATACAACTATTATTATTATTTTTCGGAATAGTATGCATCTACAAGCTTTTTCAGGTGTGTAGGGTTGGACTTGTTACTAATCTGATTCAGAATTTCCTCTGCCTTTTGCAGGTTGGACTTCGTTTCTTTTCTCAGCTTTGCCCCTCTCAGAACACCTCTTGCCATTACGCCTTCATCATACATGATTAAAGGTTTATCTTCTGATACGCTTGCGTTGTAATGTTTTCTTTCTGCGTACCATTTAAGCGTTGCCCTGAGAATCGTATTGGCCACAGACTCATCTTCTAGCCTGTCTTTGAGATTTTGGACAGTTTCTTCTTCGGGAGTTTTACTTTTTTTCCACATGAACATTGTACCTCCTTTCTTGTTCCGTTATTCTTTTCATTGGTGAAGATTATTTTTTTTATACCAGACCACAGGTTTATTAAAAAAAGGTTATTCATGTTACTGCTCCTGTGCAATATCATCCACTACCTGTTGTAGTGTCTGTATATACTTACGACCTTTGTATTGGTCTGTCAGTGCTCTTCCTTTCTCACGTCTGATTATACCAAGCAGAAACTGACTTACCACCATCCTTTCAGCTTTAATTGGATTGATATTGTCTCTCCACGGACCTTCATCTGCCCGATTGCGTCTGTGTGGTGCAGGGTCCTGCCACGTAGTTTCATACAGGATATTACATCCTGTCTTTTTACACTTTTTTAGCATCACTACGTTCCATAGGCATTTCAAGGTAGTCCTGCAGTGATTCGGATTCATAGATTGCCTGATACAGAGGAAAAACTTCATCCAACAGTAGTTGCATATCCGCTACATTGCTCGGCTCCTGTTGATGTGTCTCAGGCCTACTTTCTATGGATGCTATGGCAAGCACAAGGGCCTGGCTTATAATAAATCGGCCTCTCATTGAGTCCAAAAGCAACAGGGCTTCCTCATGTTTTTTTATTTTTGGTTTCATGTGATTTCCTTTATTTGATAGCTAAACATAAAGTAACACCGAAGGCAAGACCTACAGGCAGTATAGGCTTATAATTAGAGCCTTGCCAACGGTGTAACTATATTGCGGTCAGTCGGTACTGGTTAGATAGTCCCGCAGAGATGTGACAGGGATAAAATACCTATGTCCAATCTTATTGCAGGTTATCTTATTGACTTCAACCAGCTTCTTAATGGTCCCGTAGGACACATTAAAGCACTTCGCCGCATGATGGAACGTCCAAAACGATTCACCGGCAATATAAACATTACCAGTAAAGTCCTCTTTAGGCGTAATCACGTCTGCTGGCCCTGTAGTTACAGTTGTGCCAGTATCAGTGGCAACACTGTTGTTTGCAGGGAGCGGCAGAGCAGGCGTAGTGGTAGGCGTGAAAGTGGTAGTACCAATTCTGGCATCTTCCAGTTCCTGCCTCCTAGCTGATTTGGCCAAGTTAGCTGCCCTATAATCCTCATAGCTATCGCATTTATCTATGCGGTTAGCAGTGGTATAGTGCATCTCGACCAAGTCGGCTACCATTTGGGCTTTCAGACCATGAGCAAACAAGCTTTTAGCCTTGTCAAACCGCTCTTCGGTCATTCGGCGCTTTGGCGTACCAGCCTTACGATTGGTTAACTTCATCTTACGATTGGTTAACTTCATGACAACCTCCTTCTGTTGACCCTTGTGGAATATAGGTAGTGCGTAAGGGAACTCCGCTTAATATACCTATTTCAGTTACTTACTGAATACTTACTGAATCCTGTTTTATTGCCTCTGCCGTTAGCATTAATTGTATGACATGGGCAGAAAATTCGTCCAAAAAATTGTCAAAGCTGGTTAAAATCACCGTGGTCTTCTCCAGTAATTCCAGACACGTGTCCTCATCACCGACCTTAATAGCCTCGAATGCTTCATCTAGCAGGTCCTTAACATTGGAAATATCTTTCAGGGCATCATCTGTACGGGTTGTAAATGTCTCGTTGTCCATCTTTTCTCCTTCTGTTTTTCTTTTGCCTGATTTGTGCGGCAGTCCTACCATGCTTTTGCAGGTATGCGTCCTGCTCCCGCCTGTCCTGTTTTCTGCGTTTGGCTTTTTTGTTCGGCATTAGAATGAACTAATCCTGACTATCATATCCTTTGAGCCAGACACCCGTTGCCTGTAGTCCAGGACATTATCATGGAAGGTCTTGTCTTTAGACCAGATTTCATCTATCTCGTCGGCATACTCATGGTCAGGCTTGTCATATCCGTACCTGTCGCAACACTCGCCACACATAGCGTGTGAGCCTACGAGTACTCCGCCCATGAGGTTTTTCCCACGGGGGCCATTGCAACCATCGCATACGACCACTTGGCCGTAGTTGAACTCTTCCATTATCATTTTTAGTCTCCTTTATTTGATAATTTACAAATCAGAAGGGTGAACACCTGAACTCGCGGAGTCCCTTTTATGTACGGGCATGAAGGTTGTCACCTTCTATACCCCTATTATGGATTAACAGAGTATTCACCCTTAATTCTTTTTCTCCTGACTTTCACAGGCTTCCTGCGCTTCAACCATCAGGTTGTCATAATCATCAATGGTAATAACTGGAAAATCATCCAGCCACTTGATGCACAGGTCCATTAAAATCTCACACCTGGTCTGATATTCTACAGGGTCAGTTTTATGTGTTTCCATTTAGTCATCCTCATTCTCATTATTATTGACCATTTCACTTGCAATCATAGCCATTATCTCTAGTTCTTTTGGTGTTTTACCAAGTTTGCCACATGTATATTGTATCACCTCTTCCTGTACGCTATGGAAAAACTCTACACAGGAACCCACTTCCTCCACTTCTTGCTCCAACATATCTATGTACTCCTCATCCTCATCATCATCGGACAGCCTTGTCCTCAGTTTTTCACCCATTAAGACCATATTAGGGTCTATCCGATTACACATGAAGTGGGTCATCGTAAATGCCGCCTGAACAAATCTCTTTAATGGTGTAATATTCCTTGTATTAACAAACTTGCCTCTAAGGTATTCCTGAATAGCCTCGTCAAGGTCAGTTGCCGGGTCTACTGTTTCTTTTTCTTCCATAGTATTGTCCTCCATCTATGCATCAGCCGCTGTTGGCGGCGGTCCTACCTCATGATATTCAGCAATACCAGAGGATTCAAGTCTATATTCCAACATATCGTTGGCAAAAGCGTAAGCCTCACTATTTGATTTATCACATATCATAAGAACAAACCCTGTATCTCCAGGTAATGTATGTACACAAAACACATACAGCCATTTATTCCCATTATCTGTGACCTGATTAACTATATGGGTAACTTCTTGCCTCTTGGCTAGATGCTCCTCAAGTTGTTCTCTCAGGTTGAACATATCAGCGTGGTTTAATACTTCCTCGTCATCGCCAATCATTTTGATACCTGAACCAATAATAGCATGAAATTGTATCCCTTGGGCTGGTGTCATATTCTGACCTTCCTGATGAGGTCCATAAAATCATCTTCGTCCTGGCACTGATACATCTTACCAATAAACGCATCTCGCCATGACATTAAATCGGTTTTCCCCGAACCTAACGAATTATTAAGGTACAGTTCCACATCATATATATCCTCGTCGTCCAAACCATATCTGGTGTCCAAACAGTTGAACCAGTAAAGTTTTCTCACATACCTGGAAGCATTACATAAAACCTCTATACCATCAGCGTCACCAAAGAACACTACTACCCTACTCTTCCATCTCATCCAGTGACCCAGTCTCCATTCCATGGAATATATATCTGCATGGTGTGAGATATAATCACAGGTATCTTCCAGCGGTAAATCTTCATATCTGCTGGTTTTAGGGTTCATCCGGGCTGTCATGCGGGCATTAGGTGCCGCGTAAATCTCCACATCATTAAGTTTTAAGGCCGCAGTGGCAATACCACTAAAGAAAGTGGCCTGACGGCTACAACTAGGACTATTATCAAGAACCAGCACAAGCCTTTCCTTTTCATAGTCAACCTTGCACTTGTTTATAGGCTTACGTGTGCATGACCTGTAAAGTAAGTCTTCCATATACCATTCATCGTCACCAGGTACAGGTTCACCTGTTAAATCTTCAGCAATCTTGGCAAACACATTGGCAATAGCGTTATTAAGCCTCTTCTTTTTGATATGTTTTATAATAAAAGCTGGGTCAGTAGTATCCTTGTTGAGTTCCCACTCAGCCACACCCTCGTCCAAACGCATACGCCTGTTCATGTCCCAGTGTTCGTCACGCCAGCTTAGAGACTCCCTGGTAAAACCACCAACACCCTCATGAAAGCTTGTAATAGGTTTTATTTCCATATCCATATTCACAGGTGGTAAGGGAGACGTAGGTATACCTTGAGAATTAGTGCCTGTGTAGAAATTTACAATGTTGGATTGCTGAGAGGCTTCCTGAGTTTTATTTGCTGGACCATCCATTGAATTTCCAGGTTCACCCTCGTCACTTGGTATATTGGGCTTGGAATCCTGAGATTCACCATCGTCCTGCCAATCACGCCATGTCCTGTTAATCGCCATAATCCTCACACAGGATATCAAGTATATCTATACAGGTGTTAACATGGCCTACAAAATCATCCGGCCAATCAACTCTTAGAATCTTAGTGGTAAAAACAATCACATTGTCCAATAACTTAGCCTTGAGCATGTCCTTGATAAATGTTCTAGCGTCTGGTTCTATAAACCACCCATCCTCGGTAAGCTTGGCCTTTATATCTTCGTATTCCATACTATGTACACATGCCCTAGTAAGTGGGAGATTCCCGCTATACGCGTATTCCATCAGAAACGGCTCTACCGCAGGCTCTATGTGACCATTAATTCTTATTCTAAGTTTGATATTCCTCTTGTGGTGGTGGTGATAGAACTTCCATTCCACGTTACCATAGGTATATGTCTTGTGCATCTTGGATGGAACTATTACCATTTTATCAAGCCTTGTAAATTCGTCATGATGAGGAATATCCTTGTCAGGCATCGGACTGGTAAATTTTTCCATGCCCCAGCCATTATCAAAAGTGCAGTCCATATAAGTATCTTTACGGGCAAGTGCTTTTAAGTGGAAGTCCCCAATGATACCAAGTGTAACATTGCAGGCATTGTAGTATTCGTTATACCCAACAGTACCAGTGTATGCAAGGAGAGCATTTGAAGGACGCCCAGTACTGTCACGATGACCTAAATATCTATCTACCAAAAGTTCAAGATATTTCAGCGGGCAGATAATATCCAGACCATTATCTTTGGACCACCTAAAATCAATTTCTGAGTTTGGTATGTCAGGACTTACATGCCCCCTAAATATTACCTCATCCTCAGTCGCCTTATGGACGTGCAGGCTGGAACCGAAGTTTATTATCCAGTTAATATCATCCAGGGTAGCGAGAGGCTCGGAGAGCATTACCTCACCTCGAATCGCCTTGCCTCTGGTTTGATATGTGGCATCCAGTTTATTCATAATACGGTAAATCTCTTCCAGGTATATAATCTTATCATTAATTAAATGACTACCACAAAGCTTTGCCCACTCCATTCTACCTGAATGCTCTGAAGGTCCCTCAGCCATGCGGTACAGAAAAGTATAGGCTGAATTGGTGTTCTCCATTAATAGAGTGGAATTACTGGCAGAAATGGCCTCACCTGAATCATCTGGTGTCATGTCTATATCCTCAAACTGTGTAATCACAGGCTCAGGCATCATTACTTTTTTGGTATCATTTTCACCGTCATCGGACACTACACCACTGTAAACATCAGGGTCTAAAGCGACCATTTCCCTTTGAATAACCTCATCACTATTTTCCTCGCCTGTAGCAAGGAGTTGATGGTTTTCCTCGGTCTTGGTCACAAACTGGTAAACCAGAGTGTTCCAGTCTGCATCTACACCTAAATGGTCTATGGCGTCCATTAACTGTCTTAATTCTTGGATGGTAGCTGCTTTGGGTAATCTTGCCGCAAGGGTCCGCTTGTAAAGCATTACCATGGTATTAATATGAGGGTTGTCCTTGTGGGTCAGTTCCAGTGCCTGATGCACCAGCTTCGGTGCCAGCGGAGCCATATCTATTTTAGGAAATCTTCTATAGAATGCCTCGTGGAACTGCCTCTCATCATTGGCTGTAAAGAACACCATCATATTCTCAAATTTGGCGGTAGTTTGCTTACCAGGAATAGATATTCTACCATACTGAAAGAAATCCAGTAAAAAAGCATCTGCTGTAGGCCGTGTCTTGTCCCACTCGTCCAGTACCAGTATTACTTTCTTTTTGTGGCTGGCTTCCGCAGCCTCGTAAACCGCACCAGGAGATACCTTGACACCTGAGGCTGTATCCTCATCAGGCCACAGTTTCATAAGTAGGTCATCTTCTTTTGTACCTGGGGCACATTGGAAGAAGAACATTTTATGACCTGTAATCTGTGAAATTATTATTGGCAGATAACTTTTACCTGTACCTGCAGGTCCATAAAGAAACGCACCTGCCACAGGCTGGTTGTTTATACTGGCTGAGACCTGGGCTGCAAACTGCCTAGTGCAGAGATAGCCTGAGTCTGTCAGTTCCTTATGTAGTTTATCTACCTTCATTCTTACGTCCCTTCATACCGTTTGGGTTAGGGCTTCTACCTTTAAATCTTTTAGGCACATGGTCAGAGTGAACACCTCTGTAGACGTACCAACCAGTGTGGTTTGCCTTGAAAAACTTCATTTTCTCCTCAGTGCAGTCCCCATTAGGTGGGAACGAGTCCGAGAACTTCCATCCTACTGGATATAATTTGGTCTTTTTACTCATAGCCAATAATAGATGGGACCTGGCAGGGCAGTACTCACCACGGGCGGTATTCCGCTTCCTGAGGCTGTGTTACGAGGCTGTACATGCACCCCTAACACCTCAGCTTTACTGTTGTAGTTCCTCAAGTTACCAGGTCCCCTCAAGCAGAGACATAGACCCTCCTGAACTTTACCGCACATTGGCGTCCTTCAGAAGAGTCCAGTCCCCATTTCATAGTGTAAAGGTTTTGACCGACCAACAGACTACAGGAGGAGGAGTGGAAAGGAGGGTTGTCTGTCAGCCGGTCGATGTTAATTACAGGTTCCTCCACGTCCTGTCCACATGGTCCACCACCACAAAGTAAAGAATAACTACCAAGTAGATAATTTCTTTACTGGTGTAGAGTTGGAACCAATGAGCGAACAGGTTGGCACACGCCATAAGCGATACCATGATACCTGATATTAGTATTGGTCTCATTTGGTTACCTCTATTAGCTTCTTTACGAATTGGAAATCACTAATTTGACCTTTATCTCTAAGCTTCATTAACCTGTACACAGCCTCACTCTTGACCTCATCCTTAGACTTCTCGACCGTTACCAGCTTGTCAGGTCTAAATTTAAGCCTCAGGCTGTCAACTTCATCCACAGGTGTATATTCAGGTGCAGTGGTTATCCGCACCTTTCTAGTTAAATTCTTTACCTCGTCAATGACCAGTATGGGCAGGTCAGTTTCTTTTATAAATGTATTAACGTGGTCGTTGGCGTAAGCGTAGGACCTGAATACTATTTCCTTTACCAAATCTTTTTTAGTACCCTCCAGCAGTTCTGCAGGTATGCCTATTCTAAAGAGGGTATTCCTGCCGTATCTGGAGAGAGTTATGTTGGCGTGAATCTTATCCAAGCCCTCTAATTTCCTCGTTAATCTGGGTAATTAAGTTCTTGAACCTCTCTGCTGAGATAGGTTCGGTGTCATTATTATCAGTGGTATTGTCTTCAGGTGCAAATGTCATGTCACTAGGTGGGCAGTCGCATTCCTGTGCTATCGAGCCGTCTGCCTCCATATGTATCACGACACCTGTGCTAGTGGTGGAACCTTCAAAGAAGATATTCCTGGAGCCGTTATAGCTACCATCTCCATTGACTGCCACCTCTTTGCAGTGCCATCGTAGGTTCCGATGGTTCTTGCAGGTTAGTGTGACGTGTTTCATTTCCTTTTTTATTTCCTTTATTTGACCTTGTTGGTTTGGGAGTGTACCTCCCAGAACTTCAAATTTTGCCCCGCTTTGATTAAGAAGGTGCGGGGCTAACCTCCGGTTGTAGTCACCACCTATTAATAATTGCCTAGGCTTTTTTAGTCTTAGGCTGCGGCATATATAACTTAGGCTTACGCTCGTTACCTTTAGTATCTATGAAATGCCCTTTAGGGCAGTTCTTAGTATTAAAAGCTTCAAACGCAGTTACATAGTTCTGCATTTCTGCAGTTTGTGCAATTCCGCCTCTGCCGCCGCCCTTGCCAGATGTAACAAAGCCTTGGCTTTTAACTAGCTCAACCGCCGCTAGTACGTCGGCTTTCTTTTCGCCGTTAGCGGTTGGTATTGTGCCAGCTTTTAAGCCAGTAAGCAAGTCATCTACGTCTTTCTTAGGCAACTTTTTTACTATTTTATCCATGTCTATAACTTAATACCGCTCAATATTTCATGCAAGCAATATACTAAAACAAGCAAGTGGCGTACATGTAAACGAGCATCACTTTCTTTCTTGAAGTGATGTTCTTATGCTCAAAAAAGATAGACATACATTAGAAGGGCGGAGGGGTAGGCGTATCTATAGAGTGTTATATGAGTAGACATAATATATGTTATGCGCAATCCCTTGTAGAATACAACCATTCTAATTGAGATTGAATCTCAATACCAACTACATAGTTGTATAATACAACTATATACAACTAGTTGTATAATACAACCAGTTTCCCAACTAAGCTATTCCTAACGAAAACGCAGGCGACCGGCGTATACGGCGCATAAAAGGCTCACACACATTGTATAGAATTTTTTTGAAATTTTTTTGAATCGACCCCCACTTGATTTTCTATTCCATTTTTTGCAATTTGCACCAGTATATAAGATATATAAACCTACATCTATATTCTACATACTTCCATTTACTACTATACCTATAGATATAAGATATATATGGACACACAGAATAGAATTATAGACCTGTGGATACATTCTACCTTGATTCTTACAATTTTACCATTTAGATTGCCGTATGCCTACAAAGGGCTCGGAAAAGAAGTTGGCACAGAAGTACTGTTCCAATTGGGTCAGAGGCAACTGCATCGGCAGAATTATTAAATATGAGGACGGAATGACAAAAATATGGTTAGATGAGGAACTTGCGGACAAGGAATGCATTATAGACTCAGGTTGCTACTTTTTTGAAGATTACGTAAGGCCGGCTATAAAATGAATGTTGAAGATTTTGATGCTGAATGTTTGGTTCTGAACGAATCGGACTATTTTTACCTCTGGTGCTGCGATTGCAAGCTCAGGCACCTTGTTATTGTGGATGTTGAAAAGGGCAAAGGTGCGCCTCAGGTTAAAATTGGCATGGTAAGAGACCAGATGGCAACGGAGAACCAAAGAAAGGAAGAAAATATCGTATTGTACAAGAGAAAAGCCAAGAATAAATCTTAATTTTCACCCGGTGGGTAGTTTTGGAAAGGGATAAAGTAATGCAAGTCGTGGGAGTGGTGTAAAATTGTACGAAAAGTCTATAAATGACATTCCACATTACATTTTTGAGGATAAGAATGAATTTTATGAAAAATTTCCTAATGAACGTCTGTATGAGAATTGGAAGGAGGCTCCTGAAGGTGCGTGGACTGAAACAGATGACGGTCAGGTACTTGAAATCCTCAAAAGAGGCAAAATGCGCAATGGAGCATCAAGGTCTCACACCGAATATGTTAGGACTCTCCTCGGTATGCGCATGGTCAGAGATAGCGTTGAACTCTCCGGTGAACCTCCTAAGCACATTTACTCCTTTTCCTGCAACAAATACCCTAAAAGGCGCAGGTTGGAAAGGGAACACTACAATGGACGTGAATTTATTTTTGCACAGTACATTGCCAAAGGAATGGACCCAATTGAGGCATACCTCAGTTCATTCCCTACAAACAAGAGGAAACATGCGGAACTCTCTGCAAAGCTTCTTCTTAAAACTAAGAGGGTTCAAAAGTTGATTACACAGAAAATAGAAGAAAAGATGGATTCACTGGGTATTTCAGAGGATTGGCTGCTTGATGAGGTAAAGAACGTTATTAGTGGTAGGGATGCCCAGGACAATAACAAGCTAAGGGCTCTGGAACTGTTAATGAAGGTCCGTGGCATGTTTCCCAGTTCTGAGCAGAAATCAGAATCATTGACCGTTTTTCAGGGTTTTACACCTGAACAGCTCAAGGCAATACAGAATGGTAAACCTAAAGCGTTAAAAACTGTGGATGCGGAAATAAGTCAGTGACAGAGGAGCGGAGATATGCGGATGCGTTGGGTATTACCCTGTATGAGAACATTGATGAGATTGAACTTGATGAGGCGTTAAGGGAATTGAAGCGGTTATCCTCCATGGTTGATGTTCTGTTTATAGGCGACCCTCAGAGCATGAATTTCATGGCTATGAGTCAAATGTTGAATATTATAGACGCTATTGAGATTCCAATGAGGGTGCCACAGGCAAGTGCATAATGCCTTATAAAAGAGTAGGGAAAACAGTTTATGTTAAAAAAGGCGGCAAGTGGAAAAAGAAGTCCACTACCAAGAGCGTAGCAAGTGCCAACCGCATGCTGCGCCTCCTGCGAGGCGTAAAGCACGGTTGGAAACCCACAGGTAGGCGTGCAAAACGTTAATGTCGAGCGTCTTACAAAAAAGGCGAAGGAAGATAAAGAGGCACCTTTGGAAGAAAAAGCAGAAGAAAAACAGGCACAAGAAGAAGAAAAAGTAGAAGAGTTTAATATTATACCGGCCGGTCTTGCAGACCGTGACCAAATCCTCAATCGCTCATATGATGACCTACTTTACTTTGGTAGGGCATTTCTCCCTAAAGACTTTCTTAATAAGAGCAAATCACCTGAATTTCATAAACGCATTGCCAAGAAGCTGATTAGTACCGTCCCAGGCGGCAGGATATGTAATATTCTTCCCAGGGGCTTTGGCAAGTCTGTAATGGCAAAATCGGCTATTATGCATAAAATATGTTTCGCACCGCAGGGGGAGAGGCAGTTTGTTGCATGGGTTGCAGAGGAGCAGGGTCAGGCTATTGACCACCTCAAGTATATTAAGACCCATATTGAGTACAATGACATGATACGATACTATTTTGGCAACCTTGCCGGTGACGCTGTAGGTAACAGGTGGACCGAGAAGGATATTGTTACAGCTAAAGGTGACAGGTTACTTGCTAAAGGCACAACTCAGAGGCTTAGGGGCCGTACTGAGATTGATGTACGATATACCGGTATTGTACTTGATGACTTTGAATCTGAATTAAACACTAAAACGCCTGATAGGCGGGACGAGATTAAGAAATGGGTAGTATCTACAGTATATCCTGCACTTGAGGAGACACCAGGTAACGAAGGCTGGATTTGGCTTATGGGCACAATTGTCCATTATGACAGTTTCCTGCAGATGGTTTATGAAGGGTTTAGCGATGCTGTGAAGAATGGTAACCCTTATCCTTGGAACGTTGAGTTTATTCGTGCCATGGATGATGGTAAGTCAATGTGGCCGGAACAGTTTTCCATGAAAAAGCTTGAGTCTAAGAGAAAAGAATTTATAGAAGCAGGCCTTGTTAACAAATTTAGTCAGGAGTACATGAATGATGCCAGAGACATTACTAACGCCGCGTTTAAAATTGACCGTGTCCAACACCACAGAATGTCTTTTAGGCGTGCTGGTAATTTCACTTATCTCATTGATGGCGACGACGCTATACCTGTTAACGTTTATCTTGGTGTCGATTTGGCTCATACTGCAACAGTGCGCTCAGACTTTCAAGTCATACTGGTGCTCGCTGTGGACTCAGAAGGGCACAGATACGTCCTAGACTATTTCCGTGAGAAGATACCTACATTTGATGTTCCTAATGAAATTATTAAAATGGCAGAGAAGTACAGCCCTGTGCGTAGGGTTACCATTGAGACTGTGGCTGCCCAGGAGATGGTGAGGGATATGGTTGAACGTATCAGTTATGAACACAGGAGATTAATTCCAGGTATTTTCAAAGGTGTAAAACCTCCTCCAGGCATTAAGAAGGAGGATAGGCTTGAAACGGCATTAGGTCCTTTGATAAACGGCAAAAGGCTGTATATCAAAAAGAGTATGACAGAGATTGTTGATGAGCTGTTTGAGCACCCAAAGGCCAAACATGATGATATTTTAGACGCTTTATACTATGCCAACTACTATGCAAGGCCTATTCGTAGTGGAAGAACAGACGTGGCAAATCTAGAAGAATTGGTAGAAAATCGTAAAAACCCCATCAAAACGACCTATAATTGGCTCACAGGCGCAAGAATATAGGAACTTTTTACCATTAACCTCATTGTATGCCTTGACACATACAATATAACAGGTTAAATTACATATATGCCAATAGATAAAGACCCACGGGCTAAAGCTAACCAGGAGCTTTTTCGCAAGTGGAGTGATTCTAGAAAGGATTGGGATGATGAGGCCCGCAACGATGTGGACTTTTACCTTGGTAATCACTTTACCAGTGACGAATCCGATGAATTAAAGTCCCGCAATCAGGCCGATGTTCCAATGGACAGGACCTCACCTGCCGTTGAAAAGCTTAAAAGTGTTATGACTGCAAGGCCTCCCGGCTTTACAGCAATTCCAAGGGAAGACTCAGACGTAAAAATTGCAAAACTGTGGCGTATTATCCTTGGTTACATATGGGAAACCTCCCAGGGTGACGCCCAGATGAAACAGGCAATTCATGACTACGCTGTTACAGGCCTTGGTTATCTTTTTGTATTTATCGACCATGAATCAGATTTTGGTAGAGGCGATGTAAAGTTCACCCATGTTGACCCGTTCAGGGTCTATGTACCTCCTTCTACTCGTAATCGCTGGTTGGATGACGCTGAAGGCGTCATTCTTTCTACCATCCTCACGGGTGACCAGCTCATCGACCTCTACCCTGCATTAGGACCTCAGATAGACCCAGAAACAGGTGAAATGGTACCTGGTATCATTGAAGACCTTGATACATATTCGGATGAGGACTATCCTTCGTCCAGTATGCAGAATACCATGCAAACATTTACACCTGCAGAGGTGGACAGCAAGGCTGTATGGCCTGAAGAAAAGTATCAGATACTTGAACGTTTTTTCAAAATAAAGGTCCCGTTCTACAGGATTGTAGATATACAAACAGGGCAGGAGTCAGTCCTTGATACTGAAGGTTTTAATCAGTTCCTGCAGGAGAATCCAGGTGTTTTTGAACGTGGGTTGATGGACTTTGAAGAGGTGTTCCAGACACGTATTGCGTCAATTGCATCAATAGGTGAATACTTTCTATATGAGAATGTTATGAACTGTCAGTATTACCCTATTGTTCCACTTCCGAATATTTGGACAGGCACACCTTATCCTAAGTCTGACGTTTCAAGGGCAAGGCCAATGCAAAAGCTTCTTAATAAGCTATGGTCACTGGCACTGTCACATGCACAGTCATCCGCAGGTTTGAAGCTTTTAGTACCTGTGGGGAGTGCTATTCACGGTGTTGAGAGACTGGAACAGGACTGGGCAAACCCTAACGCTGTAATTGAGATTGACACGTCTCAGGGTGAACCTCACTACCCTGCACCTCAACCCCTGGCCTCAGAGTTTTACAAGTTGATACAGCAATGTGAGTTCTATATCGACTTTACCTTTGGCCTGCCTGAGATGATGCACGGGTTTCCTGAAAAGGCACCTGATACTGTGCGAGGCACAGAGCGTATGATTTCACTTGGTACTGAAAGGCCAAAGTCAAAGCTACGGGATATAGAATTTAGTATTAGTCGACTTGGTATTATTATGTACCATATGTCCAAAGGACATTACAACTATCAAAAGATTTTCCGCCTTGCCCAGCCGAATAACGATATTTCGGAGGTTATGGCGAATTACTATGATGATACCTCAGCATCAGTGCTTGATATTATGAGGGACAGGTTGAATATCTATCAACACGACATACAAATCGAATCAGGTTCTACACTACCTACAAGTAAGTGGGCTGAACTTGGTGTTTACATGGAGGCGTTCCAGATGGGGATTGTTGATGATATTGAGGTGCTGAAGAAACATCCTGAGATATTCGATAAAGAAGGTATTATTAAAAGAAAAAGTTTACTTGCTCAAGCCCAACAGCATATTGCTCAGTTGGAAGAGCAGGTCAAAAGCTTGCAGGGAGACTTGCAAACATCACAAAGGGAGTCTGTGCAAGACCGTAAGAGAGTGGCCGTTGAGAAGTTCAAAGGCAAACTTTCGCAGGTCGAAGCAGACGCTAAGGCAAATAGCAAAGTGCAGGCATCAAAGCTTGCCAATGAGGTGAAGCTTGAAATGGAGAAATTAGGACCAATGGCACAACAAATGGCGGCAGAGACTGCGGCCGAGGTTGAGTAATGGCCTAGTTCCGCTCCGTGAGTTTCAAGACATCAAAAGGAGTTATTTATGATAGAAAATGAAGCTGAAGCAGATGTCGTTGACCAAGTGGTTGATGGCTCCGGAGACGCCGGACTTTTTCAGTTTGCAGATGAATCCGATTATAGTGCGTCAGAATCGGCGCATATTGACGAACAGGGAGAGCCTACTTCTGGAGAGGAAGTAACGGACTGGGAATCTGAAGCTAAAAAGTTTCAGTCCCTCTATGACAAATCAAACACTAAATTAAGTGACCTTGAGAAAATGGAACCGTTAAAGAATCTTTTGGAGATGAGGCCAGACCTTGTTCAGAAGCTTCAAGAAGGAATCGTCGGTGGACCGGAGGAGAACCAGGCTAACCCGTCCGTTGGACTTTCAGAAGAGGAGTTTAACCCCTGGGATGCATATTACAAGCCCGAGTCACCATCATACCAGTTCAGGCAAGAGCAGGAACGTGGAATGGTGGATGATGCTCTTCAAGGGCACCTGGCATCTATCGAACAACAGAATGCAATTAAACAGACAGTTAGTGACCTGAGAAGTGTTCACAGGTTGAATGATGACGAGGTCAAGGATTTCCTTGATTGGTCAACTCAACCTAAAGAAGCTGTAGGTTTGGATACATTACTGAAGGTTTGGAGAGATGCTACAGGGAAAAAAGGTGAAACGGAAGTAATGAACTCTGTAGATGCGGTAAGACAGACAAAAACCCAACCACAGACAGCGGCTGCCAGTCATGGCATGTCCCCTCGTCCAAAATCTGATACAGATTCGGCTTGGGACTCTGTTGTAGGCGCAAATCAGAGCGGAAGACTTCCGTAATTTGTTAACTAAGTGAGATAGGAGAAAAGTACAATGGCTATTAATCAAGGTACTTTAAAGTTCGGTGACCCCGGCACAGGTACAGTTGATAGCGCATCTATATCCACAAGACGGTTATATAACTTTGGTGATAGGGTCGCTGACCTTGCACCGGAGGAATCTCCGTTTTTTGTTTATCTCAGCAAAGTAGCAAAGGTTCCTACTGATGACCCTCAGTTTCGTTTCTTGGAAGATAGAACCAAAATTGATTGGACTAGTCGTAATTTCGTAATGGCAAACGCACCTGGCACGGTGGTAGCTGGAACCAGCTATCCGTTTCAGGTTGCTGATGCTGATACACCTGCGGCTTCAATTGATTGGCTTGTTAAAGGCATGGTCATTGCTGTTAATCCCCAAACGGATGCAACGGTTGACTATGGTTCTGTTATTGTTAGAGTTGAAAGCGCGCCTTCTGACCAAGGCACATATACGGCGTTTACAGGCAAAGTAATTAGCCTGCCGAATGCCAGTCTTGGTGATTATAACAATGTAGCTGACAACGATAAATGCCAAGTAATTGGAACTTCTTTCGCAGAGGGTACTGGTGCTCCTGACGTTTGGTCAAGTGAGCTTCAAGACGACTATGGTTATACGCAGATTTTTAAGACTGCTGCAGAAATGACGAACACTGCTGTGGCTACCCGCTATCGTGGGTATCCAAACGAGTGGGCGCGTATCTGGGCTCTTAAATTGCGTGAGCATAAGGTCGATATTGAACGCACTATGCTATTCGGTCATCGTGCCAGTTCTGGTGGAATCAACTACACTGAAGGTCTTGTTGGTCATTGCGTTGTAAATGTGAACCCCACTGATGGTGCGAGCACATGGTCTTATTCTACAGGGAAACCTTATTATAAGACAGTTGCAACGGGTGAAATGACATATGATTCCTTGCTTGCTGACCTTGAGGTTCTGTTCGACCCTGCACGGGGTGGTTCAGAGGATAAACTTGTGTTGGCTGGTCTTCCCGTAATCACGTTCTTTAACAAACTTGGAAATGGTTTCTTCATTGATACGTCTATTGGTTCTACTTCTAATATGCCGTATACATATGAAATGAAACGCCGTGATGGTGCATTTGGTCATAAACTTATGACCATTGAAACTGTTCATGGTACGCTCCATCTTGTAAAAGAACCTCTGTTTAGAGGATTTTCCAGTGGATTGATGTGTTTCGCTGACATGGGCAAGGTTGCTTATCGTCCTCTCGTCGGTAATGGCGTTAATCGTGATACACATATTATGACTAACGTACAAAGCGCTGATGAGGACCTTCGGAAAGATATGATTCTAACCGAAGCAGGTCTCGAAATCACACTACCTGAGTCTCATGCGCTTTATAGCGTTGAGAGTCTATAGGAGGTGAATGATGAGAGCTGATTATCTAGAACCTAACAGTGGCGTTAGCAACTCTATGTTGAAAATCAAAAGAGTTGTAGCTGATATTACATTAACTACTGAAGACAGTGGGTCTGTAATTCTGTGTAACCCCACAGCAACAACTGAAATCACGCTTCCAACTCCAGTGTCAGGATGGCACTGTAAGGTTGTTATAACTGAAGATACAGATGGAAGTGATGGTGGAATGAATCAAATTACCAATATTGCTTTTGGTAGTTATGATGTTGTTGGTCATATACATGCGTCTGACGGCGCTGCTGGAGATTATGCGGTCGATAATGATGACTACATGAACTTCACGGCTGCAGCCAGCCCCGGAGATAGTGTTGATATTTTTACTGACGGTGCTCGTTGGTATGTCAATGCATTCTGCGAGAATGTATCTGATGGTGACGTGGTATTTCATACTGCTGCTGCTACATAGGCTGAGACAATAATCGAAGTTGGGGTTTAGAACTCCCATATAAGATTACAAAGCTGTTGGCGGGTTGCTCCCGCCTTCAGCTTCTATAAATAGGAGACAATTATGGCAAGTTTAACGGTAACCCTCACAGAGGCGATTACATTAAACAATAGAGACCAGGGTGCCACTACAAGA